>JACCDO010521562.1_pt1 | contig 10628 bp, 10 predicted proteins | sample 7446101 | NCBI WGS metagenome assembly JACCDO01 (sample SAMN15323440, study PRJNA562643) | freshwater metagenome | isolation source: river surface water | place: USA:Blue River Watershed | collected 2017-08-16
GCTTGAACCATATTGACAAAATGGATTGTCAGATCATCATTCCCTTTGTTAATCAAAAACATTACAGAATCCGCCTCAATCTGGTAGCTTGGGAAGTCGCGATACTGATTCTCTCGGAATCCTTCCAAGAGTGGCTTGATAAAGTCGAGGCTGATGCTCTTTCGCTGGCTAATCACATCAAATGCGTTGTCATAGATGAGGATGTAGGGGAAGAGCTCAAAGAAGTGCTGGACGAGCTCATTCTGGTCATACCTGGCAAAGAGGCGGATGAAGGAGAAGATAAACTCGAAGTTCCCAATGTCAATCATATATTGAATGCTCTTCTTTCTCCTCTCCAGAATCTGGATCATCATCGCACGTTTGGGAGCCATCACTTCCTCATTCTTCAAGCACTTCCTCTCCGCAAGATCCTTCAGCATTGTCTTGAAGAGAGAGTGCAAGGGACCGATTCCGAGGGAGACCTGGGGGCTCTCTTGCGTCAGCCATCGGTCAAGCACGGCGGAATTCTTGGGGTAAAAGTAGTCAATCTCCGACAACAGAAACTCATCTTTGTCCGGATTGGTAATCTGTTCCATATTGTGATTGTAATAGATTGTCAGTGTCTCATTCTCATTTACCTCTTGGCTCTTTTTCATATAGGTATATGCTCGGTTGAGCAGATCAATGGTGAAGTCAACGGGAACTGCCTCTGATCGCTTTCGGTGATCCCGGAGTAAGAGCTCAATGAAGTCATTGCCCAAGAGTTGTGGATCAAAGATGATCTTATGAAGCGTTTTACTCAATAAAAACTGATTATATTGATTGATCTTTTCGAACATCTCCGGGGCGTTCTCCGGGGTGGTATTGGCGATCATCAGCTTGTAAATACGATTGTAATCAAAGAAGTCGGGGATCTTCTTCTTGCCGCCGTTCTTCTTGTGCTCTTGCGTCATCAAGTCAACAAGGAATTGGTAGAGCCCGGGACTGTACTCCCGGAATAGCTTGATACTTCCAGTGGGTTTGCCCATTTTTCCTATGGTTTCTTCTCTTCTACCTTGGCCAAAGATAATAAGCTGCGTTCTAGAACGCCGTTCAACATAAAGAGAATTTTTATAGATCAAAGTAGTAGATAAAGAATGTCAGGACCTAATAAGAATCCCCTGGAGGGAATGGATAGTGGAAAGATCAGCATTGCGCTCAAGGAGCTGATGAATAACCCAGCAGCGATGGAGGGTCTTCAGCGGCGAATTGCCGGAGCTTTGACTGGATCAGGTGGCTCCTCAGGTGCCCCTTCAGCACCCAAGACAGAGCAGGAGACCAAAGAAGATCTGCGGAGAAAGCTGAGGGAGAAGATCCATCAGAAGTCAATGAATCGTGCACCGAAGGACATTCGGATGAAGGAGCAGATGAAACAGATTAAGGATGCGGTACCGATGGCTCGAGAGAGCGGGATCAATGCGCAGAATCTTGGGGAGATTCTGAGCCAGGTGGGTGGCGTGAGCAAGGAACAGAAGAAGGCCCTTCAGAAGGAGATGGGCAAGTTCTTGGAGAAAGAGGATAAGTAATAGATCGGTAGTAAACAAGTGTCTATTGTACCAAACAATAATCATATTAATGTATAATTTAATATGATCTATCAGTAGAATTGATCTATAAAATGTCCGATAAGAGTTCATCTAAAATGATGATTGAGAACGTCGATCGGAAGTTGAACTTGATGGCGGGAACCTTCGCGGTCGTCGTCCTGATTCTCTTCTTCACCTCGCTTGACAAGGGCCGCGTTACGTGCCGGAACTTCGTGGCCAACATCTATCTTTACGTCGTCTTGGCGATTCTCTTGATCGGTATCTTCACACTTTTGCGGGAGAAGTATATAACACCGGAAGAGGAGAGAGGAAAGCTTTATACAATGGCGGATATGCCATCTCGTTACTTTTATGGCATCATTCCCGCATTTATGGTCGTTGTGATTTTATTCATCTATATCTTTGTTGGAGGATATCAGCAGATGAATCACTATCTGAACCACGCAGTTTGGTTGGCGGTTCTCTTGGGTATCTCTCTGGGGTTTTATCCGATGTTTAAGTTAAAAGCAGCGTATAACTATATCACGGAGGCAGCCATCTATGTATTGGTGATCTTTATGGTAATGTCCGGTGTTGTTTATGCCAACTATAACTGGGTGATGTCAATGTCGAACAATAGCAATCGAATCTATAATACGATTGGGCTGGCGTTGATGATCACGCTGATCACCATCATTATCTCGGTATTACTACTGGGAATCTTTATGCAATTTGGTTTAGTCACATTGACACAGTTTACGGGGGTTTATCGATGGATTCTTTACTTGGGTATCTTCCTCTTTTCAGCCTATATTAGCTATGATACTATCTACATCTTAAAGAGGACAAAGAGCTGCAATGAGCGCAATGCATACCGTTATCCCAACTACCCAATGGAGTCATTTATGATTTTTATTGATCTATGGAACATATTTATCAACTTGCTCAACTTAGAGAGCTTCCAACAGTAAGCGGTAAGATAGAAGAATCAATCTCTCATTTTATCGTATAGATAGTAAGATGCGTTTTAGCCGGTTCTATCGTCTTCTCAAAGCGACCGATCTTCAGAAGAATCAAGAGTACGATTCAGAGGAAGATCCCGTGGAGATCCTCGATATCCAGCCGTATACAGAGAGGAATGATAAGTATTGGATATTGGAGGTCCGATTCTTGAAGAGTGGTGAGATCAAACGAATCCTTTATGACCTACAAGAATACCGCAAGTTTATAAAGCTAAACTCAAAACTCTAAGACTTCCGAAGGACAAGGTAGTTGGCGAGGATAATGAGGATCGTTCCAATCACCTTCAAGCCAGTCAGCTTCTCTTTGTTAAATCCAATGCCGTAGATATAAGCCATCACAATGCCAAAGTAAGAGAGAATTGCGTAGATCTTCGCTTCCAGGCGATAGGCGGCAAAAAAGCGGCTCACATACCCGACGGATCCAATCACGCCATTGAGCACAAGTGCAATCAAGATTCTTTGATTGAATCCTACTTTGGATGAATCAGGTGAATCTTTGGAAAGATTCGAACTACCTTCAAACGTTTCTCTCCGTGATTTTATCCATAAAAAGATCATATAGAGAGACATCACGATGGCACCGGGGAAGTAGGAGATGAAGAGGTGATCCCAGTGGTTGGTTGTCTTAACGCGGCGGATGATAAAGTAGATGAGCGCTTCGGTAAACGCGGAGAGTAAGATCATTACCAAACCATACTGGAAAATTCGGGTCTTGCTGCTGTGGACAATCTCTTTATCCTCTCTCTTCTTTTCTGAACTCTCATTTGAGGGATTCTCCATACTCTCAATCTTGGCACTTTGTGCAGATTGATCGCTAAAGTCGTCTTGTATCAGCTGATGGCTTACCAAATAGTTATCGTATACAAAGACTCCAAATCCGAGAAGGGCGATCAAGTAAGCGGGGTGGAAGGGAGCTCTGCTCAAGAGCAAGATCATAAAAGGGTATAGATTAAAGAGAGAGAAGCTGACACCGCTATCGAGATACTTGAAGCCTTCATACGAGACGTAGATATGGATCAAGGTGACCAGTCCGAGGAGAAGGCCATTGGGGGAGGTGATGGCGCTGCGGATAAAGGACCAGTTTACGAAGAGAGCAGCGATGGCGATGTAGGCGATGAGACGCGTCCAGAGTTGAACAGGGATCTCCAGGCCAATCTTCTTAACGAAGACAGGATAGAGACTGAGGAGAGACTCTGAGACGAGCTTCGCAATGACTGGGATTGTTGTTCCGGGCATTTTATCTATAAATAACTATAATATATGAACATATTATAGTAATAACAACAAGAACGGATGGCGGGGAAGAAGACGAAGAAGTCTGGTGTGGCCAAGTTGAAGGCTTTACAGGAAGTACGCAACTTAACGAAGTGTACAAAGTCACACTGTAAGGATGAGTTAAAAAAGGTGGATGAAGTAGGTAAAATTGCTGGAAAGTCGATGAAGTATTGCGAAAAGAAGCATCGTATGCCCGCGAAGTGCAAGAAAAATCCTCTTGGTGATATGGAATGTTCCAAGGCAATGCTAAAACGCATTGAGTGCTTTGACCGGAGAGAGGGACTTACCCCTTCGGAGAAGAAGGTAAGCAAGACCTTGATGACAAAGATCCTTGCTCTCTCTGATTGCCAAAAGAAGCATTGCGAACCTGAACAAGAGAAGATGTTCAAGGCGATGCAAAAGTTCTTTAAGCAAAAGCAACGTGCAAAGAAGTAGTAGTTTATCTATATAAATATGCCTCTTTTACCAAATGATATGATCTATCCGATCGTATCATTATATCAACACCTGTCTCATTTAACTTAGCTTGAAGCCGCTACCAATCCATCATCAATATTCCCACCAATCTTCTGGAAGATCCGGATTAGCATCTCCACATCCGACGCTGCTCGATGCGATACCATCTGATCCGCCGGATTGGGATAGTAGTATTGATAGATTTGCCCCAACGGCTTCTCCGCAATCGCCGCGTTTCCGATCAAAAGTCGCAACAACAACTTGCTATCCACAAACCTGCACTCATTCGGGTCAACCAAGCCCTTCTCCACCAGAATCTTGTGATCAAACGAGTTCCCATTATGCGCCACAAAGGTCGGCTTCTCGCAATACCGGAAGATGTTCTCAAACTCCTCCTTCATCACCGCTAATGTATCCCCGTCCTTTACCACCATCTCCTTTGTAATCCCCGTAATCCGCGTTACCTCAAACGGGATAAAAGGGATCGTCTGAGGGCGCATCAGGCCCGCGCTCCAGACCGACCTGGAGCCATACTCCTCGACGTGCCGCTCGATGATATCGACGACACCATTGGTATATAACAATCCCGTTGTCTCCAAGTCATAGATAAAGATCATATTTCGCAGCTTTTGCCCAATCGCCTTGGCCAAGATCTGCATCAAGAGAACGCGCTGAATGCGGGTGGGGTCCAGACGAATGATCATCTTCTCTCCCCTCAAAATGTTCCAGAGCTCAAGCCGGATGGGAGAGGTGAGGGTAGGGTCATAGATCATATAGTACATTAGGATTTGATCGACAAATCGCTCCATCCCAGATTGGCTAAACTTGAGGTCGACAATCGCCTCGCAGTTGATCATATCAAACTCGCCGACAATGGGCAAGTTCCTGTGCGTCTCCTTTCGGTGAAACTCATAGATATGATCGGCACCTTTCCCCGCATCCCGTCGATAGCACTCCATTGCAAAGCCCGGGATAAAATTGAGATGAGGTCGCAAACGGGTCACATATCGCTCCAGATCCTCTTTCCAGAGGTACGCGGTTTCGTGTTCCAGCTGATACCCAAAGATCGCCATCTCCAAGATCGCCACGTGCAAGTTCCGGTCGTGCTTCTCAAACGGAACGCGCTCAATGTAATCGCGGATCCACGCAATCTTCTCCATCACGCGCTCCCGGGGATAAGAGATGACGCTATTCTCCGGGAGAAGGAAGAAGGCGCGCTTGTAATCATTCTCGACAATAGCGGAGACGTAGGAGAAGAGCTCCATCTCACTTTGGCTCAAGATATTCTTGTATTGATAGATTTGTCCCAAGGTGATGCACTCTTTGACCATCTGAGGAAGGCGGACTTTGAGAATCCCATATCCGCGATTGTACTTTTTGGGGATCTCGATCGTATTCTTGATCAGAGCCTCGACTCGCAGGACGAAGTCCGGGACAATCCGGCGTTCAAAGTGATAGTAGAAGTTGAAGATATTCTCCATAAAGATTCCGTAGATCTTGTATTGATCCATTGAATCGACTTCGTACGAGTCGGGGAGAGGAGGAGCCCCGGCCCCGGCCCACAGTGGCTCTCGTTGAATCGCCCTTTCCCCGAAAGCTTCGTGGAAGAAGTGATAAAGCCGGTCATTCATATACTTCTTGTTTTTCAGAATCTCGGTAACGGTATAGACTAAAGGTTTGATCTCTTCTTTAAACTCGAGTTTGGGCATTAGCTTCGGGAATCGCGTCTCATAGACGACGTCTTCCAGGCGGACGGAGCGCAAGTCATACCATCCATACTTCCGTTCATCGATATAGATAAAGAGAAATTGGGCAGCTCGGCTGAGGCCGACGTACCAGAGGTACTTAAAACGGTTATAATCCTCTTCGGTCGGCGACATTCCGAAGGTGTTAAGGTGAAAGTTGAGGAGGAAAACGACTTTAAACTCGAGACCTTTCGATCCGTGGATGGTAAAGAGGTTGACAGCGCCCTCTTTGTACTCAATCTCTCGGTCAATCTCGCCGCCGCCCCCTCCTCCACCTCCATCTCCATCTGATCCATCTTCATAATGCTTAACATAGGGAATGCCTTCATCTCGAAGGATGTTCGTAAAGAGGGAGAGGCCGATGTTGGTGTAGTAATCGGCACTCGGCTTGCTCTTCTTGACAGGTCCAATGATCGCCATCTCTTCGGCCCGCATTCCGGCGCCAGTCAGCTCACGAATTCGGCGGACGACATTGGCGATTACCTCGGGGACGCTTCCGACGACGACGTGGGGCTTTTCGCCCTCGCCCCATTCCCGATTCTCGGAGATCATTTTTGGGGTTAAGTCGGCCCACGGACGAATCGCGTTGATGACGTTGACGATGGCGGGTGTGGACCGATAGTTCCGGATAAGATAGTACTTGGGACCAGGGTGTTCCAGGAGGTAGATGTCGCTTCCATTTTGAAACTGATAGATATTCTGGTTGGGGTCACCGATCATAATTACGGGGATCCCGTAAAAGTCCGAGATCTTCATTATCAGTTTGTATTGAATATCGGAGATATCTTGGGCCTCGTCGACGAAGATTGCCTTACACCCTTTGAGGGGGTCATAGGCTCGCAAGGCTTCGTGGTTCGCTTCTTTGTCGAAAAGATAGAGGGCGGCCATAATGACAGAGTTCTTGGAGCTCGATTGTTTTTTATGTATTGAATAAACGAGTTTCCCGGCGAGGGAGTGGAGGGTGTGGATGGAGGACTTTTGGAACATCTTGGGATGGTATCGGCGGCCTTTGAGGATGAAATCGCTGCAGGCACGCTTGCTAAAGGTAAAGAGCTTATAGTCACCCGTCTTTTTGAAGTTTCCGGCAAGAAATTGATAAATGATGCGGCCAATGATCGATTGTGTCTTACCGGCACCGGGAATTCCGTAGAGGGTGGAGGATTCGATGGGGGATTGGATAAAGGCGAGTTGTTCGGGGTTGTAGGTGATGGTCTCAAAGTGATTCTGAACGGATTTGAGGGAGAACTTGATGGTGGTGGTAGTGGTTGTAGTTCTACTCTTCTTCTTGGAATCTGCTTCGTGTCCAGGTTCCATCTTATCAAAAATCAAGTAACGTAAACGGTTCTAAAGTGAATGAAAGAGATAGATGGATCAAATGTTATATCATACTATACCTAATGATAGACTCCTTTATCTTGGGGTGGAATGAACGATGCAGATGGGTCAAAAACCACGAACGTAAGCGGTTCTATCAAAAAATGATTTGATAGAATAAAAGTCCTACAGAAGAGTAGTAGAGGAAGTAAGTTGAATTACTACATTTCGTACGTATTCACTCATTTTATAGATCAAAGATCAAATATCAAGATGGAGGTTCTATCGACATCAATCCCGAATGCTACCCAGATCGAGGCCAAGCCTCAGGCCCAGAGCCCGAGACCCGCGCCGAAGTACATCTACTCGATCACCCCGGTGATGAGTACAATGGACAATGGTGCGGTTCTAACGATCAAGTATATGGAGCATCTGGTCGATTGGTATATGGATCGGATCAACAAGCTGTGGCTCCCGGAGAATTTCGAGGAGTCGATGAGCCAGGGTCTAATTGACTTTTGCGGAGGAATCCGGCACAGCCGCAACAAGATCTACTTTTGTTGCCGGAAGCCGATTCGCTCGCTCGATTCTCCCTTTGCTAAGCTCCTCATCCCTGGCGATGAGGATTGCAATATTGAGATTGATGGTATCACCTTCAAGGTGGGTGCTACGGAGCTTCGGAGCGAATCCTTAGTTCAGTGCAGGGCATTTAGTGACCAGCACTATCAAAATAAGGAGCTCTACACCACGATATTCTAAGGTGGTGCGGACCATCCGGAACCTTACCTATAAACATTATATATCATATATCATATATCATATATCATATAACATATATAACCATAACATATTATAATATCATATCGTCATCTCGTCATCTCGCCATCTACTTCTTCTTTTGGAGTTGATAGATGGCTGTATGAAGCGAATTGATGGATAAAGTCAATGTGTTCAAGACCTCTTCGATCCGTTCGCATCGCTCTTCCACTTCTTTCATTCGATTTTGGATTTTATCTATAAAATCATTTATTGGAGATGACGATGGACCATTCTCTTCCACCTCCTCTTCGCTATCATCAATGCGATTACTCTTTTGATCATCGTCCGGATCCTCCAAGTCCACATCTTCGTGATCACTTTCCGTGGACAAGTGTGACTTGAAGTGTTCCACATTTTCGTACCGTCCCAGTTTGATCGATCTCTCTTTTTGGTTCTTTCCGGAGAGGATCTCTTGGGCCTTCTCTGCATCCGCGCGCTCCTGCTCTTCAATCCGGGTCCGTTGTTCTTGGAACTCGTCCGCCCCAAGTCGATACTTTTTCAAGATCTCTTCTACCGGTGTCCCAATCCGGAACTCCCCATACGCCTTACCATAAATTCGGTATCGTATCGAATTTTCGGTTCGAAAGAGAGCTTGGGCGATGTGTCCGAGATCTTTCCCCTTTGCAAGGAGTTTTACAATCTGGGTATCATCATCTTTAGACCATCTCTTTCCCATATTCTTGAGGGCAGGGTCCAAGGTCGACTTCCTATATGACATTGTGTGGGTGTGTGGGAGCAGATCCAAAAAAGCGCTATATTATAGCTTTATGGGCGATCTCTTTAAGCCGGCAAATGCTAGAAGGTGGATATAAAGAGATTGTGATGATAGGATGATATACCATATTACAATATACTATCTGAAAGAGTGTGAGGATGTTTTTTATGAGCAAGCACTGTAGGTCGATATCAAAGGCAGCCAAGATCGGATATCGCCAGTCATATAACAGGAACAGGAACCGGAGGTATCTCTCCACTCCATCCAATGAGTTTAACTATAGCCGACGCCCGGATGATGAGCCCGATATCTTTGTCTATGCGATTATGGGGACGATTGCCCTCTATGCCATTGAACGATACAAGCGAAAGTAGTGGAGTAGTGAGTAGTAAATGATTGAATCATTTGATTTTATGCATCATATAGAAAAAAGGTTTTTCTATGTGTGTTCTATATGAGTTCTTTGGTAAGAACTATCTAACATCCCGAAAAGATGGAGAACTTAAAAGTCGATGATCTTCGGGAGATTTGCCGAAAGAAGCGTTATAAAGGATTTTCCAAATATAAGAAGAGCGAACTGATCGAATTCATCCGGAGAATGATCGAGATGGAGGTGAAGGCAAAGGAAACAGGAATGGGAACGGAAACAGTAACAGAGACAACACCCGAAAGTAAACCTACTAATCACACGGAGCGGCTGGGGAGAACGGTGGAGTACTATCTTGCCAAGATCTATCTGAATGAGGGTGTGGATGCAATTTTCAAAGAGGAGTTAGTCGATCTTCGTCTGATTGAGCGTGATGCACCTCTCTTTGAGAAGATGAAGAGCCATTATCCCTACTTGATGTATATTGGGAATAAGGATCACAAGTATGACTTCAAGTACATTGATATCGACCATCATAGTGAGACGAAGTATGTTTCGGTCAAGACGAACTTCAATGGCAACAAGGTATGTCCTCAAGTGATCGGGCAAACAACGCTGAAGAAGTTTGTTGAGTACTTTAAGATGGATCTCGCCCCAGAGCTGACGTCCCCATTCAATCCCAAAGATCCCGCCCTCATTGCGGCGATTAAGAGCTATATTGTGGATCACATCGGGACACTCTTGAAAGAGTACTTGAAGCTAACGCTTCATTGCGACTTGATCTATTACTACAAGGATAAGCAAAAGAAGAAGAGCTATATCCGAATCATTCGTTGTGGGAATCTCGATCACACAACCTTTGATCCATCCCAGATCGGCTTTTCCCATCTGGAGAAGAAGAAGGAGTGGAATGAATCAACGACAGTCTATTACACGGTCAATGGGGCAAAGCTCTCCATTGGCGAGTTCCAGGTACATAACCATCGGAATAACATTAAGTTCCGGTGGAATATGGTCAAGCTTTTGGAAGCGCTCCCCTTCCCATCGGTGATGATTGTACACGATTGATAATCATACTTATAACTATACTCATATCTATTCATATATACAAACCATATATATGAATGATTACTATATGAGATTCTACTTGACAATTCAATCACTCTTGTTTGTGAAGGGCAAAGATAAACTCGGTAAGGGAGCCCGTTTCATTGTACTGGAAGGACTTAAACCGCTTGTACTCCTTCTCATACACCTTCACTTCACCCCATTTCCCCAACAACTCCATCATCTCCTCTTTGGAGACCAATCCTTCATTACTGTACGAGATAAAGATATAAGTGGATTGGATGTTCTTGACCATATTTTCGA
>JACCDO011684070.1_pt1 | contig 10628 bp, 11 predicted proteins | sample 7446101 | NCBI WGS metagenome assembly JACCDO01 (sample SAMN15323440, study PRJNA562643) | freshwater metagenome | isolation source: river surface water | place: USA:Blue River Watershed | collected 2017-08-16
CCATCGGGCGCCGGCCGGTGCGGGCAGCTGGCTGGCCGGGGCCGTGCCGACGGAGGCCGGCCCGCGGCGCTGGTGGCTGTTCCGCCCCGAGGGCGTGCGCTTCGGCGAGCGGCTGCCGCTGCTCGTGATGCTGCACGGCTGCCACCAGGACGCCAAGAGCTTCGCCGCCAGCACGCGCATGAACCAGCTCGCGGCGCGCGAGCGTTTCCTCGTGCTCTATCCCGAACAGTCGCGCCTGGCCAATGCGCAAGGCTGCTGGAACTGGTTCGACACGCGCTCGGGCCGCGCCTGGGCCGAGGCGGGCTGGATCATGCGTGCCATCGACCAGGTCGCCATGCTCTACGCAGCGGACCGCGAGCGCACGGCAGTGGCGGGGCTGTCGGCCGGTGCCAGCATGGCGGCGCTGCTCGCCACGCGCTACCCGCAGCGCTTCAAGGCGCTGGCCATGCATTCCGGCGTGCCACCCGGCGCGGCGCATTCGGCCGCATCGGCCGTGGGTGCCATGCAGGGCCGGCGCGATCCGGCGCCGCCCACCGCCGACGGCATGTGGCCGCCGCTCATCGTCATCCATGGCGAGGCCGATGCCGTCGTGTCCGCACGCAACGCAGGCGCGGCAGCGCGGCTGTGGTCTGGCGCGGCGGGTGCCCGCGAGGGCGCGCCGCAGCAGCAGCAACGCGGCAAGCGCTATCCGATGACGGTGACGCACTTCCAGCGGGCGCGCGAGCCGGTGGCGACGCTGGTGGAGGTGCAGCAACTGGGCCACGCGTGGAGCGGCGGCGCGGCGCGGCAGCGCTTCAGCGATGCCCAGGGCCCCGATGCGTCGCGGCTGGTGTGGCGCTTTGCGCAGCAGCAGTTCCGCAAGGCGGGCGGCGGCGGCGAGGTCTGAACGCCTTCGGGGCAGCGCTGGCCATAATGGCCGGGCTTGTCTTCACTGTCTGCCCCATGACCTACTGCGTCGCGATGCGCCTGCGCGCCGGCCTGCTGTTCGCCTCCGACACCCGCACCAACGCGGGCGTCGATCACATCGCGAGCTTCCGCAAGATGTACCAGTTCCAGATCCCGCATCAGCGCGAGATCGTCGTGCTGGCGGCGGGCAACCTGGCGACCACCCAGTCCGTCATGTCGCTGATGAACCAGCGCCTGAGCGGCGATGGCGAGCACCTGCTGAACGTGCCCAGCCTCTACGACGCCGCCGTGCTGCTGGGGCGCACGCTCAAGGAAGTGGTCAGCCGCGACAGCGACGCCGGCCAGGGCGTGGACTACGGCGCGAACTTCCTGCTGGGCGGCCAGATCAAGGGCGAAGGCCCGCGGCTCTTTCACGTCTACCCGCAGGGCAACTTCATCGAAGCCACCGAGGACACGCCGTACTTCCAGATCGGCGAGAGCAAATACGGCAAGCCCATCATCGACCGCGTGCTGCGCTATGACAGCACGCCGCTGGACGAGGCCGCCAAGTGCACGCTGGTCAGCTTCGATTCGACGATCCAGTCCAACCTGTCGGTGGGCCTGCCCATCGACATGGTGATGCTGCGCGCCAACCAGTTCGAGCAGGCGATGAAGCCGCCGCACCGCATCGAGCGCGACGACCCTTACTTCCTGGCGCTGCGCAAGGGCTGGAGCGCGGGGCTGCGCAAGGTCTTCGACGAGCTGCCCAACGAGCCCTGGTTCGACGCGTGAGCGCCGCCGACCGCCTCGAGCGCTGGGAGCACCGCAGCGCCGTGCTGGGCACCGTGCTGCGCGGCTGGTGCACGCCGCCCACCGGCCGGCCGCTGCTGCACTTCCTGCACGGCAACGGCTTCTGCGGGCGTGTCTACGAGCCGCTGCTGCAAGCGCTGGCGCAGGACTTCGACCTGTGGCTGTGCGACGCCCCCGGCCATGGCGACAGCGAACCCACGCCGCAGTTCGTGGGCTGGAACCGCTGCGCCGAGGCCGCGCTGGAGGCGTTCAACGCCGGCCGCAGCCGCTACGGCGACGTGCCGCTGATGGCGATGGGGCACAGCTTCGGCGGGGTGCAGACGGCGCTGCTGCTCGGCACGGCCGGGCAGCCGTTCCGCCGCGCCGTGCTGCTGGACCCGGTGCTGTTCCCGCCGCCGATGCTGTTGGCCGCGCAGCTGATGGGCCGCGCCGGCACCGGCCTGGTCAACCCGCTGGCGCGCGCGACCAAGCGGCGCCGGCGCGAGTGGCCGAGCCGCGACCATGCCCGCCAGGCGCTGCGTGGGCGTGGCACCTACAAGGGCTGGGCCGAAGCGGCGCTGGACGCCTTCGTCACGCATGCGCTGCGCGACGGCCCCGAGGGGCAGGCGGTGCTGAAGTGCGAGCCGGCGCTGGAATCCACGATCTTCAGCACCGTCCCACAGGGGCTGTGGAGCCATCTGCGCCGCATCGGCGTGCCCACGCTGCTGCTGCATGGCGACGCGACGATGCCGTTCGTGCGGGTGGGCTGCGCGCGGGCGCATGCCCACAACGCGCCGCACCTGCATGTGCAGGTGACGGCGGGCGGCCACTGCTTCATGCAGGAGCACCCGGCCGCCACGGCGGCCCGCGTGCGGGCCCACCTACTGGGGGCTCAGCCCGCCAGCGGGCCGAGCACGCGCATCGAGTAGTCCACGGCCCTCACGTCCTTCGTGAGCCGGCCGATGGAGATGCGGTCCACGCCGGTCGCGGCAATCCAGCGCAGCTGATCCAGCGCCACGCCGCCCGAGACTTCCAGCAGCGCCCGCCCGGCGTTGACGGCGACTGCCTCGCGCATCAGCGGCTCGCTGAAGTTGTCCAGCAACACGCTGACGGCGCCCGCGTCCAGCGCTTCGCGCAGCTGATCGATGGTCTCGACCTCGATCTGGATGTCGACACCGGCGTTCAGCGCCTGCGCCGCGCGCAAGGCCTGGCCCACGCCGCCGGCGGCGGCGATGTGGTTTTCCTTGATGAGGATGCCGGCATACAGCGCCAGCCGCTGGTTCTGCCCGCCGCCCACGCGCACGGCGTACTTCTGCGCCAGGCGCAGGCCCGGCACGGTCTTGCGTGTGTCGAGGATGGCGCAGCCGCGCGCCTGCGGGCTGGCGCCGGCCACCGCGTCGACATGCGCTCGCGTGGCTGTGGCCGTGCCGGACAGCAGCTGCAGGAAGTTCAGCGCCGGCCGCTCGGCCGACAGCAGCTGGCGGCCATCGGCCTCGATGCGGCAGACGATGCTGTCTGCCGTCATCAGGGCGCCCTCGTCGACCAGCCACTCGATGCGGCTCGTGGCGTCCAGCGCGGCGAACACGCCGTCGAACCAGTCGCGGCCGCACAGCACGGCCGCTTCGCGCACGCGCACCTGCGCCGCCACGCGCCGGCCGGCGGGCACGAGCTGGGCGGTCCAGTCGCAGCGGCCGATGTCCTCGGCCAGCGCATCGCGGATGTTGCGCGCGCGGGCCTGGGCCAGGTCTTCCTCGTCGAACATCACTCGGCCGGCCCCACCGTCAGCGTGATGTCGCCCAGGCCCTCGATGCGGCCGGTGATCACGTCGCCCGGCACCACCGCGCCGACGCCGGCCGGCGTGCCGGTGTAGATCAGGTCGCCCGGGTGCAGGTGATAGAGGTGCGACAGGTTGGAGACGATCTCCGCCTGGCTCCAGATCATGTCGGCCAGGTCGCCGCGCTGCTTTTCGACGCCGTTGACGGCCAGCGTGATGGCGCCTTTCTCCAGCAGGCCGACGTCGGACACGCGGGCGATGTCGGTCAGGATGGCGGACTGGTCGAAGCCCTTGGCGGTGTCCCAGGGCTTGCCCCCGGCCTTGGCCACGGCCTGCAGGTCACGGCGCGTCATGTCCAGGCCGGCGGCATAGCCCCAGATGGCGGCGCGGGCCGCTTCGGGCGTGACGCGGAACACCGGCGCGCCGATGGCGATGACCAGCTCCATCTCGTAGTGGTAGTTCTTGGTCTCGCTGGGGTAGGGCACCGTCGCGCCGGACGGCGTCAGCGCGCTGGCCGGCTTGGTGAAGTAGAACGGCGGCTCGCGTGTGGGGTCGCTGCCCATCTCGCGGGCATGATCGGCATAGTTGCGGCCGACGCAGAAGATGCGGCTGACGGCATAGCGCGCTTCCGTGCCACGCACGGCGGCGCTGGGAACGGCGGGCGGAGGAAAGACGAAGTTGCTCATGGCATGGCATCGACGATGGAACGAGGGGGCACAGCATACTGGGCTGGCCCTGACCCTGCTGCTGCTCGCACTGATGACGGGGTGCGCCACGCGGCCGGCCGCGCCACCGGCGTCGGGCGACCGTGACGGCCCGCAGGCCAACCCGCCCGGCGAGTTGCTGAAGGTGCCCGATGCGGTGCCGCGCCTGGAGGTCATCCGCGTCGGCGGCCCCAACAAGCCCTACGAGGTGCTGGGCGAACGCTACCGGCCGCTGACCGGCGACGACCCTTATGCGGACCGCGGCCTGGCTTCCTGGTACGGCCGCAAGTTCCATGGCCGGCCCACGGCCAGCGGCGAGGTCTACAACATGTATGCGATGACGGCGGCCCACCCCACGCTGCCCATCCCGAGCTATGCCCGCGTGCGCAACCCGGCGAACGGCCGCGAGATCATCGTGCGCATCAATGACCGCGGGCCCTTCCACAAGGGCCGCATCATCGACCTGAGCTACACGGCCGCGCTGAAGCTGGACCTGCTGCGCGGCGTGGCGCCGGTGGAGGTGCGGCGCATCACCTACGCCGAGATTCGCGCCGGCAACTGGCCGAAACCGGCGAGCGAGCCGGCGCCCACTTTCACACCCGACGCCGCCCCCGGCGCACCTCAACGCGAGACCACGGCGACGGTGGCGGCCGTGACGCCGTCGCCCGCGCCGAGCCTGCCCCCGGCGCCGGTGGCTGCGTCCACCTTGGGCAGTGGCATCTGGCTGCAGTTCGGGGCCTTCGCGAAGCTGGACGGCGCCGAGGCGCTGCGCCAGCGCATCGCCGAGGCCGACCTCAGCCTGCTGCCGCTGTTGACCGTCGTGCGTGAGGCCGGCCTTCACAGGTTGCGTGCGGGCCCCTTCCCTGATGCCGACGAGGCCCGCGCCACGGCCGCGCGGCTGCGCAGCGAGAGCGGGTTGGAGTCGACACTGGTGGAGAAGCGTTAGGGCTGTCGTCGCAAGTGGGCGCTAACGCCCGCCCGCCACGTCCAGCAGCGCGCCCACGGTGTAGCTGGCCGCGTCGCTGAGCAGCCAGACGATGGCCTCGGCGACCTCCTCGGCGCGGCCCAGGCGCTGGATGGGCAGCGTGGCCGCAGCGCTGGCCGGGTCCACGCCGCTGGTGGCGTGAATGTCGGTCTCGATGATGCCGGGCCGCACGCCGTTGACGCGGATGCCTTCGGTGATCAGCTCGCGGGCCAGGCCCTTGGTCAGCGTGTCGACCGCGCCCTTGGTGGCGGCGTAGTCCACATAGATGCCGGCCGAGCCGTACTCGGCCGCGCGCGAGCTGAGGTTGACGATGGCGCCACCGGCGCCGCCATGCGCGGTGCTCATGCGGCGGGCCGCCTGCTGGCAGCACAGCAGCGTGCCGATGACGTTGACATCGAACAGCCGGCGCCAGCGCGCGGGTGACATGGCCTCCAGCCGCGCCGCCGGGGCCACCACGCCGGCGTTGTTCACCAGCCCGGCCAGCCGGCCGCCCTCGGCGTCCAGGCGCTCGAACAAGCGGGCCACCTGGCCTTCGTCGGCGACGTCGGCCTGCAGCGCCAGCGCACGGCGTCCCAGCGCGTGCACGCGGCCCGCCAGCGCCTGGGCGGCGGCGCTATCCTGCGCGTAGTTGATGGCCACGTCCCAGCCCGCCGCAGCGCATCTGAGCGCCGTGGCGGCACCAATGCCACGCGAACCCCCGGTGATCAAGACCCAAGACGTCATGGCCGGCATTGTGGCCTTGGCGGTGAAGATGCCGCGTTCAGCACCCGCCGCATGGATTTCCTCGACGTCCCGACGATTTTGCAGATCAGCGCCGTCTTCAACCTGATGGCGGCGCTGGCGTGGCTGACGCTCGCCCAGGTCTTCCACATTGCGCCGCGCGCCGGCCGGTTGATGGCGGGGGGCCATGTGTTGCGTTTCGCCACGCAGGGCTATGGCGATGTGATGTCGGGCTGGCCGGCCGTGCTGCAGCAGGCCGTCATCGAACTCGGCCTGTTGGGCTGCATCCTGATGCTGCTGCTGGCCTTGCGCCGCATGTTGCGCAGCCGCCGGCGCCCGCGCGACCTGGCCTGGATCGGCGCCCTGGGCGCGGCCGGCATTGCCGCCGGGCTTGCTGCAAGCTCGCCCCAGTCGGCGGAGCTGGCAGGCACGGTGGCGGTCACGCTGCTCGGCGGGCTGGCCGTGCACGCGATGTGGCTGGGCCTGCGCGGTCAGGTCGCGCCCGCAACGGCGGCCTTCGCCGCCTTGCCCTTCGCCGTGTTGACGCTCATGGGCTTGGTCCACAGCGCCGAACTGCTGCTGGAACCGGGCGGGGCGGGCCAGGCCGTGCGTGGCGATCTGCCCACCCCGGCGCGTGCGGTGCTCTGGTATGTCGTCACGTTCGGCATCACGCTCAGCCTCATCGCGTTGATGATCTGGCGCGTCGTGGCGCGCATCCAGCACCTCACCTACCGCGACCCGCTGACCGGCGCGATGAACCGTCGCGCCTTCGAGCGCATGCTGAGCGACGCGCAGGCGCAACTGCTGCGCGGGCGCGGCTTCGCGCTCGTGATGATCGACATCGACCACTTCAAGCGCGTCAACGACCAGCATGGCCACGCGGCCGGCGACGCCGCGCTGCGGCATTGCGTGCGCCTCTGGCAGGCTGGTCTGCGCGAGGTGGACGGCCTGGGCCGGCTGGGGGGCGAGGAGTTCTGCGCGCTGTTGCCGCTGGCGGCGCCGGATGACCTGGCTGCGGCCGTGATGGTGGCCGAACGGCTGCGTGCGGACTTGCAGGCCCAGCCGCTGCCCTGGGCTGGCGGGCTGCTGCCGCTGTCGGCCAGCTTCGGCGTTGCGCTGCCGGTGGCCGGCGACCCCCGGGGGGAGGTCGGCCTCGTGCGTGCCGATGCCGAGCTCTACCGTGCCAAGGCTGAAGGCCGCAATCGCGTGTGCGCCGCGACCCATCTGCTGCCGGCGGAGGTACCTTGACGATCACGCTGGCCCAGACCACCACGCTGCTGGCCACGGTGGTGTTCATGCACGGCGTGTCGGCGCTGGTGTGGGCGACGCTGGCGCTGGCGGCCCGCATTGCACCGCGGGCGTCGTTGACGATGGCAGCGGCCAACGCGTGTGCCGCGGCCGCCTTGACGCTGATGACCCAGCGTGGCGCCTGGCCGGATGCCTGGACGCACTGGCCGGCTCATGTGCTGAATCTGGGCTCGTTCGCGTTGCTCAGTGTGGCGGTCCCCGGCATCCTCACCAGCCGGCTGCCCTGGAAGCCGGCCGCCGCCGTGGTGGCCGTGCTCAGCCTCGTCATGCTGGCGCTGCCCGAGGGTGCTGACATGCGTTGGCAGACACGCCTCGTCAGTGGCGCTGGCGCCGCGATGGTGCTGTTGGCGGGCGTGGTGGCCTGGCGCCACCTGCAGGGCCTGCATGGCCGGCGCACACCGGCGCCGCTCGCGCTGCCGTTGTTTCTCATCGCACTGCTGTTGGCGGTGAGCTGCGCCAGCAGCTTCGTCGCCCCCGGCCATGTGCATGATCTCCGCGCCACCGAGCCGATCAATCTGGCGCTGTTGTGGCTGGCACTGCTGGTGACGCTGCTGCAGAACGCCACGCTGGCTTTTCTGGTGATGATGCGGCTGATCCGGCGCATCGAGCGCCTGCTGGCGCGCGATCCGCTGACCGACGCGCTCAACCGCGGCGCCTTCGATCAGGCGCTGGCCCAGGCCCATGCGTGGTTCCAGCGCGGGCGCGGCTATGCGCTGGTGATGATCGACATGGATCGCTTCAAGCAGCTCAACGACACGTTGGGCCACGCCGCCGGCGACGCGGCGCTGCAATGGATGGTGAACGAGCTTCGCCCCTGCCTGCGCGAGGTCGACCGTTTTGGCCGCCTCGGCGGCGAGGAGTTCTGCGCGCTGCTGCCCGACACCGACATCGCCGGTGCGGCATTGGTGGCCGAGCGCATGCGCGCGCTGGTGAATGCCACGCCGTTGCGCTGGCTGGAGCAGGACTGGCCGCTGAGCGCGAGCCTGGGCATCGCCGAGGCCGAGCCGGGTGATGCGAGCGCCAGCGCGGTGCTCGCGCGTGCCGATGCGGCGATGTACCGGGCCAAGCACCAGGGCCGCAACGTCGTGCAGGCCTAGTCCGGATATGTCGCGAGGCCGGCCCGCGCCGACCTGCAACACCGATGAACACGGCGATCTCGCCGTTCAACCTGATATCCACTTTGGCTTCGCGGGCCTACGCGGGCTTGCGCGGCGCCAGGCTTGTCGGCTGCCCCTCAACTCCTCGCCAATGCCTACGGGCATTGGCTGCGGCCGTCTCGGCGCATCCCCCGGCGCCAGGCATCCACGCAATGCCCGCGTACCTCGCGAGATATCCGGCCTAGCGCTGCGGCGTCGCCAGCCGGCGCTGCAGCAGGCGCATGAGCGCACCGAGCACCGGCAGCTTGGCGTAGAGCTCCTCGGCCGCGTCCCAGTAGTCGCGGTGCAGCTGCACGAGGCCGGCGGGCGTGAAGCGCAGATGCGTGGCACCGCGGATGACCATGGCCTGGCCGCGCTCGCGCGTGAAGTGCAGCTCCCAGGTCAGGAAGGCGTCGTCGCCTTCGCTGGCCGACACCTGCACCGTGAAGCGCGGCTCGCGCAGCTCCTCGAACATCTGCGTGAAGATGCGGCCGATGGCGGCGTGGCCGCGCACGTCGTTGAACGGGTCCTTGAAGCGGGCGTTCTCGGCGTACAGCGCCAGCAGCGTGGGCAGGTTGTCGCGCGTGAGCTGGGTGTAGGCGTCGACGAGGCGGGTGGTGCGGGCGTCAGGCATCGTGGTCAGGCAAGGTCAGGCGCCGGTCATGCGGCGCACGGCAGCGAAGTACCAGGCGTCGGGCAGGCAGCGCAGCAGCCGCACCCAGGCGGTGAAGCGGCGCGGGAAGTTCATCTCGAAGCGGCCCTGCGCCCAGCCCTTCAACATGTGGCGGGCGGCCTCGTCGGGCGTGATCAGCGCCGGCATCGCGAAGTGGTTCTGCGCCGTCAGCGGCGTCTCGACGAAGCCGGGGTTGACGATGGACACCCCCACGCCGAGCGGATGCAGGTCCAGGTAGAGCGTCTCGGCGAGGTTGTTGAGCGCCGCCTTCGTCGGGCCGTAGGCCAGCGACATGGGCAGCCCGCGGTAGCCGGCCACGCTACCCACGAGGCTGAGGTGACCGCGGCGCGCGGCTGTCATCAGGGGCAGCACGGCCGCCAGCAGGTGCAGCACGCCGACGTAGTTCACCGCCAGGTGGCGCTCCATCTCGCGCGCGTCGTAGGCGGTGGCGCGCTGGGCCTGGTAGTGGCCGGCGCAATAGAGCACCAGCTCGGGTGGGCCGCCGGCCAGTCGCTGCACGGTGTGGGCGGCGTTGCGCAGGTCGTCGGGCTGCGTGACGTCCAGCGGGAGCGCGACGCTGCCGGCATGCTGGCGCACGAAGTCGTCCAGCGCGGCGGCCTGCCGGGCCGACACGACGACGCGCGCGCCCCGCGCATGCAGCGCCGCCGCCGTGGCCCGGCCGATGCCGGACGACGCGCCGACGATCCAGACCCAGCGGCCGGCCCAGTCGCGCAGTGGGGGGTTCAGCGCCATGGCGTCAGTTCCTCGTGATGACGAGCGTCACGTCGCCGACATGCAGCCCGAGCTTGGTCATGGCCGAGCGGTTCAGCACGGTGCGCTCGTCCATCAGGAACATCCAGTCGTCCAGCGCCATGTGCCAGATGCGGCCGTCCACCGGCAAGGCCAGCGTGTAGACGAAGCGGAAGGCGTTGCCGGCCGACTCGCCCTGCGCCTCGCCGACGACATCGGCCGCCGTGCCGCTGTAGCGGCCGCCGCCCAGCGACTTCAGCGTCCAGACGCGCCGCTGCGTGCTGCCGTCGCTGTACCGGAAGTGCTCGTCGAGCACGCCCGTGTCGCCTTGCCAGCGGCCTGTCATCGCGACGGTGAAGCGCTTGACGACGCGGCCGGAGCGGTCGGTGAACAGGCCCTGGGCCGTCAGCTCGCCGTCGAAGAAGCGGCGCAGGTCCAGCCGGGGCGTTTCGTTGGCGTAGTCCTGCACGGTGGGGCCGGCGCAGCCGGTGAGGGACAGCGTGGCCGAGGCGGCCGTGAGGGCAAGCCAGGTGCGGCGGGTCGGGCGGCTCATTCGCGGGCACTCCAGTGAGGGTTGAGGCGCTCGGCGCGACGCAGCAGCGCCGCGGCGGCGAGCTTCAGTGCGCAGGGCAGGCCGCCATAGGCCCAGGCCAGCGCCTGCAGGCTGGCCGCGTCGGTGCTGCCGCTGCGGTAGCCCAGGGCCGCCAGCAGCGGCAGCGCCAGGCCGGCTGCGAGCGCCAGGTTGAGCTTGGTGGCGCAGGCCCACCAGCCGAGGTAGGCGCCTTCGCCGCGCCCGCCGTGGCCGGCCTGGTGAATGACGCCGGTGAGCAGCGCGCCGGGCAGGGCCAGGTCGGCGCCCAGCGCCAGCCCGCTGGCGGCGCAGACGATGGCGAAGCCGGTGCCG
>JACCDO011869195.1_pt1 | contig 10628 bp, 11 predicted proteins | sample 7446101 | NCBI WGS metagenome assembly JACCDO01 (sample SAMN15323440, study PRJNA562643) | freshwater metagenome | isolation source: river surface water | place: USA:Blue River Watershed | collected 2017-08-16
GGAATTGGCGTAGGTGCCATAAAATACACAATAACGGCAACAAGAGAAGCGACGAAAGTTATGCCCTTGAAATAAGTGAATTTTGTCTTGGGGGTGTCGAACAGTCGCGCATCGATATACATAAAGAGCCATGTCACGATACCAGAGATAATAGCAGAGAAAATAACGTACTTGTTCATCTATATCCCAGTATAGAATTTTTTTAAGTCTACATGGACGCGTCAATGATGGCTGCCTTGCTGGGATCAAGTTCGCGGATCTTCCTGATCATAGACTCTGAGAACGCAGGAGAAATTTTATTCCTGACTAAATCCGTGACCTTAACATCTGCGTAACGATAAAACCCTTCATTGATATTCGAGGCACTATGAAAACTAATCTTATGTTCTGTGTGTCCGCTGCGAGAATTTTTCTCAAGTTTCCGAATCATCTGCTCGTGAATAATGAAATTTGCAACCTTCTTAAAACTTTTCAAACAAAAGTCAATAAAATCCAGTGTCAGATTAGCGGAATTAATAAACAACGTGTCTACTGTGTCCGATTTTACAGTCTTCCATTCTTCGTCTGTTATTACTGTTTCGTATGTGGTTTCCTGGAGTTTACAATATTCGTTATCAATGACGATCTTCTCGAGCAGAGGCAGGCGACTCAGTTCAAGCAAGCACCGACCTGTGATTTGCGCACATTGATGGAGCTCGACGATTGTAACTGACTTAGGAACGCCCGCGAGCTGCGTATCCTTAATATCAGAGTTCCAAATGGACAAAACCTTTAAATTCTGAAACTTAGGCAACCACTCAGATAAATCGTTTAGCTTTTTATTATTGTTCATGATAATCATAGTAATATGATCGGTTGCACCAGGCGCACCATCAATTGAACCTGGAGTTAAATTATAAAGTCCTGTAAGATCCAGCGAACCGCCTTCATCTTGCTCTTCGCGTCGCTGCTGAACAAAACGCCGCCATAATTCAGATTGCTTCTCGGCAGAGGTGTTGACAAAATCCAACGGAAGAACACCGGAAAGGAGTTTAATATCCTTCTTGCTTAAGTGAGCGTTTAAAGTTAAAGATAAAGAAGAATTGCCCTTCTTGATGTCTAAATATTTGGCCAAAACGTCTTCTAAAATGAGTCCAAGTCCTGAAGGAGAAACATGGAACCAAATGCGAGATTTAATAGAACCTTCGGTTGAAATGACGTTGTCAATGAGATAATAAAACTGCCGGTGAAATATAAGTGTTGTTATGCGTGTTACGTTGCCGTCGGCATCGCCGTTGGTTTTACACATATAAACATAAATATCATTGTCTGTCTCGATATTAGTCTTAATATTATCAAGATTACGCTGCGCCTGCTCATGGTGCTGATCATCGCCGATCAGCTCGCGGTCTTCATGCGTTGCCATTTCATGAATATGTTCGTAAACAAATTTCGTCGATCCACCGATCTTGGTGGTTATCCAGTATAAAAATATGCGATCTTGTTCCGTTGTCATTTTAATATTCATGACAGCAGTCTTTAATAACAAAGCAAAGAAACTTCGCCCTTGCCAAGAGATCTTTGACCCTAAATTTAATCTATACGAATATATAAATGTTTGACAGTCAAGACGGCGGTGGTCAAAGTTTCTTTGATAAAATTAAATATATATTACTCTTTGCTCTTACGATGTACGCAATGTATCTTAGTTTTCGTTGTAGCGGAGGCTTCGCGTTTATTGATTTTCTTGCAGCATTCTGCTGTAGTCCTTGTTACGTTGCTTATCGTTTAGCATTAGGGTGTTAAAGTACGAGCCAAGATATTTAAAACTAACAGAATCGCAACGAAGAGATAAATTAATATACAATCAGCCCGTCGATTTAAATTTAGTATGGGGTCCAGATACCTATAAATGTATCCTGACTCTTTTCTCACGCCTCGAATTTTGCATTCGAGATACGATATCGTACATTTACGATAATCGGACAGCCATTTAATCAGTAAAAATATACAAATTGTGACTGCGAGATCATGTGCCCACTTTAACGGCAAAATCGGCGACGCGAGTAAAAATGCCAACGTTAAAGACCAAGGTATTAAGATTAAATGTTCACCATTATCGTCATTATCGCCAGTCATTATTTAACTTTGATTTAATAATTTTTTAATCCCGTCACCTTTTTAACACGGTGGGTCGCTCCTGTTACGAGCGCAAACGACATTATTTGATCTTTAACAACAAACAAAAATACTTTTTAAATAAAATTTACCAGTCTGACTCTTCGGTTTTCGGCGTTTCCATATTCAGGTCATATTTTACCTTTCCGGCAGTTTTTACATACTTAAAATAATCTTCTTCTGGTTTATTTGCGCCAGGGCCAGTAGAATCCTTGATATTCAGCCTCTTGCTCAAATAAAAATCATTATCCTTCCAAAATTCTTCGTAGCATATACGGAAATTATTATGAATGTCGGCCTTGTACCAAAATACCTGATCGCTAATCTGGTCACTGCCAGACGAACAATGAATCACCATACAACGATGATCCGTTGTACATTTTAAAAATACCTGCTCAAACATGTCGTATGTAGGAAAGATTCCGGCATAATATTTAAAAAGTTTAAGACGCTCTTCGCGTTTTGGTTCACGACAAATAAACACCCAATCTATGTTCGCACGATACTCTGGACCGAGACCCAGCTGATACTGCATCGTTAATACAAAAGTAATACCTGTATGACGTCCGTTGAAGAAGATCCATCTCAACGAAGGATCCGTCTTCCAACCCTTATTGTCTGCCAGACAATCGTCCATGATTAAAATTCCGCGTTCGTCGGCTGTTCTATAGCGTGTATCGCCGACTCCCATCAAGGCCTTGGTTTTGCGTGTTTTCATCTCTTCTTGTCTTTTACAGAATCGTTCCAACAACTCCAGTGTATACTTGGCATAAATAAATCTACTGGGGATATGCGGCGTGTATGTTTGATTAAAAACATCTGTAGGGGAAATACACATTGCGAACGGAAGATCTTGATTATACCATAAATAATCCAAAAGAATAGTAGATTTACCGCGTCCACGGGCACCAATCATGATGATAATTTTATTTGAACCGATAGTCTGCATGTTGAGTTTTGAAAGCTTAACCTGTTCTACGACACGTTGTTGCGGCTTTTTTTGTGACATATTAATATTATTAATAATTTTCACGGTGGTTCCGAACAGCGAGATAAATTAATTTATAAGTAAACAATATATCATTATGTCTTTGATGCTTCAAGAACTTCCAAATAGTTACAAAATACAAGTCTTGTATCAGGACGTACCGACATTTGTTAAAACCCGTCCTGTAGACGCTCCGTTTAGATTCGCTACATATGAAGACGCTATGACAGTCGGAAAGGAAATGTTCAATGATGTAAAGTATCGCATAGTCGGCTCAAGTGATCGTCCTCATTGGCAGTCTGGAGTTATAGAGAAGGCGTTACCAGAGACGCTCAGCAAGAAGGTATGGTACGACCTTTATGGCGTTACTGGAAATTCTAAGGCTGTAGCTGTTAAACCACGCATGTGGCAACCCGTTCAACCGGTACAAAAAGCGCAATCAGTCCAAACCGCGCAAAAAGCTCAACCGGTGCAACCCGCGCAAAAGGTTCAACCGGTGCAACCCGCGCAAAAGGCGCAACCCGTGCAAAAAAAGCAGACGACTGAAGTATTAAATAAACTCAAGCCACAGGTTGTTACACCAGGCGTTCGTAAAAATTAAATTGAATGGATACGTAAGGTATTAAAATGCCTCCCGTTTCTAAAGACGAGTTATTCACTGTATTATCAGAGTATTTGGACGATATTCGTCAAGACGAAATCTCGAAGATTACATCTGTTCATAAGGAGCAAATGGAGAAGATTGTCACTGCGCATCAGGAGCAAATGGAGAAGATTGTCACTGCGCATCAGGAGCAAATGGAGAAGCTTGTCTCCGCGCATCAAGAAAAGACTACTGAAATGTCCGATGAAATTCATAAATTAAAGACTAAACTAACTTCACTCGCTCAAGTCGAAGACAGCTGTAAGTTTCAAAAACGTACAATTGCTTCTCTTACGGCCGAAATCAGTTCCATGCAGGCCACTATAACTTCTCTTGAAAAGCGTTTGAAACTTGCTTCGGATGAGCTGCGTTCACGCTCACAGGCGAAACCAGAGCCACCTGTTTCAATTCCAGAGCCACGTGTTTTGGAGTCTTCTTCGCCGCCAACCCAACCAGAGCAAGAAACAAAAGAAGAACCACAGTCAGAGAAAGAGCCGGAGAAAAAGCCGGAACAGAAGGATCAAGATCAAGCGCAGGATCAAGATCAAGCACAGGATCAAGATCAAGCGCAGGAGCATGAGCAAGATCAAGCGCATGAGCAAGAACAGGAACAAGATCAAGAATTAATTCCTGTTGTACTTCAATCGGGGTCATACTTCTGGGATCCTGAATCAAACGATTTGTATGAATTTATCTCCAGTGAAGAAGCCGGAGAAATCGTAGGACTTATTAAGTCTGTCAAGATTAAGAATCAGATTTACCTACTCGACACTTCCGATAATAATTTTTACGATTGTTTAAAAATGTCCGAGAATGGCGGGATTGGGGCACATATGGGCCAGATTGTCGATAAAAAGGCAATATTTGCACGCAAAGACGGGAAATAAAAATATATACATTTAAATATAATGAGTTGTTCTCAACCTCAATCTAAACCTCAACCTCAACTTCAACCATCGACTTTACCTTCAACGTCGAAACAGACGGGTGGCGTCAGCAGTTATATTGGTCTTTTTTACTCCAGAGGCGCTGTTGGCGGCCCCGCCGCTATTTCAAAAGTTACATTGAGCGGTTTAAACAACTCGCCAATGTTTAATCCTCTCAGCTCTACGGCTGTTATTCCAACTTTGCCTTCTACGGGAATAGTGCCGAACGGCGCCTATCTGGCAGGCATGGCTGGCGGAGCAGCATCGGGCACCTCGGACGATAATCTTCGCGCCATGTGCAATAAGTCGGGTCTTTCATGCCGTGATATGAATGGAAAGTATCTTCCGCGTAGTGCTCTTCTTCAAATATTAGGAATGAAGGAACATGAAGATGTTTTGCCGCCACCATACAGTGAGAGCCCACAATAACATTCCTTGAGATCATAGAAGCAAATCAGCAAAATTGAAGTTAAATAAACGGTAAATGTCATCCAATAAAGATAATCTACCGTGGATTGAAAAACATCGCCCGAAACATCTCGATGAAATTATAGATCATGTCGAGAAGGTTGCGGCGTTAAAAGGACTCATAGACACAGACCAGTTACCACATTTATTGTTTTCTGGACCGCCTGGTACAGGAAAAACATCATTGATTTTAAGCCTTGCGCGCTACATGTACGGAACGAACTACCGCAAATATATTCTTGAAATCAACGGATCCAGCGAACGTGGCATTGACACCGTACGCGGCACAATAATGAACTTTATTCAGAACAAGAGCGATAAGGTTAAAATAGTCATACTTGACGAAGCCGATGCCTTGACAAACGAAGCACAAGGGGCGCTGAAAAGCGTCATCGAAAAGGGTGTAGCGTTTTGTCGGTTTTGTTTAATTTGTAACGACGTGAATAAAATCATACCGGCTCTACAGTCGCGCTGCACAAAGTTCCCGTTCGCGTACCTTTCAAAACATTCTATGAAGGCAAAATTACTGGATATTGTAAGACTTGAAGACATTCGTATCGATGAGAGCGCCATTGATATTTTACTGGAGTTGGAGCGCGACTTTCGTCAATTGTTGAACATCCTTCAAGGCATGAATATTTATTACGGAATCGGTTCATTGAATAAACATATTACATCAGCTGACGTATACCAATATCTTGGTAGGCCAACAGATGAGGCTGTTACGAAAGTAATTAATTCTCTGTTTAACGATACGTTTGATGAGGCATGTGCTCTTCTACAGTCCATGAATCTTTCTGGTCATATTAATATTTCGGATTTAGTCATAGCATTGTCATCAAAAGTTGTCCGTATTAAACTTAAGCCGGACAAGCTCTATTTTTTGGTTCAGACATTGAGCGATGTTGAAAAGAAGACGCGGGTAGGAGGAAGCACACAGATTCTAATCTACGTATTGGCGGCAGCCTTTCTAAAGGTTCGTAATGAGATCAGCAACGATATCTAAATCCTTTAAAGAATCGGTGCCATCGGTTAAAGAGGCTGAAGCGGTTAAAGAGGCTGAAGCGGTTAAAGAGGCTGAAGCGGTTAAAGAGGATGAACCGGTTAAAGAGGCGCCCGTTAACCATTGGCATAGAGCAGGAAACGAAGGCGACTTTAATATCAAAAGATACTTTTCTAAAGCTTCTAAAAATATTTTACGAACCACAGGTGCGAAACCGTTGAACTTAGCCAGAATCTTCAGTTGTAATTTTATTTTATCGAGTTGTTGTTGTCTCGAGATTTCAATTACTTTGGGATCGAGTTTCTCTAACGCAATTTCTCGTTGACGTTTCATAAATTCAGGATCAGTAAGATGCCAATGATTGATATCTGTAAGCTCTGCCAATTGTTGTATAATAGCAGCGTCTACTATATCGTCCAAATCTCCCATTGTTATTGATATTCTATTGATAAAATGTTTAACTTATCCGAAATGTCAAACTGCATTTGATCTGTAAGCGATCAAACAAGCATTTATCATCGGGTTTAATTGCTCGAACAGGACGTTCCGTTATAATAGTTTCAGAATTCAATACATCTATAATAACGAGCGATTCCACCGTTATGCGATTATGAGATTTTGATTTGTAACTAATGTTGATGCTGTCGCCCGTAGTTAAATGGTGCGAGCCAATCGTACGGAGTTTACAGTACGACTTTCCGTTGCTCAGATCTCTAATATTTATCTTACCAAGAGAAATGGGTGTTTGATCATAATTTAAAAAACTAACTGTTAATTTATCTGTTGTAATAGGCTTACGGAATGTCTTATGGCAATTATCAGGCTGATAAAATATGAATTCGTTCACAGTCTTTTCTTGTATTAACTTACCGAATACCGGTATTTGATACTCGCCCGGAAACTCTTTGATGCTTATATAAATATAAGGCTCGCGCTCCAACGCGTTCGTTCTGTTAATGATACAGGATTCTAATTCTATTTCACGAATTTGTTGTTGTGGAATATTTAGAATATAAGAACCGTCTTCTGTTATGTTTTGTAGACTGTTGCGAAAATCAACTGGGAGCCTGGTTGCGGTGCTGGTTGCGTTTAGAGGGTATGCGATAGTATCTGGTTTTATTGGCTTGTTTAATTCCTCGTCGGAAGAATGAAAGTTATCACTTTCGCTTATAGGATCATGGTGCTTTACTACAGAAGTGGCACGTTTTGACTTTTTATGAACCATAGACTTTTTTCTGAATATGTCTTCTGTTAGCGGCATCTGTGGCATGGTTTGGATCTGTGACATGGTTTGGATCTGTGGAGACGGAGAAGAAGGTACACTCTGTGCCCCGCTTCCCGTAATAGCATAATACAATTGGGCATATGCTAAAGGATTGGCAATAGAAAATCTCTGTTGAGCAACTGGGTCAAGGGCCAAAAATGTAGATATTACAGACGGATGAGGTGGTGGACCTGATGGAGCAGACACAGTGGGAGATGGCAGAGATTTAGGCGCAACCGCCTGCGGTATTTGGTATTGTTGATGCTGGGGTTGAAGTTGATGTTGGAAATTCTGTTGTTGCTGATTAAATTGCTGTAATTGAGGATTTTGTTGGGCAATTGGCATTTGAAATTGAGATTGAAGTTGTTGCGATGGCATTTGAAATTGCTGTTGCGATGGCATTTGAAATTGCTGCTGTTGCTGTTGCGATGGCATTTGTGATCCAGGCCCAGATGATTGACCATAAAAATTATCGAGATTTGCACGTTCAGACAAACGCTGTTGATATAATGTATCCGATGACCCGGCTTCTTGGCGCGGGTTAATTTGTTGGAACGGAAGTCCGCTCATTTAGGTTAAATAATGGTTTATCTTTAAGTAAAATATCTCACGCCTGCGTTCCGCGGTCACTTTGTTCACTTCGTTCCTCTTTCTTCGCTCCACAGAGAGCGAAGAAACTTATCACTGTAGCCATCTGCCGTTACTTCGCTCTTTTCAATATGCGTCATATGGCGTTTATCTTTTGTAAATTCAAACTCGTCTTTATCGTTCATGCGTACAGTCCAACCATCCTTCAATGCTTTTAAAATCATCTTAGCCTGCTTACATTCTAAATTTCCATCCATACAAATTTAATATTTATTAGAATTATTTACAGAGAAGCGAGCGCAGAGCATGTTATGTTAAAATCAAAATCATAAAAATATTAAATGGGTAAAACAGGTGAAAAAACCACCTTGTCGAAGCTACATTATGATCACATCCAAGCAATCATGGATGATGAGGCACAGCTTCCACAATTAACAGAGAGATTAGCGTTTTTAAAGAGTCCGTCATATCAGCAGGAAATTTTAACAGATATCGTACGTCAGAAAGATACTGCCTTATCAATAAAAGAGATCGAGCAAAAGATAGAAGATATAAAAAAGAAAAAGATAGACTACCTGCTGTCTAATGGCGACCTCTTACATAAATTTAATGAATGTGAGAAGATGACCAAAGTCGTACACAGCGCCGAGACGCTCGGTGGCCCTGTTTCTGGGTTAGGTTTAGGGTTAGGTTTAGGTTTAGGTTTAGGGCTAACCACGCAACCAGGCGCCTGTGGCGCTGCAACATCAGATAAAAAATTTCAATATTATCGCAGTTACCGTTCTCGTATAGACCCGGATTATGTACATCATAACGAAGACATAGTCAATGAAGAAAACTATTGCTATGAATGTAACCAGTTTCGAGTATCTATGGCCGACGAAGCTCTTTTCGTTTGTACAAAATGTGGCTCAGAGACAACCGTATCGATCAGAGCCGAAAAGCCTTCGACTACGGATCCGCCCGCCGAAAATAAAATGTACGAGTACAAACGGTTTACGCATTTCTGCGACTGGCTTGCCAATATACAGGCAAAAGAAAGCACAATAGTCCCTGATAATATTATCGACATTGTCAAAAAAGAAGTAATACGCGAACGGATGGACACGAAATTGACATCTTTAACAGGCGACGATATTAAACGTTATCTCAAAAAGCACAAATTTAATAAATGGTACGACAATATACCACAAATCTTGTATCGTATTACGAAAATTCCTCCACCGCAGATGACGCCTGACATGGAACATAATTTAAAACTCATGTTTATGGCCATACAGGAACCCTATGAACTTTTTAAAGATAATCGTCATAATTTTACGTCATATTCTTACATCATCTATAAATTTTGCCATTTGCTTGGCTATACGGAGTTTTTAGCGTATCTTAAACTTCACAAAGACGAGGCGAAGATTTACGAACATGATCAAATATGGAAGAAGATATGTCAGTATATGGGAGGGGAGGAATGTGGATGGAAATTTATCAAGACGTATCAGTCTGTAGCCAAGAAGCCCGAGCTTGTCGACTAGGAAGCATGAAAGCATGGGTTGATTGGCTAAATATTTTATTGCTGTGTTTATAATGAACGTGGATGGAATCAGTACCGGAAATAGTACAACCGGTTTGACACTCGTTTCGGCTACAGCCGGAGCTGTCGGGCAAACGGAATTCATCGGTGTACCCGACACGACAACAGGATATAATACCATTTCTATTTATGTCACCGCTCAGTATCCGTTGACTATAAGACTTCTACAGGCACTCGACGACAATCTTGTATGGGGTACACCGACGGTTTTTTATTATGGTTATGACGCTGCTTCTCCGATAGGTCAAGGTTTACAAAAAACGTTCGACGTTATCGGTAAATGGTTTAGAATAGACGCCATAAACGATTTAACGCCGAACACAAACACGATAAGTATACAAACGCGAAAGATTAATTTGATAACCACTCTTAGTCTTACGAGTGTAACAGGGTTTGTATCGTTGACGGGACCCATAACCATAGAAGGCGGTTCCATCGGATTAACAGGCTTTAACAATTATGTCAGTTTAACAGGTTCTTCAACTGTTTCGTTAACGGGATTTAATAATTATGTTTCGCTAACAGGCGGTGCGCTATCACTTACAGGATTTAACAACTATGTTAGCTTAACGGGATCTTCTGTCTCCCTGACAGGATTTGAAAATTATGTTGCGATAACAGGGCCTGTGAATGTCAACGTGACCGGTATTTCTTTAGGTGACTTGACGACAGGAGGCGGGTCTAAATTCGTAGCTCTTACCGGTGTCGATAATTATGTCGCTGTAACTGGGTTTGTTTCTTTAACGGGCTTCGATGGTTTCAACGGAAACGCCATGTCGCTCACAGGTTTCAATAACTACGTAAGTTTAACCGGTTCAACCTATGTCTCGATATCAGGACCAGTAGAAGTCACAGGGATTTCGTTAGGCAACATTACACTAGATGCTACAAGCATGTCATTGACAGGTTTCAATAACTATGTAAGTTTAACAGGAAGTTCAGCAGTGTCGCTCACAGGATTCAATAATTACGTCTCTGTAACAGGTTTTGTTTCTTTAAC
>JACCDO010125423.1_pt1 | contig 10627 bp, 10 predicted proteins | sample 7446101 | NCBI WGS metagenome assembly JACCDO01 (sample SAMN15323440, study PRJNA562643) | freshwater metagenome | isolation source: river surface water | place: USA:Blue River Watershed | collected 2017-08-16
ACAATTTCCAATTGGTCAACGCATTCCGTGTCCAGAACAAAGTGGAAATGGAAAATCTAATCAAAAATTACCCCAAAATCAAGAAATATATTCGCGATACAGTCATCGCAGGCACGACATACAAGGAAATGATAGCCTACGACGAAACGACAATGACATTGGACAAAATCGCATTCCATTTCAAAACAGTGATAGATGCGAAACAATATAGTGTAGACAATTACAATGCCCTATTGAAACAAAACACGGAACTGGCAAATGAAGTGGCAACACTGACGACCCAAATCAAAGAACTCAACCAGACGATAACCTCACGCGATATCCGGATTGTGGAAATGACGGAAATCATCAAAAAACACGAGCGTTCCATCGCAATTGCCCAAGAAGAAACGAAATCGCCATTTGTAATGGAACCCGAAGACGATTTGACAAAGAAGTTCAAACAATTTATTGGCGAAATGTGTATTCTCACACCCGAGGTGGAAGAAACTTCCGTCAGTTTGGAAGGACAATACCGTCTGTGGAGTCAAACAAAACCGACAAAGGAAGTTTTCCACGCATTCAAACAGTATATGGATACACGATTTAGACAACAGCGGATTATGCGAAATGGACAAATGGCACACGGATATATTGGTGTCAAACTGAAACCAATTGAATATAAGAGAGTAGACAACTCACAAGTGGAAACATTTTTGTTTGAAGTATGTCGTTTTTCACCAACGGGCAAAATCCTGAATTCCGTTTGTTTAGATGAATTTCAGAAATGGAAAAAATCAATTGGCGCGGAAATCAACGGGGACGAAATGAAGGAACTGAAACAGTATTTGAAAAAATCGCCATACGCACTGAATGCGACAATTTGGGCGGACGGGACAAGCAATGAAGGATATTATGGATTGGGATTGCGGACAGAAGATGACCGAGTTGCCCGGGCAATTACTACAACCGGAAAAAAGGTGGAGAAACGCGATGTCAAAACAAATGCGGTGTTGAATACATGGACTACAATTGCGAATGCGGCAATTGCGGAAAATATTAGCACTGCCAAAATGAGCAGAAGTGTCAAGAATAAAGTGATATTCTCATCGGGGGATGGAGAAGAATATTTCTATGCGTAGTGTATAATGGGACGAAAACAAACGAGACGGCGTAGTAAAAAGAGAAAGGGAGGACTACCTGATTTTATGAATAAATTGTTGGGTCGTCCGCCTAACCCCTCCCCTGAAACAACCAACACCGGTGCGTCGTCAGGTTGGTTAAGTGGTTTGTTTAGTTCGAAAACTCCTGCTCCTACTCCTACTCCTGCTCCTACTCCTGCTCCTACTCCTACTCCTGCTCCTGCTCCTGCTCCTGCTCCTGCTTCTCCTCCTACAACAAAAGGTGGCCGAAGAACCCGGCATCGTCGTAAAAACCGCAATAAATAAAATATCCAATCAAAATAAATGAATTTGGAAACTCATACATACTGGCGCACAATGTGGTTATGGCCGTGTTTCTTATTGGGCACATACAACACAATGTTATATGATCAATTTAGCGTGAACATTTATGAAACGTCGCCAACATTACGATTGTTGCCAGTGATATTCGTATCATATTTAGGATGGGATATTTACGTTATGATGAATTATAAACAATTGTTCCGCACGGATTTGATGATACATCATACAATGACAATTACAATATATTGCTTCGCATTTTACTACAATATATTAAAAATTAGTTCATTGTTTATGTTATGTGAAAGCATTTCATTATTGAATTATCTATTGCGAAATCATCTGACATATTTAAATTATTATCGCATAATGACAATTCTATTTATTCGGATGCCAATATGGTTTGGGTGTATATATGTTCATTATAATCATTATGATGATTTGCTAACCACATTATATATATTATTCAAATACGGCCCGACCTTGTTTATACTGTATGACATTGTAATTTTGTATAGAATCAAACGACTTATGAACAAACGCATAGAATGAAAATATTCATAAACGAATTACGAATATTTTTAACGCCCCAACTCACTCCTTACATCCATACTCGCACTCACCGTTTCAGCGACATCACGATTATCAAAATCCACCGTTTCACGAACGCCAATCAAATCGCCATTATCATTGAGTGTTTGTGTCAATACATTGCCACTTTTCTTCGCCAGCTCAATATTCTCCTTGATGGCCTTCTGCTTGGTTTCCTTGATGCGGCGGTCAAATTCCTCCTTGGCCTTCGCCTCATTCTTGATTTTCTCACTGTGGAGTTGATTGAGTTCTTCCTCCATAAATTCCACACGTCCCGTCTTGTAGGCATCCGGATCCCACGGAATCCACATCCCTACGGGGCCGACAAAAATATCGTGGTTCGGGTCAATTTCACGCACCTTTTTACAACGCATTTCCGCCTCCTCCTGCGAAGGATACACACCACGCAACTTGATACCGCGAACAGATGTTTGAAATCCATTTGCCTTTTGGAATTGCGCATTTAGCGTATCTTCATTCTTGTCCATAAACGTCTTGAAATCATCGTCCAAATTGCCATTTTTCAAATTCGCTTCCTCTTCCTTGACAAAATCGTTGAAATCGGCAATCACATCATCCACCTTCAAATTGTATTTGAAAGCAATAAAATTTAGGAAATCCACTGACTTGCCCATATACTTGGCGAAATCCCATTGCTTGACGAACTGCTCAAACAAAAACACCTCGCGTTTCTTGATGATTTTCTCGGGGGAGATGAAGGACATACACGCAAACTTTTGTCCGGCAATTGGGGCATCTTCATCACACAAATCAATGTATTTAGGATTACTATTTCCATTAGGCAGCGTCTTTCTCTCAAATGACGACATTATATAATCATTTAGGAACGTGCTTTTAAGTAGTTTTTTTCTATTATGATAATATATAAATGTCGTCATTTGATTTTAGTGAGTTTGTGAAGAGGGCTATCAAATACATCATTGAGGGTATTATGGTCGCGATTGCCGCGTTTGTTATTCCCAAAAAACAGTTGAATGTTGAGGAGGTCGTTATCATTGCGATGATGGCTGCTGCGACATTCGCGGTGTTGGATATCTTTGTCCCATCTATGGCGGCATCGGCGAGAGGCGGAGCAGGATTCGGTATTGGAGCAAATCTCGTGGGCTTCCCCCGGTAGGGAACCTACGGTTCCCCTACGACCCCTCCCTTCTTTCGGTTTATACAAATGTAAATATGTATAAACTATTTTTACCATAAGGAAGGGGGTCGTAGGGGGAAACGTAGTTTCCCCTACAAGGGAGGGATTATAAGGGAACCTACGGTTCCCTTAAACGGTAGGAAAATACTGCCAGTCCAAATCCTTACACACCTGACACCATATTTGGTCTTGTTCCAATTGTTTTTCACGGTCTTTCATTAATTGAATATAAGGCAAATATTGGCGTTGGTCTAATAAAACACATAATTGATACAATGTATATGTATAATTGAAAAAATTGGTTCTGTTCGCAGGACAATGTATCGCCCACGGTTTCTGTATTTCAATAAACAATACACACAGAGTTTCGTGAAGTGCCTCATTCATAATTGGCGGTTTGATACCAAAAATGGAATTTATATATTGAATATGCTCAAAATATTTGTTATATCCCAATTTACGCAAAATATCGCGCATTTTGTCATAATTCAATTCCTCGGCAATATTCTTGATACGTTCCTTTTTTAGGCGGTCGCGAATATCCGAAATGACTTGTTCCGGGATTTGTGTAGTTTCCTTGGCCTGAAATTGCGACAAAATCTCTTTGAAATGATTGAGACGAATATATGCGGTGTAGCTAACTTCATTGGGTGGTTCTTTGTTGGTCGGTTTCATACTGTCTGTCATATAGACGATGGAAACAGCACAGTCGCGATTATTACAAATCACGACCCCATCATCATCTTGGGGTATCATTTCACCGCGACAGCACGACATACAAACATCGGTTGGCACAACAAATTCAGAGAGATTGGTTATCTCATTATTGACGTTTTTCCAATAGTTAATAATAGATTGTTTAGACGAAGTTTTATTATTGTCGGGGACTTCTTCATCGGTTTTGATTTTAAAAAACGAATTGAGAACATTGACCCGTTTTGTTGTTCCCGACGAGATGTTTTGTTTGTCTTCAAAATAGTTGAATAGGTGTTTGGAATTATCCAATAGGTATTTCGTCCGCCCTTGTTTGAGTTCTTTGATTTGTTCATTTAGCGATTTCAGTTGGTCTTTGTATTCCATATACTCTTCTACCCGGTCGCTACTCAGTCCCCGGATTTTGGCGCGGATTTCATTTTTTTGGGCGATAAGTTGAGGAATTGTTTCATTTTCTTGGACGTGGAATTTATCCAATAGTTCCAGGTGTGTAGCATCAATAGAACTCTTCATTTAGGAGATATGGAGAGATATTTTCATATGTGTTTTATTCGAATTATAAAAATGGGTGTATTTTTCAATGGACACAATTCATTTAGATAAAAAATATTACCAGAAGATGAAATTCATTATGAATGCTGTTGAGAATGGTTGGACCGTTCGGAAAGTGGAAGATAATTACATTTTCACACAGAAGCACGAGAACCGACGTGAGGTATTTAGCGATGATTATTTAGAGAGATTTATTGGGGAAAATATGGGTCTTCAAAAGGTTTAGGGCATAAAATAATTCGTAAAAATTGGGAATTATTTTCTTTGGGTAATCTATATAAAATATGGGTGGAGCACTGATGCAACTAGTAGCTTATGGCGCACAAGACGTTTTTCTCACTGGAACCCCCGAAATCACTTTCTGGAAGGTTTCTTACCGTCGCCACACGAATTTCGCGATGGAGTCTATTGAGCAGACTTTCTCCGGACAGGCCGATTTCGGTCGCCGTGTCACCTGCACGATTTCCAGGAACGGAGACCTCGCGTATCGCACTTACCTTCAAGTCACTCTTCCGGAAATTAACCAGGATTTGAAGAATGCTACTGGTGGTGTTTATGCCCGTTGGATGGATTACATTGGTGAGCATTTGATTTCTACGGTTGAGGTTGAGATTGGAGGTCAGCGTATTGACAAGCAGTATGGAGATTGGATGCACATTTGGAATCAGCTCACGCTCACTTCCGAGCAGCAGCGTGGTTATTTCAAGATGATTGGAAACACCACTCAGCTCACTTATATTACTGACCCCGCGTTCGCGGCTGTTAGTGGGCCATGTGCTGCCAATGGTGGCCCCGCTCAGGTGTGTGCTCCTCGCAATGCCCTCCCTGAGACCACTCTTTACATCCCGCTCCAATTCTGGTTCTGCCGCAACCCGGGTCTCGCTCTTCCTTTGATTGCCCTCCAATACCACGAGGTCAAAATTAACCTTGACCTTCGTCCGATTGGTGAGTGCCTATGGGCGGTTTCTGACCTCGCTGCCGTTTCTGGTGCCCCGACGGTCACCAAGGCTTACCAGCAGTCTCTGATTGCCGCGTCCCTCTATGTTGATTACATTTTCCTTGATACGGATGAGCGTAGGAAGATGGCGCAGAACCCGCACGAGTATTTGTTCGAGCAGCTCCAATTCACTGGTGATGAGTCCGTCGGGTCGTCTTCCAACAAGATTAAGCTTAACTTCAACCACCCCTGCAAGGAATTAATTTGGGTTGTTCAGCCTGACGCTAACGTTGATTATTGCTCGTCGCTTCTTCCCGGCAACACCCTTTTCAAGACCCTTGGTGCCCAGCCGTTCAACTACACTGATGCCATTGATGCTCTTCCCAATGCTATTCACGCGTTTGGGTCGTCTGCTTCCGTTGGGTCGGGTGCCAGTAATACCGCTGGTGGTGCCGTTGGTGCCGGGTCTACCGCGTTCATCAACTCTGCCGGTCTCTTCCAGCAACCCGGAGGTGTCAATGTCTCCGCCCAGTCCGAGTGGGCTGCCGGAATTATGGGAGATACCACGACGGATGCTCTCGCCGCTGGTCTTTCTGATGCCGGCACGTTCGTCCTCGCCGAGTCCGCTCTGGATATGCACTGCTGGGGAGAGAACCCGGTTGTCACCGCCAAGCTCCAACTCAACGGCCAAGACCGCATCTCCGAGCGTGAAGGCTCTTACTTTGACGTTGTCCAGCCCTTCCAGCACCACACGCGCGCCCCTGACACTGGAATCAATGTGTATTCTTTTGCCCTGCGCCCCGAAGAGCACCAAGCCAGTGGATCGTGCAATTTCTCGCGCATTGATAACGCGGTTCTCCAACTGGTTCTTTCTTCGGGAACTGTTTCCGGAACTGCCACTGCTAAGGTGCGCGTTTATGCAGTCAATTACAATGTGCTGCGTGTTATGAGCGGAATGGCTGGAGTAGCCTACAGTAATTGAGGAAGGTATGGACGGCATTACATACGTTTTGATGGCGGAAAACTACAAAGGTTATGGAAAACTTATTATAATAAAAATGCGAATATATATTACTCGTATTTTTACATATACACATCAAAAAATATACATAAATATATTTATTCTTTATTTTTTACGATTCTCGGCAATTATTTTTGCCTGAGCTTTCTTATAATCGCTACTTTTATAGCGCGCTTCTAATTCAATTCGTCTTTGTATCTTTTTTGTCTCACTATCCTGCTTGATTTGTTCCGGCGATTTCTTATTACTTCGTGTCATTGACGAAATATCATTAGGATTAGTAATATCTCCATATACCACATCTTTATTATATTCATATATCAATTTTAATTTATCCATTATATCAGTATGAGCAAATTCCCGTTTCATATAATTACAGTCAGCACAACACGTCCGACAATTTTCCAATATATATCCTACCGAATTATCATATCTATCAACACCATTCGTATGAGTATCAGTGGTTTGTTTTCCACACAAATAACAATCATACGACCGTATCATATCAAACTCATCCATTGTAATTGTAAAATCTAATTTTTTCTTGATTGTAGCTCTATATTTATATTCGCTATATCTTGCGCCAATATGGTCTCCAAACAATTCAGGTCGTAAGACACCATCAACAATACCATTATACGTGAGGATATGTTCCGCACGACCAATAAACGCAGTTTCGGATAATGTATTCTTCATATAATTACACATAGTGCAACAACTTACGCAATTCTCTCTAATATATCCAATATTACTATCCTTTCTATCAATCCCATTAAAACCTCTATCTTGAATAATCCCGCAATAACGACACGGTGTGGATACAATTTGACGAAATTCATCAAATGTAATTTCAAACAGTAATTGTTTCAGTGCGGCACTCCGTTTATATACATTATATTGCGACTCTATATTTGTATTTTTGTATATATTCGTTTGTTTGACTTTATCCGGATTATTCTCACGCCACTTTTTCGCTTGTTCAGCACCAGCTTTCAAATATTCATCCACCCCCATTTTCTCAATCCGATGCTGACGACAATTCATATTATATTCCGCAACTTTTTCATAATTATCTTCTTTCCATTTCTTTTTGATAGCAATCCGTTCAGGTTTTTTATCCGCTTTCCGTGCCAATTCATTGCGATGTTCTTTGTCGCGGTTTAAATCCTGGATTTTATTGGCTTCACGGCACGTTTTACACGTTAGAGTTTCCACACCGGAAACACCGACGAACTGGTCTTTCGGTTGAGCGTGGCAACACGTGTTGCACATTCGTTCATTCTCTTCCAATACGACTTCTTTTGCTTCTTCGCGGCGTTTCTTGTCTTTTTCACGCTCTTTCGCACGACAATCTTCGCATCGCGCAAATGTATATGTCAAATCCAACACCTTACGACATCCACGAATATACGCGGAACACGGTTTCTTACCATCGGCAACAACTTCATCCACAAATACCTGCAATTGGTGTTTCATACAGTATTTGTTCTCGGCACTTCGCTTAGAAACACATTCGCCCTTTGCGCAATTTACACGTTCAGGAGAATTCATATACGTTTCTTGAAATAATGATTTGATTATTTCAATTTTTTATATATAAATTACATAAAACGATAATTTACCAACTCGCTCCTCCCAAAAGAAGAGCGAGTTGCGAAAAGCTAACCCTCTTTTGGGAGGAGCAGGTTAATAATTTTTATCTCCTTACAAAAAGGGTATAAACCATCTTTATCTCCTTACAAAAAGGGTATAAACCATCTTTATCTCCTTACAAAAAGGGTATAAACCATCTTTAATGCCTTTTTTGTATTGTTAAATAGTATTTGCGTGAAAATCAATATAAAGACGAAGGGGGTATAAATGTATATATTATACCCATACAATGGAGATAGTAAAAGCATTCAATAGTAATAATATGCACACTGAGATAATAATCAAGGGCACGTATGAAACCCCTTTATTTCGCATGAGCGATATTGGGGAAGTATTAGGACTAAGTAATATACACGCCAGCACTCAAAATTTTAATGAAAAAGAGAAGGTAATCCAACATATTCAAACAACTGGCGGAAAACAGAATGTATCGTTCCTTACGGAACGCGGATTATATAAAATATTATTTAGAACAAATAAACCAATTGCTGAGCAATTTCAGAATTGGGCGTGTGATATAATTACAGAGATTAGATTACACGGAAAATATATTGTAGAACAGCAGAATGACAAAACATATAAACAATTTGAACAAGCCGAGGAACAAAGAAAACAAGAATGGGAATCCAAACAACAACGCGAAAGAGAACAATTATTACTGCGTGAATTTGGAAGTGCCAAATCAGTTGTTTATATTATTCGGGTGCGAAATTACGACAATGGTGAATATGTAATAAAAATAGGAGAAACACGACGGGGAATTCAGGCAAGATATGGAGAACATAAAACGAATTATGGTGAAGCTTTATTATTAGATTGTTTTGGCGTTAAAGATGCGAAGGGGTTTGAGACATTTTTGCATAATCACGATAGAATCAAGCCACATCAAGTAGTAAATTTGGAAGGACACGAAAATGAAAAAGAGTTATTTTTAATTGGAAAAATACTCACATATAATGCGATTTTGAATATAGTAAATACAAACATTCATTTATATAATGATAACGCATATATGGATTATGAAAGATTACAAAATGAAAATGAAACATTCAGACAAATTATGTCAATGTCGTCGGGAAATATCAATATAGGTGAAAATAAAATTATTCATCAATTGTTGGAAACTCAACAATTAATATTATCGAACCAGCAAACAATGGCAACGCAAATTAGTGCTATTATGGAAACGATAAAACAACAGCAACAATCACCACAAATAAAAACTGCCACTAATTTCAATTTACCACTCGCGACATTGGGTGCGAGATTACAAAAAATAAACCCCAATACATTTCAAATTGTTCGCGTATATGAGTCAATTGCTGAATGTATCAAAGAAAGTGGTTTCAAAGACAAACGTCCGAGTATTACCAAAGCAATTGAGAAAAATACAGTATATAATGGATATAGGTGGGCATTTGTGGGGCGCGACGAAGACCCGAATGTAGTTAAACCATTAGAAGCGACCAAAGAAATCCGACCACAAACAGGCGGTAATGTTGCCAAGTTAGACCAAGATAAACAGACAATAATCAACGTATATATAGACCGCAAAACCGCAGCTAAATTAAACAATCTGGTTCCATCCGGGTTAGACACACCAATGAAAAAAGGCACAATTGTAAATGGATTTTACTATATGGTATATGATAATTGTGATGCCCAAATGATTGCCAAATATGAAGAAATCAACGGTGCGCCAATGCTATACAAAAATGGGGTGGGTATGTTTAACAACGATGGCAACCTGGTGAGAGAATTCTCGTGTAAATATGACTGTATCAAACAGATGAAAATCAGCGATAAGACACTTGCGAAAGCACTGGATAACAATATTCAATATAATGGATATTTTTACAAAACATTGGGCGAAAAAATTCAAACGACAACTAGTTTATAAACGTTAGTCTGCGTAGATTTAGAAAAGACGAGATACATCGGGACAATCGGCAAGATATGGGAGTCGTAGGGGGTGCATACGACGAAAGCGTAAGAAACCGTAGGTTGCCCCCCTGATTTATTTGTTCTCGGTACGTCGCTTAGAAACACATTCACCATTTGGATAACGCCATATTCGTAGTAGATTTCGGTAATGTCTGGAAAAACTTGGATTTTACACAAAAAAGTAGGGTTCGGAATTGATTTCAATATATATTGAAATATTAAAGTCAATATCAATATATTGAGTATATGGGTTCAATATATTGCCCAACAAAAAAGTAAACGCAAAAAGTTGCATGATAAGAATTTTACTGAGAAAATAGACTACTCCATAGTTTTCTTCCCGAAAGAAGAATTGCTACGTAATCATTTATGCAGTCGCCCAAAAGAAACAATATTGCTAACTGTGGATTGCTTCAAAAAATGCTGTATGATAGCATTAACGCTCAAAGCAAAACCACTGGTTATGGTGCGAACTCAAACGACCACGGGTTGACGCCAACGAACCGTTTTTTGAATGCCTAAATGTAAAAGTCCGTGAATACCTACCACAGTTCCAAACATTGATAGCACGAGAATAAGTTTCGCGGGCGCCAATTTGAAAATCTCTTTGTAAT
>JACCDO010974086.1_pt1 | contig 10627 bp, 10 predicted proteins | sample 7446101 | NCBI WGS metagenome assembly JACCDO01 (sample SAMN15323440, study PRJNA562643) | freshwater metagenome | isolation source: river surface water | place: USA:Blue River Watershed | collected 2017-08-16
GTAGAAAATATAACAAATATGGAACAACTCCAAACTTTCATGATTGGTCTTGTGGAAACTCGTGGTTCCAGTGCAAGAAGCAACTTTCCATACTCAGCATACAAAATAACTCAACTATTTGCCGCGTCTGGTTTCCCTCCAAATCCTAGGTCTTTTGATGAAGCTGATATTTCTGCGCACATGAATGTTTTTGCTACCCAAGTAAGAAGTAACCCTCGCCAATTAGCAGCAGCGAGTGCTATGGCTCAAGAAGACATTTCAAATGTGGAAGAAAGATTAGGCGCTTTTAGTTTAGCACGTGGACATGCAGTAGTAGGTCCTTTAGGTGAGAAAACGCGTGAAAGTGTTTTTTATCCAGGAACGCTAGTTAACACAAACTTTAATTCAAATACTAGAAGCACGTCTGAACAGTTATCTCCTGCCATGTTCGGACGACAAATGCGCAATGACAAAATTACCGCTTTTGAACCGATTACTCCACCTGGAGGATATGCATACAGTTTCAATCCTAGAGAAAATCAATTTTTTAATCCTCCTCGAAAAGAAACACCAGAAGAAAAGGCATTAAGACAAGGATTAGGTTGGGGAAGCACAACATTGTCAGAAGGTGAACAAGCTATAGAAAGAGCACGACAAGCGGAACGACAGTTATATCAAGGACCTTCTTATAGACAAAATCCACGCACAACTACATCAAAATTGGCATCTGCCAGACAGCAACAACAAGGGCAAAGTCATTGGTTTGAAATAGGAGATGAGGTTGTTACGGATGCTGGACAGGAAGGGACTGTAACAGATGCCACGGCCTATGCTGGTGCTGGCATGCGTGGTCAAAGACTAACAATTAACATTGGCAATGGTTCTGTAAACGTAGATTCTAGTAAGGTTAACTTAGTAAGTCGTAGCAGTAGTATGGAGATGGGTGGTAGAAGAAGAAAGACAAGAAAAATCAGAAAACATAAGAAAACCATTAAGGCGAAGAAATCCAAGAAGTCCAAGAAATCGAGGAAATCAAGAAAATAAAATAATATAATTCATAATAATTTATAAAAATTTATAAATAAATTATATTATTCAATTAAAAATTAATTGGGTTTATAAGGGAACAAAGTTAGTTCTCTTGTATTGTAAATAGAATAATTTGGGTCAAAATTATTTGCGCCAACACCAGTTCCGTATAGAGCGCCACCCTTCATTTTTCTAGTTTTTCTTCTCCTTCTGCCGCCATCAGGTCCATATACCGGCATCGCGACTTGTTGTGGCCGCCCCATGACGCCATTATTGTTAAGTGTTTGAATAAAAGCTTGTATTTGCGTTCGTGTATAAGGTGCTGCTTGACCCGGATACGTTAGTCGAAGATAATTACGAATTGTATCTATGGCATCATTTGGCCCTACAGTGTAAAATTGAGATAATTTTCTAATATCATCATCCTCAACAATACCTAAATTGTTTAATTCGTTTCTTACGTTAGTAAAATCAGTTCCTCCTCTTTGTTTTCTAGATTTTCTTCTTCTTTTGCCACCTTCTGTACGACGAGGAGGAGTCATTGGTTCTTCATCATCACTCATTAGTTCTTCGTCAAAATCAGATAGACTATGTTCGTCATCTGAATCGTTTTCGATATCAGACAATTCATTGTCATTATTATTCTCTGCTACAATAAAACTATTAACGAATTCTTGTGGTGTATAAGGTTCACCATTTTGTGGATTATTATGTTGAAAAAAATTACGAATTAAAATCATAGCAATAGTTGGTTCCATTTGCCATCGCCGTCCTAATTCTTTTTTTTGTTCATCATTAAAACCGAAGGTGCCTAATTCAGTAAGTTGTTCTTCACTAAAAACTGTTCCTCCTCTTTGTTTTCTAGATTTTCTTCTTCTTTTGCCACCTTCTGTACGAGGAGGCATTGGTTCATCATCTTCATCAAGACTATCAATCAATCCTTGTGGTGTAAAAGGTTGGCCTGTTTGTGGATTAATTTGTTGAAGAGAATGACGAATTAACCCCATAATATTACCTGGTGGCAGTTGACTTAAATGCCGTGCTAAAGCATTTTTTTGTTCATCATTAAAACCTAAAGTACCTAATTCGGTAAGTTGTGCTTCACTAAAAACATTCCCTCCAATTTGTTTTCTAGTTTTTCTACCCTTTCTAGATTTTTTACTTTTATTATAACTACGTTTTTTTACACTACGAGCAGGCATAATATATATATTATATTTAGATTAAATATAGTATATTTGATTTTTAAAAACTACCACATTTCGCTACGCTTAAAAACCGCCAGGGAAACGAACCAAGTTAGCACCAATACCGAAGCCAGCACCAGACCTAGCAGTGGCACCCATAGTGGGAATGTAAGTATCGAGGATGCTGAATGTAGCAGCAGCGGTCAACGCAATCAAAATAATCTCCTCAATATTCAAAGAACGTTTAGGAATAGCATAAGCAGCAATAGCCACCATCAAACCTTCTACAAGGTACTTAATGATTCTTTTCACAAGTTCACCAACGTCAATTAAACCGCTCATTTATATTAAATATCAAGAAAAAAAATAATATATGCGATAAAAAACTTAAAATTAATTATTTAATTTATTTAAAATGAATCGTTCTAAAGAAAAGACTTCCGCCAAGAAAGGTTTTGAGAGAAAACAGGTTAATGGTAAACCGAATCCTAAATATGTCGACTTACTAGAAGAAGACAAACCAATTGCTGGACAAAAATTTGTCTGTGTCTCTTTTATTTCCCCTGAAAACATTATCAAACAAAAACAAATGTTCTTTTTCGAACAATTCCTAAAGAAGTGGGATTTGAATAAATCGATGGAGAAATTTGTCCAGTTTTTGAATTTTGTCTCTTTTAAATACAATGTTTCATTCGATGATATTTCCAATGATTTTAAGGAGTTTGTTAAGGAAGAAAAGGACAATTTGACGAAAACCACAATGGAAGATGACTACAAAACCTATATTGATAATAATGAGGAGGCATTGGAGAAAGATTTTAGCACTGCTTACAACTTCCAAACTAGTACTCGTGGTTTGAAAATTCGCGGTTCTTATCCAACCATTGAGGAAGCTGAATTGAGATGTAAAATGCTCAGAGAAGTTGACCCGAATCACGACATTATGGTCGGCCCGGTTGGAATGTGGATGCCTTGGGAACCTGAAGCATACAAGACAGGTCGTGTCGAGTATATGGAGGAGGAGCTTAACCAGTTGATGAGCGAGAAAAACAAAAATGAGTCAAATGCCAAGACCGCGTTTGACCAGCGTGTCAAGGAGAGCAAGAAAAAGGCGATTGAGGAGAATATCAAGAATGCGGAGAAATCTGGCAACTCTTTGACGCAGTCTATTGATGAGCAAGGTAATCTAATTGGTGTCAATAACGTCAACACCCAAGAGTCCGAGTTGAAGGATAAGGACAATATTTCTTCGGCGGATATTCAAATGGAGTTGTTTGAAGGTGAAAACATTGTTATTGGCAAAACGGACAATGGTCAAAGTCAACTAGTTAGTGGACCGTTTGCTAGCAAGAAGGACTCGATGGAAAAAATGGACTAAATCTTCCACTTTTCTTAAAAGAGGAACAAAATCAACCATTAAAAAAGGTTGAACCAAATATAATAAAATTGAAAGTTTAATATATATTTTACATTATTTCAAATTAATAAAGTAAAATGTATCGATGTTTATGCGCAAGTATGCTAATTATGGTTATAATTATGATAGTATTTCTGTCAGAATTAGGAAAATATATTGATGAAGATGGAAATCTGATATTAACTAATCAATATCTGCGCGGTATGTATATTGAAGGCATTATAGATGACCGCTACAACAAAATACGCGATGGTGTTATTGAAAATGCGGTTAAAGGGAAAACAAATGTTGATTTTACAATTATGTGTATTCGTAACCAACATACGATTTGCGACAATTATGATGGTTATCAAGAATGGTGGAGACAATATATTTTGAGAAATGGTGTTGAACACTCGCCAAAGAATAATATTCAATCAGAACAAATTAAAACACGGGTTATTGAAAAATTACAAACATCATTTCCTGACAGCAAGATTATAAAAGGGTATAAAAATTGCTGCGATGTCTACAATATAACTTGGTAAATTATAGTTTTGTTATACTTTTTACAGCTTCGCAAGAAAAGTGGATTACCATTTATTCGCCTTTTTAACGCTGATTTTTTGTCCTCCGCCGCGTTTTTTAACTGAATTTGGGTCATATTGTTCCTCTTCATCTTCATCCTTGATTCCTTTCGACAATTCCCAGAATTCTTTTGACCCTAATCTGAAGTCACCATGACTATCGGCTTTGTACCAGAACACTTGGTCGTGTAGCTTATTGGATTTGGAGTTATTATTTATCACCAAGCACTCATAATTTTCGGTACATTGGTCCATCACCTGACAAAAGCTCTCAAATGTTGGAAACATACCGGCATAGTTCTCATATATTCTTTTTCTATTTGCTATGTAATTCTCTCGAAGAATAAACACATAATCTATGTTGGTTCTCAGTGTGGGTGGAATACCGAGAGGATATTGCATTGTGATGACTAACATTATCTTCCAGTGTCTCCCGTTCATGAACAGTAAGCGCATCATTTTATCGCGTGTCCAAGTCGCATCATATAAGCAGTCATCTAAAATGACAAATGCGCGCGGGTCGATAGTTGTGCGTTTATAAGTTTCCATTTCCTTTTTAATCTGTTTCAAGACAGTGCGCTGTCGTTTCAAAATGTTTTCAATAATCGCAGTATTGTATTCATTGTGGACGAATAATTTGGGTACCATTGAGCCGTAAAATCCGTTGCCTTCTTCTGTTCCCGAAATGACGGTTCCAATTGGAATAGCTTGTTGGTAAAAAAGCAGGTCTCTGACCAAGAAAGATTTACCTGTATCACGCTTTCCGATTAATACGACAACAGGACCTTTGTTTTCATTGGGCTTAAAACTAATACTTTTCATATCAAATTTCTTTAATTCAAGTGTCATATATTATAATGTATAAAATTTTAAATACAATAAAAAACGCAATTTAATTCTCTCTTAATAACCTTTTCTATAGCTTCGCAAAACTTTTTGAAAAGGATATAGAAAACATATTAAGAGATAAGTAATTTCTCAATTACAATTGTGAAAAACACTTTATACAAATAATAAGTTAAAAACTCATATAATTTATATATTAAATACCTAACAATGATAAACATAAATTATCAAAAACGTAAGAATACTGAACTTTTTAAAAGTTTAGAAAGTCCAACTTCTTTGTTTCTCTCTAAAACACAAAATTATATCCCTATTTATAACAGATTCTTCAGTTTGAATGAGACCAATTACAATAATATAAATTTGAACCACAAATGGTATATTTCCTCTATAAACAGTGACGAAAAATCAGTCGCAAGCTTAGAAGATAATAATAATAACTACAAAAAATTATATAGTTGCCGCATTAAAAATGTAAACACCAACAAGGTTAAAGACAAGGATTTATTTTTCAAAATGGCGCCTTTGATAGACCCTTTTAAATATCTAATCGGAAAATACAATAATGACGATAAAATTTTGAATCTACCATCTATTAACTCGGATGAAACACAATGTAATAGTAAATTTCTAGATGCCAACAATTCGGCATACGTTGATGGAATGTTTTTATTTCTCTCTAGCAATTTGATTTATGAAAATAATTTTCAACATGGTGTAGATTATTATGGTTCTTTTTTGGCTATTAAAAATAACTTTGCGCTGAATATTTATGACGACATTGATTACCTAAATAATTCAGATTTTTTCAATAAAAACAAGAACGTATTGTTTAAAGTAGATGATTATGAACATTTATTTCAGTTTCAAAATGAAGACACCAAATTAAAGCCACTTAAAATAGAACACAATTCATCTGTTAAATCAAATATATCAATTAAATCATTTGATAATGAAATCTTTGAGGATATGTTTAATGATGACAATAAATTTGTTAATTTGGAGGATTTGAAAGGCGGCAATTATTCTGAACTAATCGACATAACAAATACCAATTTGACAAATGATAATGAAAATAATGTTACACTAAAGTCTAATTCCTCGTGTTCGTCTAGGACGTCTTACACGGTTGATGGCGAAGGGGAAGACTCACTTTTGGAGAAAAACTGTGACGATTGTCCATTTTCAGAAAATGATTTGCTTTTAGAAAAAGATGAACAAAGCGACTCGCAACATGATGAGCAAAATGAAGACAACTTAGAAAAAGCCGACGACACGGTATGGGAATCAGACGCAAGCGACGCAGATGACGAGAGTTTTGAAGAAGAAATCATAAACGCAACGATACCACAATTGCCTGTACAAGTTATTTGTATGGAATATTGTGAAAACACATTTGACGATTTAATATTATCCAATGATTTAAAACAAGAAGAATGGTTTTCCGCTTTTATGCAAATAATAATGATTTTAATAACATATCAAAAATCTTTTTCTTTCACTCACAATGATTTACATTCAAACAATGTAATGTATAACTACACTGACAAAAAATTTCTTTATTATTGTTACAAAAAACAGATTTATAAGGTGCCAACTTTTGGCAGAATCTATAAAATAATTGATTTCGGTAGAAGTATTTACAAATTCAATGGTAAACTGTTTTGCAGCGACAGTTTCCAAATCGGCAATGATGCCGCCACGCAATATAATACTGAACCATATTTTAACGAAAAGAAACCACGATTGGAACCCAATTTCAGTTTTGATTTATGTCGTCTTGCTTGTTCTATTTTCGATTATGTTATAGAAGATATGTCGGAAATTAAAGACCTTGCCAAATGCGACCCAGTTCAGCGTCTAATTGTTGAATGGTGTCTCGACGATAAAGGCATCAATGTATTATATAAAAACAACGGACAAGACAGATACCCTGATTTTAAATTGTATAAAATGATTGCTCGATGTGTTCATAATCACACTCCACAAGCTCAATTAGAACGTCCTGAGTTTAAAGCGTACACTGATTTTAAAGGCGCTGTGCCAAATGATGTTATCGACATTGACAAAATGCCTGTATTATACTAGTTTACATAGATGGTTTAGAAAAGTTTGTTTTTCATTAATATTATAACTTATACTATTAATGAATCAATTTGGTTTTATTATTACTCGCCATGTTAATTCGGAATTAACCAATAAATATTGGAATAATTGTATTCAATGTTTAAGGCGTTTTTATCCACGCACAAAAATTGTCATTATTGATGATAATAGCAAGAAAGAATTTATTGTATCTTTTAAACATTATGAAAATATCGAAGTAGTCGAATCTGAATTTCCAGGTCGTGGTGAATTGCTTCCTTATTATTATTTTATAAGAAACAAGTTTTTCGATAATGCGGTCATTATACACGACAGTGTATTTTTCCATATTCGCGTCAATTTTGAAAAACTAATTGGTTTAAATGTCATGCCATTATGGTATTTTGATTCTGATAATGAATGTGTCAGCAATTCAGTACAAATAGCCTCAATATTAAATAATTCGTCCGATATTATAAATAAATTGACATCACACAATAAAATACTGGGACTAGATAAATTCAACTGGTTTGGATGTTTTGGCTCACAAACATTTATAAATCACGATTTTTTATTGTATTTAGAGAGAAAATATAAATTAACAAAATTAACGGCAGCAGTTAATTGTAGAAGAGATAGATGTTGTCTTGAACGAGTATTCGGAGTTATTTTTTGCAACGAGTATCCAATTATTACTAAAAAAAAATCACTATTAGGAAATATTTTTAAGTATCAAAATTTCAGCAATTATAAATACGAAAATTATGAGGATGACATTAAACATCACAAATTACCTAGACCTGTTGTCAAGGTTTGGACTGGACGTTAAATAGCACAACAATATAAATAAGCGCGTCTTCATAGTAAATTTTTTGATTGTCTCACGCCTCGTCCTAAAGTGCGACCTAATCCATTCCCAATCATTCTGACGGTTTTGAACATTTTCTTTATTTATTTATGTCGTTCATTGTAATTAAGTAATTCATTTCATTTTTTATAACAAGAAAAAATGAAAAGATTCGATTTTAAAATTCTGGATTGCCTGTGAAAACTTGGGGCGCACCTATAGCGCCACCTTCTTGCATAATCGGCTTCAACTGACCTAAAATAAAATAACCCATTATAACGCTAACATATACTAAAAGCGCATCACGAATTAACAATTTCAAAGGTTTCGGCTCCTTATCAACAAACCTCATTTCAATAAATTTTGATATGATAAAAATAACAGATATTATTGCTGCTGAAACAAATATGTTATCCATTTAAAATACTTATTGTATATATTATTTATCTTTTTACGCAATTATTCTAAAACCTCGATTTCATCTAGCAATAAATCAGGCAATAAATCCATTTTTGGTTCATCAATAGACAATAGTCCTAAAGAATCTAAACTAACTGATTCGGTTGATATATTTAATTTAACATTGTCGTCATCATCGTCACTTGCTTCATCTAATCTTCTTTGCGCGGCTCTCATATTGCTAATATAATCTAAATTCTCGTCTGTTTTTGGCACTACAACGTTTTGAACTTGTCCGTCACTATTCGAAACATAATCAATGTCGTTAAATCCGACTCTAGCATTAGCAGTATCAGCATTTACGACAGCATTATTTTCTCCGCCATTTGTAACTGGAGTATTCGGCGGTTGTTGAGGTTTTTCAATAATTTGCTCTTTGATTTCTTCAACAACATCTTCTTCAACCGTTTCATCCATATACGCCTTCAATATTGCTTCCACCGGAATACTCTCTCTTAAAGTGTTTAAAATACATTCTTGGACAATGATTTCCAATTCTCTGTGGTTCTTTTGGGTATTTAAAGGTGGAATTCCTATTTCAAATAAATAAACATTTTTATACACTTTGCGCGCTACATTGATGTACGTCTTATGAATAAAATCATCCAACTTGGGCACTTTAATGTCTACCTTTTTCTGTTTTTGTCCTACACGCATAGCAGTCAAAATCTTTAATTGAATAATGTGAACACAAGTTACTAAATCTTCTAAATAAGAACATCCCGATTTATCACAAATTCTTTTTCGCTCCGTTTCAATAATTGTTTGATTCCATTTGGGGATTCTTGAAATGAAATTTTGAAATGTCATTAAGTACTTGTCCATTTCGCCATTGTCCTTACACAATTTTATGGCTTCATCTAAAATAGATTTGTAACCATCAATTACTAGCGGCGTCAAAATGGTAATCAATCTGGCACCCCATTCATTCTTCGATTCGTGAAGCGAACTTACGTTAAAATCATCCATATTACATAAAACTAATATTTTCTAAAGACAATTCTGAACTCAAAAAAACAAAATTCAAAATAAACAATATTAATAATTTCTCATTTCTGAATTCTTTTCGCACTCGATTAAATGCGATTAGCAATTCATATCGTTTTTCCACGGAGAGCGACGTTTCTAAAAACTTGTGGTTCTCCAACAATTGAATTATATCTAAACCACTATACCCTTTTTCATATAATTTCGTACAAAACGCCATCAATTTGTCTAATGTTATTTTTTTATTCATTGTTTTAATCAATTCCTTTTTCAATGTTTCCAATCGCAATGCTTTCACGTCTTTCATGTTAAACACATTATTCAAATTGTATTTATACAAGTTCACACTGCTACCATTTATAACCGGTTCAGGCACATAAATTTCACAAAATCGCGACAATATTGGCTTCATCAAATTATATTTATCTTCGGCAACAATAAAAAATCGCGTATTGTGACTAAACAATTCAATACATCTACGTAGGGCGGATTGTGCGTCGATTGTCAATTTGTCAGCATTGAGTAGAACAATGCTTTTAAAAGTATTGCCGCTATTTGAATTAATATGGGTCTTTGCAAAGAATTTCAGTTCGTCTCGAATGAACTTTATGCCTTTGCCATGGGAACAATTCACATACATCACAAATGATTTGATTTTCTCTCTATCATCGTCGTATATTTTGTGTATAAATTCGCTCACAATTGTCCGTTTGCCACTTCCAGTAGTACCATGAAAAAGCAAATTTGGTATTTTATGATTTGCGTGAAAAAAATCCAATTTATCTTTTATATTTTGATGAATATTTAACATTATATGCGCTTACTTAAAATATAGCAAGTGTTTTTATATTTAAATAGAACGTAATTAATATTTTTATACAAAGTAATAGATTTTAAACGAAAAAACTATATGAAACCAATATAAATATATATTTTGATATATTTTTATACAATTATAATGACATTACCCAAACACATTTTTTGTCAATGTATGAAGCCGTGGAGAATTTGCGCAAATAAGAAAAACAGTTATAAAATCGATGTTAGAGACCTTATTGATATAAATTCATTAAAACCACCAATTTATTACACCAAAAATGACATTTACAAAAATATTCCATACCACTTTTTAAATTACGACTTTATTAATAAAAAATGGTTGTTGGAAAGATTTGAATGTAGATTTCGTAATAAATAAAAGACGTTTATCAGTTGCTCCGCTTTA
>JACCDO012002786.1_pt1 | contig 10627 bp, 19 predicted proteins | sample 7446101 | NCBI WGS metagenome assembly JACCDO01 (sample SAMN15323440, study PRJNA562643) | freshwater metagenome | isolation source: river surface water | place: USA:Blue River Watershed | collected 2017-08-16
TAAGGGGGAGCGCGGGTCCCCTGCGCAAACAGCCAGGGGGTGAGGGGGGGCGCGGGCCCCCCCCTTCGCAATCAGCCAGGGGGTTAAGGGGGAGCGCAGGTCCCCCTAAAAGAGATCCAACGATCTCTTAAATAACTTCTCACTAACTTTTAAAATAGTCGGTACGGACACATTGCATCTGGCAGATATCTCCGTTGGCTTAACCGGTAAACCATATTCGGTTACAACATAGTAAATGCAGCCTGATACCATCGACGCAGGCGTATTGGTTTCAAGAATTCCCAACTCATCCGCACGATCAGCCACGTACAATACCCGTTCCTTATGTTCCGTAATCATGTTAAGACTATTGCAGAACTCTTCGATGAAATCAGTATAAGCCGATACCTTATCGTTCGGTCTAAGCAGATCGTGAAAAATATTTATACCGTCCGATACATATTTTGACTCAATCCCAAATATCTGCGCAATCTCCTTGTAAGTCTTCGGCTTCTGCTGATCCTTATAGCTAATAAATAAAGCTGCCGCCTGCAAACCCTTATCGTTCTTTCCGCGACGACGCACATCCTTCCTCTCTTCAAGTGCTTTAATAATAGAGTGATACGTCTCTTGTGCGTACTCCATGATACTGTCAGGTATGTTATGCTGTCTACACACACATGAAATATCGTCGATTTTGGACTTCATTGCCCGCTCGTTATGAGGTATACTGTTCCATATCATTGTTCTTTTCATATCATACGCCGTCTTCGTTGCCTTATAATCCACCCTAACACACGTGCTTAGCGATGATTGTGGAAGCATGTCGCTACGCGGAAGGTTACAACGACTCATATCTTCACCCGTTCCATTGTCATTACGCCAGTCAGGTCGATAATCCATCTCAGAACCCAGATTTGTACCACACGAAGAACAAATGCTATCTGATCCGTGTAAATATATATTTGTTGACCTACATATAGGACAAGAATCAGATATTACCGTATTCAGTGAAGGTTTTTGTATACCTAACATATTTTCCATCATACTATACATGCAGTCCATGTTTTTCAATAGACATGGGTAGACCTTCATTTTTAATTTTTTTTACTTAGGTAAACCAGCCTTGTACATGTGCCAGTAAGCATCGTGACCGTTAGGGTCTACATGATAAAACGGGTGCCCGCAACCAGCCTTAGCCGCAAAGTGCTTCATGTTTAAGGCATGCAGCTGCTCTGCGTTGCGCTGGAAAAACATACGTTGCTGATGGCTGTTCGTTAAGCCGTTCTGCTTCATAATTTGAAGATGTACATAGCAACTGGGACGATAATCTGTAACGTGGCGACCATCGTTCATTAATGGAGGACATTCATTGTTAACGTTGTTCATCTTTATAACGTTAACAAAGATTTTTATTTTAAGCCTTTACCTTTGGATTAATCTTAATCTTCAACTTTGGAACCGACTCAACACTAGGCGGCGCTTGAACTCCAACCGGTTTAACGGGCTTCTCCTTTAACTTAAACTTTAACTTTACAGGCTCCTTCGGTTGATCCGTCTGAGATTTATCCGTCTGATCCGACTTTAACTCTTGATCCATCCTCTGCATGTCCTGAAGAATTTTGTCTTGCACCTGATCTTGCGGTTCAGTTGCTGACGCTGCTGATGCGGACGGCGCTGATGTTTCTGCAGGTGAAGCAGCCGGTGCCTCTGGTGCCGCCGGTGAAGCAGCCGGTGCCGCGGGTGTAACCGCGGTTAATTCCTTCTCAACATGCTTCATTATCTCTGTATCAGATGCATAATCTGACTCGTCGTTGTAATCTTGAAAAATTATCTCCTCGTCATTACTATCATAAACAGCCCCGCCATGACCACTCTGCTGCTGTGCAGGATTTATAAACTCGTCCAACTTCGCCCTCTTACCATCTTGTATACGTATTAACTGTTGAATGTACGCATTGTGTTCGTCGTCTGCTGATAACTCCGCGTCGCCGTCATCTCCTTCTCCGTCATCGCTCTTGCCTTCTTCCTCCCAGTCCTCTTCCTCTTCATGTACGGCAGCCTCGCACGTTTCTTCCGACATCGTAGAGGCCATATCAGGTCGCAGATGTACAACAGCTTTCGTTTGTAAACCGTCGTCGCTCAACATCAAACCGTGTTTTACCTGCTCCGACATTTTCGTATTTTGGAATTTTAAGGACTCTATATGGTTAGACTGTCTCCATGTGTAAATACCCAATACCACTAGCAGAGCAATTATTGCAAAAATTATCCATACTTTAGGATCTGTTAATAAAGCTAAAATATCCATTATCGTTAATAGTGATATAATAATAAATCCTTAAAATAAACGAATCGAAATCGTATTAAATTTTTTAAGGTTAAAGTATAATGCCTACCTTTAACTTTAACTCATCCGATGGTAAATGCTATGGAACTGCCCACGAAAATAACGGTGTTGTAACCATTGTCGGACAGTGCTGGACATCTGCCAACACGTTACAGTATGTTGCCGCTGCCCCCGCCGACTGCCGCGATAGCCACATGGGATCAGGCTTACCCTTCCCTTCCCCCGACATTGCTTATCAAAGCAACGTTAACCACGGCACGGCACCCCTTAAGGGTGGCAAGTTCCGGTTTACCTTGCGTCAACCCAACTCGTATTATGTAGATTGCGGATCTAAACTCATAAGACCGCACGTCCACTTGTATATAGGAAGTGAAGTTTTTAACATTCAATTAGGTAATGGTATACCTTTAAGATCTCTTTCAAGTCTGCCGGGTATGCCCAATCGTAGTTCGCCATCGCACAAATAAAGGAAAAATTAAAATCTATAATTTGTTATAATGCTTAGCCTCAATCTTTCAAACCTTGTCAAGTACGCTTTAGAGGGCCTCGCCGTTGCCGTTGCTGCCTTCTACATTCCCCGCCGGAACCTCAACCTCAAGGATATCGTTCTGATTGCTCTTACCGCCGCTGCCACCTTCGCCGTTCTGGATATGTTCAGCCCCTTTGTTAGCGTCAGCGCGCGCCAGGGTGCCGGCTTCGGTATCGGTTACAACATGGTTACGGGTGGTGGCTTAGAGAACTTCGAGGAGACCGCCGCCCCCGAGGCCGATGATGTTTCGATTGCCCCCAGCGAGACCTCAGAGGGTGATGTTCCCCAGGGCCAGGATGCCGCCGAGAACCTTGCCCCTCTTTAAAGCGACAAATGTTCGCGAAAGGTTAGACTCCAACGCTCCTCGTGACAATCAGGCTCCTTCGGAATCTCGTGCATAAAATGCAACTGAGAACCACCCGCCATAATAAACATAGAGTTGTCAAGCAACTTTATTTCATAACGCACATCCTTGTTATCGTGTTTCAATACCAAGGTACGTGTTGCTCCAATCGACAAACCCACGATGGTCGGTCTGTCACCAAAACTCGTCTTATTGTCCCGATGAGGAGGAATAAAACTATTACCGTCCCGATAATAATTCACCAAGCAACTATTAATATTTAGATTTAAATGTAAAGACTTTGACCGTAGCTTCATCTCTTCTGAAATAAGATCCTGTACCTGTAGAATCTCCTCCGGATAAGGATGAGCGTCCCATCGAGGATAACGAGCAACCCAGCTATCACAAAAATACTTATTATCTTTGTGAAACCACAGTTGTTCTCGAGCAACTTCTGCACCGCTCTGTGTATATCCCTTACAATAGTTTAGATTCTTAAGACACTCCTTAAGCTGAGCGTAGCGTTCAGGCGATAAAATGTTCGGAATGGTAATCAGTCGGGTCTCATCCCGACCATCCATGTGTACTATGGTCTGCATCGGTTTGGTTAATCTTTAATATTATTCATTTTTTGCCAGCTAAAGATAGATAAGTAGGTAATTTAATGAGATCCAGATCCGACCGGTTAGCAACAGCGAATGATGTAAAAATTCAATGCATCCAGCACCAATTATCCGATGACATTGGTACGAGAGTTTTATACAGAATGTTAGATAAGTACGTCGAAGAAGGCGAAACCTATATCGGAAAAGAAATTAAGCTGGCTAAGCGTTATGACCAACCCCGATATTATCTCGTCAACCTACATAACGACCCTAAAGTCAAAGATACCGTCCTTATACGAACGGCTTAATTTCCGGACAGATCTCTGGCGATATCGTAAAACACGTTTGGACCTCTCGCAGGAGCAGCCAGTATAGCGACTAATTCTAATAAAGCCCCGGTAAGCTCTAAAGTAGTAGTAACACCTGGAATTTTCCCCACAACCTTGGCTACAGCCTCACCCGTGTACCATGTCTTCTCGCCAGCGTACCAAGCCACCTTACCAACAACAGGGGCCGCGTAGACGACACCCTTGCCAGTAGCAACCGCGGCCTTAGCCAAGAAGGGGGCGGCGTAAACAGCAGCCTTGCCCGTGGCAGACGCAACGCTCGCTAACATGTTTAAGCCCTTGCGTGTGGCGCTAACATGAGGCTTGCAAGCATCGGATACACTAATGACAGCGCCACGGAGCTGCTTGGTAAAATCGTTAAACCACGAAGCATCCATGTAGTTCGAAACCTCCTGCAGATCCGCATGAGCAAACAGATGCTGTATCCCGTAGGCAATGCAAGAAATCTTAATAAGATAATCAGCCTTCATATCAGCCGTGGTTTCGACCGCACAGCCCAGATCGATGTCATTCAGTAACTCGGTATAGGCTTCGCTGCCCATCCATTTAAACAACGAGGTACGGAATTTCAGAATCTGCGGCTTATCAGCATTCTTGTTACCAAGCACAAGGGCTTGCTTGATATCGGCCTCCGTTAACTTCTTATCCTTGCCATAGTGATCAAAAAAGTACGTGCACAAGTTAAGCAGCATTACGTTGCAATACAGAACGACCTGAGCCGTATCAGAGATTTTATCAGCCTTTAAGACACTCTCCGATAATTCCTTGCTCAAATGTCTAATGTAGGCATTCATCTGATCAACATGCTTGGAGCAGTCTCCGTTGCACCTGGTCTTGGTGGTGATTTTAAGATCACCGGCCTGACCACCCTGGCCTCCCATCTGTTGACGATACTTAATCGCCAACTGTTTCAAAGTAACACCAGGACCCTTATGGTCCTTAACATACTTTTGCCAACTGTTCATGATATATATTTCTTAATAATTTAATTTTACTTGCAAAATGATTGAGAGTGGAGGTTTAAGGTTTAATGATCACAAAGAAACGCTCTGGCCCATACCTTATTCTTGAACGCGTGCTCGAAGGCCGCGTTAAACCAGTTAGCCGCCTTTTAGCAGTGTACCCTGACTGGGACACCACCTGTATGATTATATCCGGCTTGGATACCGAGTCAGTGTACCGCAATCAAGGGTACGCGAGTGAACTATTACGCCGAGCCATTTGGGAAGCCCGACGTAACGGTTGCAAAGTAATTAAGCTCGATGACTGCTCAGATGCATGGGGCGAAGACCATCACAATATTTATGTAAAACACGGATTCGCATATTATCAACATGGGCTACCCGAGATGTATCTTGACTTACATCGCTGCACAATTTAACAGGGGTGGGAGCAGCTATTTTTTAATCTCGTAATCATCGTAATCATCGGCGCAACGACACTGAGCATTACCATCCCATTGACTATGACACAGAGAGCAATGAACAAGCTCCGAGTTAAGTACGCTATCGTACAACAGCCACACGTGACAGATGTCGCAACGTGTAGGAGTGTCCCATAGCTTCATCTGAAACAGCTTAATCTCTGGATTAAATAGATTAGAGGCAGCCTGTGCTGCCTCCTCTCTTGAAGAGAACGTTCCGTATGGAATACCGTCCGTAAGAACCAAGAACACTGGTAAAGACATTTACATTAATATCTTTATCATTTTTCCAGCAGACGCGGCGCGCTTACTTTGACTGGGAAACCCATCTGCATACACCGTTTGAAGCGGCAATGCTCTTGTACGTGCGACCATCGTTACCCTTCATTACCATCCCGCAGCACTCGTTGGCGGGGAACGCCGGACTCGGGCGGGTGATGTACTTCTTTAAGTTCGACTGTTCAACACAACCACGAGCCGGCTTCGTCGATACCTTCTTTACAAGCTTAATAGCGTCCTTCAGCTGCTTCTTAGCTTCAACAATCTGCTGCTTGGCAACTACAACCTGCTTCTTGGCCTCCTTGACCTGCTTGACCTGGACGGCCTGGACGGCCTGGACTGCCTGGGTGGCCTGGGAGCTGCAAGCCTTGTGAAGGCTACAGTATTTGCTGCCAGTCTTGGTCGCTTTGGTGCAACGTTTACCAGCCTTTGTTTTACAAGCGCATTGAGTCATGTTATATATAGGAATCTATAAAATAAATTTTATTTGTAAATATATAAAATGGAAGATAACAAGAGAAGCTTTACAGTTGTGTCGGTTGGCACCAAGGACAAATTAAAGGGTGACTCCAACGCCGGTGGTCGCTATGTATCAAGCTCGCCGGCTGGCGCCGCTCGCAAGGTCGGCAGCCACATCTGCCGCAAGTCAGCCATCCGCGGCCAGTGCACGTTATACGTCAAGCTCCAGGAGACCACGCGCGGTAGCTCCGGTAAGATTTACACCTACAAGGTTAAGCGTGTCGTCGTTAACAAGAAGGTTAACCATAACGGTAAGATCGTTCTCCACAAGTATGTTACCTTTACCAAGGCCGCTTAAGAATCTTGTCCGTCGATAACACGGACCGCTTCATAACCGGTACGGATAAGGTCATTTATCCGCTCCGCGTCAAGACTAACCGTAAAGCTACCAAGATTAGTATGGATGTAAACCATCTTATATCCGTCCCTCTCCTGGTCCGCAAATCGTAAAATGTTAAGCTCCGCTAACATACCTCCTAACAGGTCCGCGCTAAATTGCAAAATCCCCTCGCCTCCCTCGGTTAGTACCTCGTCGTTTCTAACATTCAAACACAAGGTATACTCCTTCGGAAACATTCCCGCCGGTACCGGATCATAACAGCCGCCGTCTACAAACGTACCCGACTCCGTACGTACAGCCGTAAATAAAAAAGGAATAGCAATTGACCTTCTGATCGCATCCACGATCCTCATATCCGGTGTCAAAGAAACACAGTAGTTAACGCACTTTCGCCCTTCTACATGGGTAGCATTGATCCACAGCTGACGTCCCGTTAAACGCCAGTGGTCTTTAAACGTTAAACCCTTGATGCCGGTCTTGAATCTCAATAACCGATCAAGCAGCTTAACCAACTTACGCCCAGTCTCAATACCATAACTTTCTGATATTAAGAGAAGACTCTGGTCCGCGTAGTCCTCGTATCTTATAGTTTTAGAAATTAACTCCATCTCGCGCGATGTATAACCTACACTGGCCAACGAGGCAATGATAGATCCCATCGAACAACCAGATAATCCTTTAATGTGCTTAGCCACCCCTTGCTCTTCCAACGCACGCCAACACCCAATTAAACTTAACCCGCCCAACGCACCCGATGAAAATACGACATATTTGAGCGCCTTTGCCATTTTATCTATAATATAGATTGATAATAAGCAACAGTATAATTAAACACAATAACACTGTCAATACTATAAAATAAGGGGCAAAATACTCTAACACGAAACGCAGAATAGGCGTCAGAATCTGCTGCTGTATAATCGGATCATTCGCCTCTTTCAATAGATCTTTCAGTAATTTTTTGATAAGCATATATTTATACCAGGTTTTTTTATGATACATCAGACGACCCATCAAAGGCAAATAATGTTATCGCTACCAAAGCAAACAAGACGCCAACAAGCTTATATTCCGTTAAAGATTCACGGAAATATAGCACGCCACTTAACGTGACCAGTATGTCACTCAACAAATCCCACGACAGGTTTAACACCGTCATGCTCGTAAAGGTGAGACCGTTGAAAAATATCCACGGTTGCACAGCATACAGCAAGGTAATCAGCCACATAAACATTTTAGGAGACTGTCCGATGACGATGTTTTTCATCATACCCATGTTAAACAAATCAAAGGTAGCCAACAGCAACCCGATAAGAATACTCATGACATTCTTACTTATCATATAAAATTTGGAGTATTTTTCTTTTTTCCTAAGTATTCGTATCTAATCATGCTTCGTATCTAACCATGCTTCGTATCTAACCATGCTTACGATCATTGTGAGCCTGGTACAAACTCATGTTAAAGTCGATGCCCTCGATGTTACTGGGAAACTGTTTACAATCCGTAGCAGCACTATCCAGATTCCAAATACTCAAGGTTGAAAAGTTATACTGCTTAGGGCTCGTTGAAATACCGCTAATCAAACGCGAGTCCTTCTCGTTAACACACATTGTTTCAGTCACCAGATGCAAGGCCAATGTTAGCCAACAGTTGTCAATACGGTCTCCCGGAACCTTAAACTTAAAGGATCCGCCCTCGCGGTTAATCGGATCCTCCCACCGCGGAGGAATACCCTTACGCATCAGAAACCACATATCCTCGTTAACAAGAGATTTCAAACCGTTAAATACATTCCAGAAGTCTTCTACCGTCCGGATAACAACATGCTGACGGTAGCTACTAAGATCCCAACGATTAAGTTTCGAAGCAGGGGCGTGCGTCCATAGCACCCAGTGATCCTTAAGAGGATGCGTACCGTCGGCTAATACGAATTGAGGATACTCCTCGTTAAACTTCTGGACGTACTCTTCATAGCTCATTTTCTTATCACTACTAATACTTCAATTTTTTTAAATTGAAAGTTAAGTCATTTAAAGAGACTAAGATAAGACTATCATAAGATGTCAACCACTGTTCATGCCACTGTTACCAAGGCAGCCGCTGCCTTTCGCGCATCAATCGCTGAGGAGTACGAGCTGGAGTCTGACTTTCTCGATACTATGGAACGCCTGTTTGTCAAGGCGGCCACTCCCCTTGCCTCGGTAACTGAGGCGGCCGACAAGAAGACCGTCCGTGCCGCTAAGGATGCGGCTCCGGCCAAGACCCGTGCTCCGCGCAAGAAGTCGGCCTACAACGTCTATGTTCGTGAGCAGATGAAGACGGCCGAGATCCAGGCTATCTCGCACAAGGAGAAGATGAGCGCTATTGCTTCGGGCTGGAACGCCCTCACGGATGATCAGAAGAAGGTTTATGCTGACCTTGCCAACGGGGAGAACGTTGAGACGGAGGAGACCCCGTCGGAGTAAAGACCGGTTTCAGGGATTTCAGGTTTTGCGATTGATCGTTGAATCGATACATCGATGTTAAAGGTAAACAGAAACAATGTGTAAGAATAATGTCTGACAAATTGCCTCTGTATATATCCGTATTTAATAACACACAGATAGAACTTGCTTTGAATCATCTGTGGAGCCTACGACGCGTATTACCGCTTGCCAATTATATGGCATACGTAACCGATCGAGTAGCAGAGGAGCATCTGCGCACACGAGGCTACCACGTCACGTTTCATGAACCGGAACCAGGTTGCTCTTTGTCATTCGCCCGTTACAAAGTCATTAGTGACCTGCTTGAACAAGGGGTTGACGTCTGGTATCTGGATGTATCGACGGTGGTTATAAAACCCATACGTAATTTATACACTATACTCCTATCGCTTCCTGAAACACCCGATATTGTGCTTCAAGACGATACAATCATGCCGTGCACTGGCTGTATGATTTGGTTTAGCAATCCACGTACGATCCGCATGGCACGAATTATGTCGTTGGCATGGAATGCAAAAAGCACCGTGTCTGACCAGATTGTATTTAATAAGCTTGTCAATACCTTAGATCTTGTCAGGGTAGCCACCTGGTCGGCTGAGCACATGCCCGTTAGTGTTACATACTTTAAAAAAGGCTTCGTGGAACACGGTCACTTGGAGCAAGGTCGAGCCCAAGCGTACAGACAGATCGTACAGTTGAATAAACATGAAGCTTACCTTGTCAATGCTAATTTTCCGGTTGACACAGAACAGAAGATATCCGCTCTAATATCAAATGGTCTATGGTTTGTGGCGTAGGGGTGTGGTTAAAGTTAAAGGGTTAACGGTTAACGGGTTAATCGCCTCTTCTACGGAGCGGATGCTCTCTTCCACGTGTCCGTCCGGAAAGTATTTCGTTACTTTAATTCGTACCTCTTCAATGCAACGATACAATACATCCTTGTCGCCTACGATAAGCTGTCGTAAACCCGTTTGTTTGCTTCGCCACTCTTCTGATTCTTTTGTGTATGCCGTATAACCCATCTTAGTTATACCAAATTCCTCCGGTGCCCTGCAGTGGCTGGCAACTAAATGCATTGCAGAAAAAGGCAGCGCCATGTAAAGACATACAAATTTAATCATCGGTAGGAACATTTTTAATCCTTTATCCCCCTATTCAATTTCTGCCTCGGTGTCCCTGAGCAGGCGCGAGAAATAGGAACAATAGGAGCATTAGGATAAACAGTGAAATAGGAGGGGTTATGGGAACCTAGGTCCCCCATCCATAAATTATTTAATCACAGATAATATAAATGTCATTCTCAGACGATGGAATTAATACTTTTATTAAGCGAAACATGCCAGCTAGTACAACTTTAACAGGTACCTATGAGCTAGCCCTTGCATCACCTGGTAATATCGCATCATATGTTCGTGTATGGGCAA
>JACCDO010624448.1_pt1 | contig 10625 bp, 8 predicted proteins | sample 7446101 | NCBI WGS metagenome assembly JACCDO01 (sample SAMN15323440, study PRJNA562643) | freshwater metagenome | isolation source: river surface water | place: USA:Blue River Watershed | collected 2017-08-16
ATCGTGCTGATGTCGCTCTCGCTGTGGATCTTCTGGGGGCGCAGGGGAGTGCAGCGCACTCCTATGGCCGGGCCTCCACGGTGGCGTCGCCGGGGCTGATGCCCTGCACGTGACCGGACCCGAACTTCCGTCGCGCGGCGCGGGCACGACGCCAGGCCGGCAGTGCCACGGCAAGCCGGCGTCGCAGGGGCACGGTCGCGCGAGTGCTGAACACCTCGTAGTCCTGGTTCACGACCTCGTCGACGATGCCGCAGTAGAGAATGCGCGCCGCCTCGATGCAATCGCGTGACGAGGGGTGCAGCAGGGCGATGCCCGATCGCGAGCGTTCCTCGAGCTCCTTCACCCGCGAGATCTGCGCGGCCAGCGCCGCCTTCACCGCCGGTGTGGCCACGCGCTGCTCGAGCACCGCGCGCGTGACCCCGAACTCCTCGAGCTCATCGAGGGGGAGGTACACCCTGCCGCGGTCGAGATCTTCGTTGACGTCGCGGATGAAGTTCGCGAGCTGGAAGGCGATACCGAGATCGCGGGCGCGATCGAAGGCTTCGGGTGCCTCCGGTTCGAGGATCGGCACCATCTGGAGGCCGATGACTGCCGCGGAGCCGTACACGTACTCGTAGAGATCCTCGAAGGTGCGGTATTCGGTGACGGTGAGGTCCATGGTCATCGAGTGAAGGAAGGCAGTGAAGTACTCGAGGGGGATATCCCAGCGCAGGACGGTATCGACCACTGCACGGCACACGGGGTCATCGGAGTGCCCACGGGCGACGTCTGCCAGGAAGCCCTCGCCCCACTCGCGAAGCCAGGCGGCCTTCTCCTCGTCGGTCAAGGTGGAGGAGAGATCATCGACGATCTCATCGGCGTACCGCGCGAAACCATAGAGAGCATGCACATACGGCCGCTTGCCCGGAGGTAGGAGCAAGGTGGCCAAGTAGTACGTGCGTCCGTATTCCTTGTTGAGCTCGCGGCACAGCTCATACGAGGCACGCATCTGCTCACCGTGGATGCCTGCCGCATCGAGATCTCGTGCGCTCATGCAGGATCACCGCCCAGCACGAGCTGTCGCTCGCGCGGGCTTGCCAGCAAGATCACTGCGGTGATCGCTACGGCGAGCAGGAAGGTGATGCCATCTGTCACGTCGAGGAAGTTATCGGATGTCGCGCTGCTCTCCACCATTCCGTGCACGGTGAAGGCAGCCGTGGCGAGAACGGCGATCTGGGTTTCCCGCGTACTCAGGCCCGACGCGGCGAAGAGTGGCAGGAACCACAGGAGATACCACGGCTGAATGACGGGGCCAAGCACGACCACGGTGGCCAGGGCAAGTGCCGCGCCGCGCACCGGAGTGCGAGTGCCCGGGCGAAGAATCAGCCATGCCACGATCACCAGTGCCGCCACGCTCGCGATAGCGCGCACGACCGCGACTGCGCCCATGCCGTCGCCGGTGAGGCCCAGCCAGGTGGTGGCGTAGCCGAGAATCTGTCCGATCGCCGTCGACGGTGACAGCCAGGTGAGAACTCCGGCAGGGGTGCCGAATGCTGCGCTGATCACGCCATAGCCGGTGTCGGCCACGAGGTACACGCACGCAATCGTGATCGCGGCGACGAGCGCCGTGATGAGCCACGCCTTAATTCGCGCCGCCCACGTGGAATTGATCCCGGCCCACAACAGGCCCACGAAGGGAAGTGCGATCAGAGCGATGGGCTTCACGCACGCCGCGCCGGCGACAAGCACGCCGCCCCAGACACAGCGGTTGCACACGGCAAGGCTCAGGCCCGCGACTAGCAAGCCGACCATAAGCGCATCGTTGTGCGCTCCGGAGATGAAGTGCATCAGGATCAGCGGGTTCAGCACTCCGAGCCACAGGGCTCGACCCTCGTTCACGCCCAGGCTACGAGCCATGCGCGGCACGTAGATGGCGAGAAGAACGACCCCCACGAGTGACGCGAAGCGGAAGAGAATTCCCGCCAGATAGGCGTTCGGATGAGCGAACGAGGCGATCCCTCGCTCGATCATCAGGAAGATCGGGCCATAAGGAGTCGGCGCCTCGGCCCACATCGGGTCAGCGCCGTCCTGGAACCAGCCCGAGACACTCGCGACACCGGAGGTGGTGGGATCAATGCCGGAGTCGAGAAGTCGTCCCTGCACGTAGTACGAGTACACGTCACGACTGAAGAGCGGCGGGGCAAGCAGTAGTGGGATCGACCACAGGGCCAGCACGCCGAGGATGTCGCGCGTGCGATGGGCGATGCGCAGCTCGGCGCCGAGCACGAGCCACGCCTGAAGAAGCACCGCAAGCCCGATGAAGACGAATGCCCGTGCGATGAGCGAGCCGGTGAGTGACCCGTGCAGAGCACTGACCAGGGGATTGGCCAGCAGGTTCGTGTCGAGCGGAAGCCAGCCGATGCCGAGTGCGCCGACCGCGACAAGTGCGGTGCCCGCCAGGCCGGGCAGGCCGTGGCGCAGCACGAAAGCCCGGCCGCTCGCCACTACTAGAGCCTGCGAGCGCGAGAGGAATAACTGCTATCGATGCCGGTAATGCGCTCGGCGGCCAGGCGCCCGGAGATGAGCACCATCGGTACGCCGACGCCGGGCTGAGTGCCCGAGCCGGTGAAGACCACGTTCTCGCCCCACATATTGCTCGGCCGGAAGGGCCCGGTCTGCAGGAAGGAGTGCGCGGCAGCAAAGGGCGCACCGCGCTCCATGCCGCGTGCCTGCCAGTCCAAAGGAGAGGTCGTGCTCTCGACCTCGATGGCATCACCGAAGCCGACGTAGCCGCGCTTCTCGAGCATCTCGACCATGTGATCGCGGTAGCGCGGAGCCTCGATGCGCCAGTCGATGTCGGCATCGAGATTCGGCGTCGGGAACAGCACGTAGTAGATCTCCTTGCCCGGCGGCGCGAGCTCAGGATCGGAGTACGTGGGATTCGTGACGAGGATGCTCGGATCGCTCATCAACTGACGCTTGTCGATGAGCTCGTCGAAGACGCCCTTCCACGACTTGCCGAAGTGGATGTTGTGATGGGCGGTCTTGGTGTACTTCGCGCTCGAGCCCGCAAGCAGCAGGAAGCACGAAGGCGAGTAGTCGAGCCGTCGCACGGACCACGGCTCCTTGCCGAGAAGATCGCGGTAGGCCACCGGCAGGTCGGGGTTGAGCACGACCGTGTCGGCGGCGATGCGCTCGCCATTCGAGGTGTGCACCGCGACTGCGCGGTTGCCGGATGTCTCGACCGAGGTAACGGTCGTGTCATACATGAACGTGACGCCGTGCTTCTCGGCAGCCTTCGCCATCGCCTCGGGCAGTGCGTGCATGCCGCCCTTGGGGAAGAACACGCCGGCGACGGAATCCATGTAGGCGATGACTGCGTAGATCGCGAGGGCGTCATAGGGCGAGAGGCCGGCATACATCGCCTGGAAGGAGAAGATGCGCTCGGTGCGGGGATCCTTCATGTACTCGCGCACCTTCGGAGCGAGCTTGCGGAATCCGCCGATCGCCACGAGCTTCGCCAGATCGGGAGTCAGCAGGTCGAGCGGCGAGTCGATATTGCGGTCGATGAAGTCCTTCATCTCGTACTTGTAGAGCTTCGAGACGAAGTCGACGTAGCGGCGATAGCCCGCGGCCTCGTCGGGGCCGATGACTGCCTCGATCTCGGAGGCCATCTCGTCGACATTCGAGTGCACGTCGAGAACCGAGCCATCGGGATAGAACGATCGATACAGCGGTGCCACGGGCTCGAGAGTGAGCCAGTCAGACATCTCCTCGCCGAGGCAATCGAAGCAGTCGGCGATGAGATCGGGCATGGTGAGCACAGTCGGCCCGGTGTCGATGCGGAAGACACCGTCAGGCGAGGTCAGGTTGAGTCGGCCGGCACGACCGCCGGGCATCGACTCCCGCTCGATCACGGTGACCGTGCGACCCGCACCTGCCAGGCGCATGGCTGCTGAAAGACCGGCGAGCCCGGCGCCGACGATCACGACGTTGTCGGTCGCGCCCGTGACGGTTCGAGGGGTGCCGGTAGGGATCCAGCGGGAGAGCGCGCTCATGTCAGACCGATCGCTTGGTTGCTGCGTAGGCGAGCTGAGTCAGGATCTCCTGAGCCTCAGCGGTGATACCCGGGTTCGCGACTGCCGCGAGCGAGGTGTCGAGAAGTTCGGTGATGAGATTCTCGGTGTAGTCCAGGGCACCCGTGTCAGCGATGATCGCGCGCAGCTCGGCCACGCCCGTCGCGTCGAGTCCCGGGTCGCCCACGAGCTCGCGCAGGGTGCGCTCCTGCTCGGCATTCGCACGCTCGTGCGCGATCGCGATGAGCACGGTGCGCTTTCCCTCGCGCAGATCGTCACCGGCGGGCTTGCCCGTCTCGGCCGGATCGCCGAAGACGCCGAGGATGTCGTCGCGAAGCTGGAAGGCCTCGCCCAGGGGCAGCCCGTATCCCGAGAGTGCCTCGAAGACCTCGGGGGCGGCTCCCGCCAAGGCAGCGCCGACGTGGAGCGGACGCTCGATCGTGTACTTCGCCGACTTGTAGCGCACGACGCGCAGTGCGCGTTCTACCGAGCCGCCGCCACGTGCCTGCTCGAGAAGATCGAGGTACTGACCGGCCATGAGCTCAGTGCGCATGACGTCGTAGACCGCCTTGGCCCGCGCGACTGCATCAGCAGGCATCCCGCAGCCGAGGAGCATCTCGTCGGCCCAGGAGAGGCAGAGGTCGCCGAGCAGGATCGCGGCGCCCATGCCGAAGTTCTCGGGGGAGCCCGACCAGCCTTCGCCACGATGCAGGTGAGCGAACTTCCGATGAGCTGCGGGCATGCCGCGGCGGGTATCGGAGCCATCCATGACGTCGTCATGAATGAGGGCGCATGCCTGGAGGAACTCCAGGGACGCCGCAGCGGTCATCGCCTCGTCGTCGAGGGCCGGGTCGAAGCCCGTCCCGCGCCAGCCCCAGTAGCAAAACGCGGGGCGCAGGCGCTTGCCGCCTGCGAGCAAGCCCTGCAGGGACTCGATCATGGGGGCGAGATCCGCGCCGACCTCGGTGAGGATGGCGCCCTGCTCGACCAGAGCGGTATCGATCAGCGGCTGGACTCGAGCCCGCAGATCGGCGGCATCCAGGGGCGAGGTCACCCGAGCAGCCTACGGGAGGCCACTTATCCCTGCATGCCCGAAGCGGGCACGCAGAATAGGCTTGCCTCCATGCCCGAGTCCTCCGCTGCCCGTCCGTCATTGGGACAGGTGCTTGCCGAGGGCGAGAGGTCATTCTCCTTCGAGCTCTTCCCCCCGAAGACCGACGAGGGGGAGGCAGCGCTCTGGGAGACAGTGCGCGACCTCGAGAGCCTGAGTCCCAGTTTCGTCTCGGTCACCTACGGCGCCGGCGGCTCGACCCGCGATCGCACAGTGCGCATCACCCAGCAGATCGCCGAGCAGACCACCCTTCTTCCCGTCGCTCACCTCACCTGCGTCGGCGCGAGCCGAGATGAGGTGCGCGGGGTCATCGGCCAGTACGCAGATGCGGGTATCAACACGATCCTGGCCCTGCGCGGTGACCCGCCCGGCGGCCCTGAGGCCGAGTGGCATGCGCACCCCGATGGCCTCGCCAATGCCACCGAGCTTGTCGAGCTCATCGAGTCATTGGGCACCTTCAGCATCGGCGTCGCGGCCTTCCCCGAGGGCCACCCCGAGTCACCCGATCTCGAGCAGGACGCCCGAGTGCTCGCGATGAAGCAGGACGCCGGCGCCGAGTTCGCGATCACCCAGTTCTTCTTCCGCGCTGACGACTACGCGCGCCTGCGCGATCGCAGTGCGGTGCACGGCTGCACGATGCCGATCGTTCCCGGGCTCATGCCCGTCACCAACGTGTCGCAGATCGAGCGCTTCGCAGCACTCTCAGGTGCGCAGTTCCCCGCGGAGCTCGCCGCCCGCTTCCATGCGATCGCCGACGACCAGGACGCCGTGCGAGCGCTCGGTGTCGAAGTCGCCACCGAGATGGCGCAGGAACTCCTCGACATGGGCGCTCCCGGTATTCACTTCTACACGCTCAATCGCTCAACCTCGACCCGACAGGTCTACGAGGCCCTCGGCCTCGGCGCGCACGCGAGGTAGATAAGCCCGGCTAAATTGATGGGCCTCCCGCTGCGGGAATCGCTACTGCTCGTTCCTCGCGGCTCGGCCGTGCTCATGGGCCTCCCGCTGCGGTACTCGCTATTGCTCGTTCCTCGCGGCCCGGCCGATCAGCTCGGCAACGATCTCCGCACCCATCCCCACCAGTGGCAGGCCGCCACCCGGGTGAGACGAACCGCCGACCAGATACAGGCCGGGGATCTCCGACTGATTCGCCGGTCGCTGAAATGCGGCACGTGATCCATTGCTCGAGGTGCCGTAGATCGATCCGCCCGGTGCACGCGTGCTGCGCTCGAGATCTGCGGGCGTGCGAATCTCGCTCCAGCGAATGCGATCGCGGATATCCATCCCGCGCTGGGCGAGCAGGTCGAGAACGTGAGTGCCGTACGACTCGGCGAGTCCGGGCGCATCCCAGTCGATTGCGCCCTTGGCTCCCGTCGAGGAGTGACGAGGTGCGTTGACCAGGACGAACCATGCCTCGGTGTCGTCGCTTGGTCGCATGCGCGAGTCATCGGGTGCGCATACGTAGATCGCGGGATCACGCGGGGGCCGAGGAGTGCGACCGAAGATGTCGTCGAACTCCATGTCGTAGTCCCGTGGGAACCAGACGTTGTGGTGGTGCAGCCCTTCGGTGCGGCCATTGAGGGCGACAAGCATGACGAAACCGGCAAGAGAGGGAGTGGCTTTCACGAGGCGCTCCTCGGCCTTGCTCGCCCGCGGATCATCGACCAGCGAGCCGTAGACCTGCGAGGCATCGGCATTCGCCACGACGATGTCTGCCTCGAGCGCTGACCCGTCCGAGAGTTCGACTCCGCTCACTGCGCCGTGCGTGAGCGTGATGCGTGAGACCGAGGTGTTCAGGCGCACGGTGACACCGCGTTCGCCGAGGCGCTGCTCGAGGGCACGCGCGAGATCGCTGACTCCGCCGCCGAGATGCCAGGCACCGAAGGTCTGCTCGATGTAGGGAATGGTCGCGAGTACTGCGGGAGCCTGTCGTGGATCCGAGCCCGTGTAGGTGGCATAGCGATCGAGCAACTGCCGCTGACGCGGATCCTTCAGGTACTCGCGCCCGATCTTGCGCAATGTCGAGAACGGCGCGATCGTGCGCACGTCGCGGGGGTTACGGCCGAGCGACATCAACGTGCGCCAGTCGGGCAGGGGTGACTGCAGGAATGGCTCGCGAGTGATGCGCCACATCGAGCCTGCACGCTCCATGAGCGCGCGCCAGTCGGCACCGGCGGTGCCGCCGAAGGCCTCCTGCATCGCATCAGCGGCACGTGCGGGGCTCACGCCCGGAATCGCGACACTCGTGCCATCGGCGAAGTGATAGCCGAAGGCGGGATCGATCTCCTGCAGATCAACGGCATCCTCGAGCGCGCCCCCGGTCTTGAGGAACAAGTCGCGATAGACAGCGGGGAGCGTGAAGAGGGACGGCCCGGTGTCGAAGACGAATCCCTCTCGTTCATAGCGGCCGAGCTTGCCGCCAAGTCGACCCGACTGCTCGAGCAGCGTGACCGCGTGGCCTTTCACGGACAGTCGGGCAGCGGTGGCCATGCCGCCGACGCCGCCGCCGATCACGATGACGCGGCTCATACTGCGCGACCCTTCCATGAGGCCGTGCCACGCAGGTGCCTGCGCCAGGAGATGACGTTGAGTGCGGTGAACGCTGCGATGGAGAGGGGGTGTGCAGCCGCGTCACGCAGTGATTCACCCGTGCGTTGCGCGATAAGTGTGCGGCTCAGGACTCCGGCCGAGTACCCGATCGTTCCGATCCGACGTGTCGTGCGATCACGTGAGGCGACCATGCCGAGTGCGGGCACGACGAAGGCACCGATGAGCAGGGTGTTCACGGCAACCGATCCGACCGGCCCGTTGAAGGCTGCCCAGAGTGACTTGGAATAGCCATCCACCACGGCGCTCGTGCCCTCATACATTCGGCACTGCGCAATCTGCGAGCCGTCCATCGTCTCGGTGAGTCCGCCATCACGCTTGACGGCGCGCATCAGTGCGACATCCTCGATCACGTCGCCCTTGACTGCGGCGTGACCATCGAGACGGCGATACGCGCTCGCGGTCATCACGATGAACTGGCCATTAGCCGCCGACAGTGACGGCCGTTGCGATCGACGTGCCCAGCCGAGCGGCATCGTGGCCGCCCACGACCACGTCACCAGTGGCTGCACGAGTTGCTCGAGCCAGCTACCGGCGAGCTGGCGTGGATAGGGCGAGACGAGACTCATGCCCTCGCGGATCAAGTGCTCGACAGTTGAGGCCACGGCCTCCGGCTCGAGAAGCACATCGGCGTCGACGAATACGAGGATCTCACCGGTGGCCATCGTGCTCGCGCGGTAGCAGGCGTAGGGCTTGCCGAGCCAGCCTTGGGGCAATTCCGCATCGGGCATCGAGATCACGAGCAGACGCGGATCGTCGATCGAGGCGAGCACTTCTGCCGTTCCGTCAGTCGAGCCGTCATCCAGCACGATCACCTGAAGATTCGGCACACCGTGTTGAGCCAGCACGCTGCGCACGGTTGCCTCGATGTGCGCGATCTCATTGCGCGCGGGGATGATGACCGAGACCGGCTCATCGAGATCAGTGCTTACCGGTGCGGGGCGGCGTAGCTCGCGCAGGTTGAAGGCCGTGTGGGCCGCGATGCCGACGGCGGTAAATGTGCCCGCAGTGACGATCCGACGCATCACCATTGCGGTTCGCTCGTATTCATTCGGCTCACCATTGCGGTTCGCTCCATATCCGCCACATCCACGGCACCATCACCGCACCCATGCAGACCAAGCCCCAGATCGCCACGCCCGGTCGTCCGAAGAACACCAGGGCGGCCAGCACATTCGAGGCGAATGTCCAGATCAGCATCATCGTCGGCACGCCGTCGTGGGCGACCTTGCGCGGCAATCGCGAGAGCAGGGCCATCAGGACGACGGAGGCCAGGAGCCATCCGAGGAAGTTCTGCAGGGGAATGCCCGGGATTCCGGGCAGAGCCCATCCGGTGTCGGCCCAGGTCCAGTAGCCCTCGCCGACCATCTGCGGATCAAGGAAGAGATCCCACGATGCGAGCAGGATGCCGCCGAGTACTGCGGTGCCGAGGTAGGTGGTCGACAGTCGCTCGGCGGCCAGCAGGCAGGGGTAGGCCATCATCGACCAGGCCATGGGGATGACCAGCGGTACGCCGGCGATCCCCGGGCCGAGCAGGCTTTCGTACTGGTAATCGCCGAACGGAAACTGAGTGGTGATGCCGAGGAACTCGATCGCCCAGCCGAAGGCCAGGGTGATGCCCGTGTAGCTGGCGGCCCAGGCGAGCCCGCGTGAGACATAGGCATGAGTCACGGAGGCGAGGAAGAAGGTGATGACCGTGAGGACAGTGATGACTACCCGCGGGGTTCCCGAGACCAGCACCCAGAGGATCTGACCGAGGATGGTGGCGAAGGCCAGACCCCAGGGCAGGTACGGGATCCAGCCGGTGGGCGGCCCGCCACGGTCAGAGTGCGGCCCCGTGTAGATCCGCACGCTCATGCGGCAAGTGTAGGCGGGCTACGAGGTCGACGGGCTGGCGCTGGCCGAGCCTGAGGGCATGCCTGAAGGAGTGGCCGATGCGCTCGGCACCGGCTTGGGGAGCAGGGTCGCCGGAGTCTTCTTATTCAAGAGCACGATCCACTGCTGACCGGGCTTGAAGGGCATCGGGCTGCCATCGGCCATGGTGAAGGTCGTGCCAACCGTCGCAGACGGACGATTCCAGGTGACGTCATAGGAGTAGCCGTCACGCAGGATCGTCGCGGTACCCGTGCCGATGGTCTCGGCATGCGGGGTGTTGCCCCCGCCCTTGTCGAAGAACTTCGAGGGCTCCTGCTTCACGTATTGGATGACCACCGTGGCGGCGTTCTGCCCCTTGTCGTTCTCCTCTGCCTCGGCCGGGTAGCCATTGAGGTTCACCTTGTAGAGCCCGGTGATGGGGTCAAAGGTGAACATCGCCTTGGCGTAGCCCCACTTCATCTTCGCCTTGGTATTCACCGCGCCGCCCGCGGGGGCATCGGGGGAGAACACGAAGCCGATGTCGTGGTCGGTCGAGGCATCTGGTGCTCGCTCGATTGCCACGGTGCCGTCCAGGAAGTAGTTATAGGGCGCGCGTCGATCGAAGTCGCGCGCATAGCCCTCAGCTCCGGTGCGCGGCGAGACATCGACGATCGACGCCTTGTCGAGTACGGGAAACATCTTGTGCTGGGCACCCGAGTAGGCGAAAGCAGGTGTGCCGTACTGCGCGAGCAGGTCGATGTCGGTGATGCGTGCCGAGCGCACCGGGCCGATGTGGTCGGGGATCACGCTGGAGAACACCGCGGCCAGGCGCGTGATGCCGTACTCGACCTCCTCGATGTAGACGACATCGGCATCCTTGAGGCCCGCATGCGGCTGGGCATTGTGAGTGTTGTCGAGTTTCACGACGAGAACGGGAGACGGGGTGGTCTCGGGCAGGCCGGTGAGCGGTGACGTGGGTTCCGGAGTCGGACTAGGTG
>JACCDO010678195.1_pt1 | contig 10624 bp, 7 predicted proteins | sample 7446101 | NCBI WGS metagenome assembly JACCDO01 (sample SAMN15323440, study PRJNA562643) | freshwater metagenome | isolation source: river surface water | place: USA:Blue River Watershed | collected 2017-08-16
AAACCTTCCTCAGAAAAAACTGTAAAAGTTCTTTTTACCGATATGTGGGATGATTTCAATCCTGAATACAATATGTTTATTCTTATGATGAATGAAGCAGGAAAATACCTCACTCCTCCTGTAAAAACTCTTGGAATCTCAGAATCTCAACTCACTCCTAATGAAGTTCCCAATTTAGTTCTCTTTGGACCCTTTGGGGATTCCTGGAGAAAATATCCTCCCTCCATCCCTAAAGTTCACTTCACTGGAGAAAATTCTCAAATTATTAAAACTCCTGATGTTGTTCTCAATATTGGATTTCAACATTCTGATTTTGTTGACCAAGATTATCTTCGTCTTCCTCTATGGATGCTCGAAATTGATTGGTTCGGCGCTGATAAAGAAAAAATTGCCAATCCTAAACCCATTTCCATCGATAGATGCTGCTCCGTTTCCGTTGATGACCTTTCCCTTAAAAAGAAATTCTGCGCCTTCGTGGTCACCAATCCTTGTAACCCCATCAGAAATAACTCTTTCCATTGGCTCAGTCAATATAAACAAGTAGATTCCGCTGGTCGCTTATTTAATAATGTAGGAGATGAAATCTTCGCTGGACGTGGTGGAGGTGGTGGAGAATTAAAGAAGTTTGAATTCCTCAAACAATATAAATTCTGCCTGGCCTATGAAAATAGTTCCTCACAAGGATATACCACTGAAAAATATCTTCACGCAAAAGCAGCAGGATGTATTCCCATCTATTGGGGTGACCCCAAGTTCGAACGCGATTTCGATGTCAATGGATGTATTGATGCTCGTCGATTTACAACTCCTGAAGAACTCATCGAAGCCGTCCGCGCTATCGATTCCAATCCTTCAGAATATCTGAAAAAATTCTCCGTACCTGCCCTCGATTCCACTCGACGTGACCTCGTTCGTCGTCATCTTTCTGAATGCGCTAAACGACTCTTACGTCATTCTTTACAATCTGAATCTGGTCTTGATGCTATACCTCGCTTCCTCGGCGCAAAATCTGATGATGATGCGAAACTCTTGGCTCAAGAACGTGAAGGTAAACAAGAATCCACTCTAACTCCACTTACTTCAGTTACAAATTCTTCAATTCCTCAAAATAATCCTATCGAAATTATTCATAGTCCTACAAAAAAAAATAGTCTTGAGAATATTGTAGTCTGTACTGCTGCTACTCGAAGATTCTTGCCTTCCTTACATCATTGGTTAGTTTCATTTAGTAGTCAGAAAAATCACGTGAAAAATCTTAAAGCACTTATTTGGCTCGGTGATGATATTGAATCAGAACAAATTAAACTTCTTCAGGAAGAATTTTCTTGGATGCAGTTTGAAAAATTACCCACAAATCTTTCCGTTCCTGACTTTCCTGATCTCTGGGAACCTCAACACTTCGCATGGAAACTCTGGATACTTCATCACGTGAATCGCCTCGAAGAATTAAAAGACTATAGTGTTCTTTACCTCGATAGTGGTGCGTTTATGTGTAGATGGCCTTCTGATTGGCTACATATCGCTATGGAAAATGATGTCTGTTTACTTGATGATTCTACACAAACGAATCGTCAATGGTGCCAGAAAGAGTTCTGCGATATCCTTCAAGTCACCGAGGATGAAAAGAATCAACATCAAATCTGGGCTGGGGCTATCGCATTCCGCGCAGGCTCATCAAAAGCCACAAAACTCTTTGAAGATTCTTGGACTCTCGCAAAAAATAAAAAAGTTATTGCTGGTCCTAAATGGTCTGGTGTTGGACCTGATAAAAAACCCTTTGGACATCGTCACGACCAAAGTATTTTAAGTATATTATCTGCTCGTTTGAAAATTCCAAGATATCCGCTCGAAAATGTCTATTGTGACCATTCTCTTCGTGTAACATTCCTTAAAAAATTATCCTTTTATGTCCATCGTGGAGCCTTCACTGTAAATAAATCTTTTGCGCCTGGAATTGATGATGTTTATGTAATCAATCTTGACCGCAGAAAAGATAGAATGGAAAAATTCTATAAAAATCATCCTGAGTTTGAAAATCGCGTGTTACGTCTTTCCGCCTATGAAGGAAAAAATCTTCAATTAACTCCTGCTATCGCACGCGTATTTAGAAATCACGACTTCAAATGGAAAAAACCTGTTATGGGATGCGCTCTAAGTCATTTGTCCCTTTGGTGGCAATTAGCCAATGAAAATGAGTCTGTTGAATCTTATTTAATTCTTGAAGATGATGTTAAATTTCAACCTGGTTGGGAACAACGCTGGTGTGAAGCCTCGGCCCATGTTCCTGAAGGGTGGGATGTTATTTATCTAGGTGGTATTCTTCCTCCAAATCGCGCTGGATTTGATAAACTTCACGAAAGAATCAATCCATACTTTTCTCGTGTCGCACCCAATTCCTTTTATGGACAACCCATTCCTAATCGCTACTTCCATTTCTGTAATTATTCCTACATCCTATCCAAACAAGGCGCTAGAAAAATTCTTGAACTTATTAAACAACATGATGGTATCTGGACGAGTGCTGACCATTGCGTCTGTAATCAAGTCAATGTCCTTAATCATTATTTCTTAGACCCCCTTGTCGCTGGTTGCTACCAAGATGATGACCCTAAATACCAAACTGCAGTCTTTAATGACTTCACACGAAAAGATGATTTTGATTCTGATTTATGGAATAATAATGAACATTTCCACGAAGATGATGCTAATGCACTCAGTAAAATGAATATTCCTTTGGATATTGTTGCTGCTCTTCGTGATGGTCGCCAAATAATTGAAGTTACAACTGCTGAAAAAAATATAACTGAAACTCTTGGAACTGAACCCACAGATTCAGCAAAACTTAATCTTAAAAAAGAAATGGAAAGGAATCCTCCTACGCCTGCCTCCTTCCCCACCAATTTACCTACAGAATCTTGCTGGAAAGATTTTCTTACCTATGCGGAACAAAAAAATCTACTTGCCTGTAGAAATTCCCTTTTCGATGTCCTTGCGAACTGGCAAGATTCTTGGTGGATGTCCACTACCCATACACAATTCTTTCCAATTATGCAAGAATCTTTAGGAATTAAACAATTATCTGGATTACCCACAAAAGAAAAATTAGAAAATATTTTTAAAGAATGGAGATTTAATCTTGAATCAAAAGGTGCTCCCCTTGAATTTAAAGATTTTATTATTGTTCTTATGACTAGCCTTGAATCTTTCCTTCGCGCTATTCCCCTCAGTAAACCTACTACTGTTTTCCAAAAAAGAAGAATTTTGGCCCTCAATGAAATAAATCTTAAATCTGAACAAGTGTATGAACGCCTGTGGCTAGAAGAACTTCTTGGCCCTTCAGAACCACTTTATATTGAACCTGTAGGACTTGATTCGCCTGTCCCAACAGATTGCCCTATTGTTATCTTTATGAGACCTTGGATTGAAAAAATTACTATGCTCCTTGAACATTGGAAACAACACGGTGCTAAATTCTTCCTCTTACACTTAAGTGATGAATATTCTACTGACTCTATTGATGTCTATAAATGGCCTGAATGTCTTGGTGTTGTTCGTATTTATCAAAGACAAGATACAAAAGAATTAGGTGATAAAGTTCTAACAATTCCTCTTGGCTATCATTGGTCTATTTCAGGCGGTATGGAAGATTCATATGAAAAAACTCCTCGATTGCCCTTCCGCGAAAATGCTTGGTCCTTCCTTGGAACCAATTGGCACGGTAGAAAAGATTCTATGAAAAATCTTGAACTTATTCATCCTCATCGATGCGAATATTATCAAGAATGGAATGACTCAAAAATGGTAGGTCAAAAAGAATATCTCAGTATTTTACTTAATAGTGTTTTTGTACCCTGTCCTGCTGGGAATAATCCTGAAACCTTCCGCTTCTATGAAGCACTTGAATGTGGCTGTATTCCACTCTATATTCGCTCAGAAAATGACTCCGCACTCATTGAGACCTTTAAACAATATATACCCATCGCTGATTTACCCAATTGGGATTATGCTGCTGCTTTTATGTATCAACTTTCGCAAAATCAAGAATCTCTTGAACAATATCGATTTGCCGTCCTAAAAGGTTGGACGAAATGGAAATCTGAACTGAAAACACGCGTTCAAAAACAACTTCAAATCTAACTTCTTAATAAGATATACTTCTTATGAACGTTCAACAAATCCAAATGCCTCTAGATAAACATAAACGATACGGCTCCTACTATGTTCCTAATGAATTGTTTTGGGGATTGGGAATTGAAAGAGAATCCTATATTGAAATGTCCATTCCTATTCAAGTACCTGGCTCTTTTCTCAAAACAAATCATAAACCTGAACGTTATAGTGTCAATTACTTTACAAGTTATAAACAACCACTCCTCGATAAAACTATGGAAATACTTAATAAACCTGATGAAATAATTCAATTGCCTCTTTTACTTAATAGTCATACACTCACAAAATGTGATGCTAATCTTGAACATTCTACCATTTATAAAAAAACTCCTACACCCAATCCTAATTTTACTGGGGAAGCCATTTTTGATTGCCTTAAAAAATCTGAACCTGCTTTTTTTCTTGAAGCCTATGAAAAATGGTTCTGTTTTGATGGAGATAGCATTGAAATTATGACACAAAACTTCTATTGCTCTACAGTTCATAAAACATGTACTGAACTTACTGAAAGAATAAAACTACTCGAAAAAAAATTAAATGACGTTTTTAAAGAACATTCCATTTTAACCGAATATGGCACGCCTCGATGGATGCGCGATAATCATGGCTTTGCTATTATGGCAAGTAATCTTAAAAATGTAGCCATTTTTAATAATGGAACATACCATATCAATCTCACACTACCAACTCGACTTAATTCTGAATCAAAAATAGAAAATTATTCGAAATTTGTTGAACAACATAGAATACTCGCTCGTATCTTTCAATGGCTTGAACCTTGCCTTGTTGCCTGCTTTGGGTCTCCTGACCCTTTATCCTATATTGATCCAAACCACTATTCTATTGGAACTCAAAGAGGTGCTATGTCCCGCTATATTGGATTTGGAACCTTCGATACTGATACTATGCCCACTGGAAAAATTATGAGCACAGATATACAAAATGTTAAATCAACTTGGTACGCAGAATACCATAGAAATTCTGGATATCAACCCCTAGATAAAGTAGGCCTTGATATCAATTTTCAAAAACATTGGAATCACGGTTTGGAATTACGATTCTTTGATTGGTTTCCTGAATGTAGATTACCAGGACTTTTACGATTTCTTGTCTATTGTATGGATGCTAGTTTAGAACTTACTTCTTGTAGTAATCCTATTCAGACTCCTGTTTGGAACTCTTGGATGACTCGTGTCGTTCAAAAAGGAAATCTCGCAGGCGCAACAAAACAAGAAGTAAAAGTTTTACGAAATCTTTTTAAAATTGTACTCTCCACAGAATATTCTTCATGTGATTCTCTTTTTGCTGATTTATACAGAAAACTTAAAAAGAAATATGAATGTAAAGGACCTTGCTCAAAAAGATTTCTTGTGGAAGATTGCCAACCACCCAAGAAAAATTCTCATTGCGTCATCATGTAAAACAACAAAAAAATCTGCGCCAATTTTTTCTTCGCTTCACAGATTTTTCCCCATCAGATTTTTCCTCCGAAATTCTTGGAACTTCAGATTTTCCTTCAAGTTCAACAATCGGTGTATGTAAAGAATTCCATTCATCAATGGAATATCTATCCCCCATACTACCATTACATTTTCGACATATCGGATATAAATTCGTTAAATCTGTCTTTCCTCCTTTGGATTCAGGTATGTTATGACCTGACTCAAAATCAAACACTGTTACTGTATTCTTACACCATGTCACATAACATTTGTGCTCAAATACTCTACCAAATCTGGCTAACCAAACTTGCTCCCTCAAAGCCTGTGAAATTTTCTTTTTCTTATAGGGGTGTGCCTTTTGAACCGTTTGTACTTTACTTGGTTTTCCTTTGTTTGGTTTTTCTTTGCCTCGCATTGGATTTTTCTTTATAGAATTATTTTGAAATTGGAATTCTTTCTTTTCTTTTATTTGTTCTTCTGTTAATTTTGGGATACTTAGATTCTTCATTAGAAAACGAGACATTCCCTCCTTATTCATCCTACACCTTTTTTCTTTGAGTATCTACTATCTAAAGTCGTATAGAATTACTCCTGTAGAAATGGACTTCCCTGAATACCTTAAAACAATTCAAGCACAACTTCAAAAAGGTGATATCTCAAAAACAAGTAGTTCCACTCAACTCGTCACCACTACCCAAGAAGTTTCCGCAAAAAAAGGACAACTTAAGTTTATGCTCGTAAGCACACACTTACAACAATTTACTGGTTATAGTCGCATCAGCAATGGTCTTATTAATGAACTTTCTAAAAACTCTAATATTCATGTCATTCATTATGGATTTCAACGCGGAACTAAAAAAGAAGATTCTTATCGTCCCTATCCGTCCAATGTGGATGTAATTGATGCCGCAGAATTAGAAAATCCTCCTGTTCAAGGTTTTGGATTTTCTCAGTTACCTGATACTATTCGTAAGAAAAAACCCCATATTGTTATGATTTATAATGACCTTTCCGTTGTATCCAAGTTTATTGAAGAAATTCGTAAATCGGGTATTGAACGAAATTTTAAACTATGGGTCTATGTAGACCAAGTCTATAATTGTCAACTTCAAGGATATCTCGATGTTTTGAATCGTGATTGTGACCGTATTTTTGCTTTTACGAATGATTGGAAAAAATGTCTTAAATTCCAAGGCATTAATCGTCCTATTGATGTTCTTCATCACGCTTTCGAATCCAAATTATATTTTCCTCTTCCTAAAGATTTTGTTCGAAAACAATTAAATCTTCCTCAAGATGCCTTTATTATTCTTTCTTTGAATCGTAATACTCCTCGTAAACGGTATGATATTCTTGTGATGGCCTTTGTTGAACTCATTGCTAAAAATCCTCAAAAAGCCATCCATTTACTTTGTATTTCTGACCGTGGTGAAAAAGGTGGATATTGGCTTTTTGAAATCTTTGTTCGTGAATTAAAATTACGTGGTCTTCCTATTGAACCGTTTGCGAATCGTCTTATGATTTCCTCACAAGATATGTCCTTCCGTGATGAAGATATCAATCTTTTCTATAATGTGGCTGATATCGGCATCAGTACCTCGGATGGTGAAGGTTGGGGTCTTTGTAATTTTGAACAAATGGGCGTAGGTGTCCCTCAAGTTGTTCCTGCCATCGGTGGCTTCAAAGAATTCTGTAATGCTCAAAACTCTGTTATGGTAAAACCTAAATCAAGATATTATCTTCCTATGGCCTATTCTTCCGTTGGTGGTGAAGCCGAAGCATGCGACCCCACGGATATTTGTCTCGGTATCGAAGAATATCTTTTTGATTCCAAAAAACGGGAAGAATTTGGAAAAGCCGCTCGTGAAAAAGTTCTTGAATATACCTGGCCAAAAGCCACCGAACTCCTCATTAAACGTATCCTAAGTGCTAAAACTGAACTTGAAGATGAAGGTGAACTTTAATTGAATTTAATTGTTCTTGCTATGAGAAATTCCTCCTCCTTCATATGAATCAATAAAGATTTACAGAATTCATATTTTTCTTCATTTGAATATTTCTTTGATGGAAGGATTTTGGAATGCTCCTCCAATACTTTTTCTTTTTCTACCAGATTTTCAAACATTTTCTCCTCAGATTTTGAATGGCAATACAAATTCTTTAAAAATGGTTTAAAAATTGCTTCAGGTATTTTCTTTCCTTCCTCATATAATTCTATACAATGGTTTGCTGTAAATGAAAATCTTCTATGTGATTTATACCACTTAGAATATTTTGTGCGTTCCCATTCTTGTATATCCATATTCTTTCTACTTACATTGTTGATTAAACCACTCTCTTGCTCTTTTTGATGATTCTTTTGCCCTACGAACAATATCAGAGTCTGTTGTGTAGTGAGTCTTACCACACATCAAGAGACTATGAACCCTCGCATATCCCCATTGCTGTTCCGTTGCTCCTGGTCTATGACCTGTACGCCAAGCAGCCATTCCACGATTATAGGATTCTTCTAAAAATCTCACGGGAACTCCTGTAGCCTCCGATTTGGCCTGTAAAGATTTCGCATTCGGAAATTTCTTATACCATTGTTGTGTGTATCCTGATGATTTAGTTTTTACACCCTTATCCGTTTTAAAACCTTTATAGGCTCTCGGGTCCTTCCAATGATATCGCGTAAAATGTTTGATTTCTTTCTTACGTTGATTTTTCTTTGTTTTTGATAATCCTCTATAATATTTTAATGGCCATAATTTATTCTTTTTTAAAGTGCTTCGTTTCCCACCTTGAATTGGCTGTTGTCCATGAAATTCCAGTATAAATGTTGTAAAATGATTCAATATATCTTTATAATTGTCTTCTGTAAAACCTGGTGGATTTTCACCTAAATCTTGATACATTCTTTCCACTTCTTCACGGATATGCTCCCATGTTAATTGATTTATATCCTCTGGACCTACACCATCTATCCAATCGACTATCATCACATTCACAACACGTTCTGAATTGGGAATTGATTGCATTCTATTTCGAAATGCTTGAATGGCTGCATTTTGTCTCGCATTATTTTGTAGGTCAATGTTCATTTCAACATTTTCAGCGGCATTCATTTTCTTATTCTTAATTTAGAATTGAAAATGCAACGTATGGGAGGCGGTGGTCCAATTCAAGCTGGCAATTGCCAAGCAACTATGCCTGAAGTTTGTTCTTTTTATGCTCGTGGTGGCTCCAAAAAACAATCGGCTGGTGGTTGCGGTTGTATGTCTGGTAAAATGTGGTCTGGTGGTTATAAAGCAACCGCTCGTAATCGTAAATATCTTCGCAAATGGAAACGCGGTGAATCTATTGGCTTCACTATGACTTCCTCCTTAAAAGCCAAAGGACTTATTCCTCGCACAAGCAAATCTATGAAAGGAAAAAAAGTCGTCAGTAAGAAATATAAAACTCGTAAAAATTGTCGAAGATAATTCTGCCCTTTCTAGGTAGTGGCTCAAATGAGTAATCTAAATCTTTTAACACCTCCTGTTTTATCAGCCGCCAACCTCGTAAAACAAAAGGAAATCAAAGAAAAAGAAATTATTCTCACTCGATGCGGATATGAAGTTGCGGAAGCCTTTAATGCCTTTAAAACTGCCCTCACAGAATCTGGCACTCAAGCCATCGGTAAAGCACTTCATTTCGGCGCTGATATTGTCTGTAGTGGTGGCATTGACCTCTTTAAGAAAATTGTTTGGGATTTTGCCATCTTTCATATTGGACTTGCCTCACCTCGTATCTTTGTGTATCTTAAAAAAAGATTTAATGAACTTGATGCCCTTATCAAAAAATATCCCACTGAAATGCTCTATGGTAATGAAGAGTTTCAAACTCGAATCTCTGAAATTATTTATGTGCTTCAAGGTTGCCCTCGACGCGCTGCTGTAAAATGGCCTGTCGTCGGAGCAGATACTCACGTTGATGGATGGATTCGAACTGTCCGACAAGCCCCTGATGCTGGAGCAGTCTTACGAACATTCAAATCAGAATCGGATATGTATCCTATGAAAGTCGCTGCGAATGAAATTGTAAAATCTTGTCTCGATGGAAATACAGAAAAATCTCTTTTTTGGGTTCGATGGCTCCTCGATGAAGATGCTAAAATACGAAAAGAACATCAAGGGGTTGGACTTACCACTCTCGAACGTGGACCTGCCACCTTTTCTCAGAAAAAAAGAACTGATCAAGGATTCTTCCTCCTCGCAGTCTTTATGGAAATGTATAAAGATTTGGCTGCGAAAAATCTCGTACGAATGCACGAAGAATTTCAATGCCTCATTGATATTTGGAGAAGTATCGAAATTCCACTCACCTCCAAACAACGTAGAGAAATCTTAGGACTTTTTGTACACCTCCTCGCTGAAGTTCCGCGATGGAAAGTTCCTGCCGCACCCTCCCTCGTAAAAGATGCCACGCAACTTTCTCGTGCCGTCGCACAAAGTTATCGCTTTTATGGAGAAGTTCTTGTTCATCCTCCCATCGCCCCTAATGCACTTAAAGGTCCCATCAAAACTCAGAAAAAATCGACTAAAATTATCACCGAATCTATGAAAAAACAAATGCAGTTTCAAGAACATATGGCCGCTTATGATGAAGTACTCAACTCTTTTATGGGACTTAGTTAACCGAAACTCAAAAAATTGACGGTCAACTTCCAAGTATTTTATAGCATCAATAATTTCCTATATATTAGCAACTATGTCAGAAAAATCTATCACTCAAATCGTTGAACTTCTCCGTAAAGCCTCCGATGCTTACTATAATACTGGAAAACCTATTCTTACTGATGAACAATATGATATCCTTCGTGAAGAACTTGAAGAACGCGAACCTAATCATCCGTTCCTTAATGAAATTGGTGCAAAGCCATCTGATAAAACTGTAAAACTTCCTTATCCTATGGCTTCTCTCACAAAAATTAAACCTAATACTCAACAAGTCTCTAATTTTGCCTCAAAGTTTAAACAAAATCAATGGCT
>JACCDO010993214.1_pt1 | contig 10624 bp, 9 predicted proteins | sample 7446101 | NCBI WGS metagenome assembly JACCDO01 (sample SAMN15323440, study PRJNA562643) | freshwater metagenome | isolation source: river surface water | place: USA:Blue River Watershed | collected 2017-08-16
GTGCAAGGGTTCATGTCGCAAGCGGTTTTGGCCCTCAGCGATGCGCCTTTTTACCCGGCCCCCATGGCCTTCATGCTGACGGACTTCAAGCAAGTGCAGGCCAGTGTTTTTCAGGTGGCCAGAGCCCCGGGCAAAAATGTGGTTTATCTGGGGTGTTTGTTCCTGATTTTGGGCATTTTTGCGATGCTTTATGTCCGTGAACGCCGCTTGTGGGTGTGGCTGTCTCCAAAGGGAGAGGGTTCGCAAGCCACGATGGCCTTGTCGTCCAACCGCAAAACCATGGACATCGACCGAGAATTTGACCAACTGAGCGCCCGATTGTTGGGTCGCATCGAGAAAAACCCATCATGACTACTGTGACTTTGAACCCCGGCTACTTCGCGCGCCGCAGCGCCTTGGACTGGGGCTTTGCTGTGCTGACGTTGTTGGGCATGGTGTTTGCCTTTAGCCGATATCACCATGCCATGGATGTCTACGAACAAGCCATCCTGATCGGCAGTGTGCCGGCCGCCGTGGCCTTGGCTTGGTTTTGGCGCCCGATGCGCACCTTGATGTTGGTGGTGGCCGGGCTGTCCTTGTTTGCCATCTATGCCTACCAAGGGAATTTGGCCCGTGCCGAAGAGGTTTTTTGGTTGAAGTACTTTTTGTCCAGCCAGTCGGCCATCTTGTGGATGAGCATGGTGTTTTTCATCAGCACGCTTTTTTATTGGGCGGGCATGTTCATTCGGGGCCAAGGCGATGCCCTCGAGTCTTTGGGCAGTCGCATGGCCTGGGTGGCTGTGGCGCTGGCCTTGATCGGCACCATGGTGCGTTGGTACGAGAGTTACTTGATCGGGCCTGACGTGGGCCACATCCCGGTGAGCAACCTGTACGAAGTCTTCATCATGTTCTGCTGGATGACGGCGGGCTTTTACCTGTACTACGAAGACCATTACCGCACCCGCGCATTGGGCGCCTTTGTCATGTTGATCGTCAGCGCGGCGGTGGGCTTTTTGCTGTGGTACACCTTGGTGCGTGAGGCACACGAGATTCAACCGCTGGTGCCCGCGCTCAAGAGTTGGTGGATGAAATTGCATGTGCCCGCCAACTTCATTGGTTACGGCACTTTTGCATTGGCGGCGATGGTGGCGTTTGCTTACTTGATCAAGCAAACGGCCGGCGAAACCCGCTGGTACAAGCTGGCGCCTTTGTGGTTGCTCGGCATTGTTTTGTGCTTCGAGCCCGTGGTCTTCCGCAAGTCACCTACCGATGGCGGCAGTGACTATTGGATGGTTTACTTTGGCATCTCGGCCTTGATCGTGGCCGGCATTTTGTTGGGCCGTCGCCGCATTGCCGAGCGCCTGCCCGCTTTTGAGGTGCTGGACGACGTGATGTACAAATCCATCGCGGTGGGCTTTGCCTTTTTTACCATCGCCACCGTGCTGGGCGCCTTGTGGGCGGCAGAGGCATGGGGCGGCTATTGGAGTTGGGACCCGAAAGAAACGTGGGCCTTGATTGTTTGGCTGAACTACGCCGCTTGGTTGCACATGCGCCTCATGAAGGGCCTGCGCGGTACCGTGGCGGCTTGGTGGGCTTTGGTGGGTCTGGCCATCACCACGTTTGCCTTTTTAGGGGTCAACATGTTCTTGAGTGGCCTGCACAGCTACGGCACGCTTTAAGCCGTCCATCCCGGCCAATGGTCGGGGTGATTGTGGGGGCGCTTTGAGGGGATTTCGGCGAGGATTTTTGAACCCTTCAAAATACGCATTTGTCACGACCCCCATAAGGACCCTTCATGATCATTCACACCCACTCGTCGGGGTTCAACCACGGCATCTCCAGTGAAATCACACCCGAAGCGGTTTACCACTCCCGCCGCGACCTGATTCGCCAACTGGTCACAGGCTCAGCAGGCTTGACTTTGGCGGCCTGGGGTGTTCGTGAAGCCCATGCGCAAAGCGCGCGCCCGGGTGTGCTGGCGCCATTGGGGACGGTACCGTCTTCGGTGCCCGGTGCCATGACCATGGACAAACTCACCGCCTACAAAGACGCCACCACCTACAACAATTTTTATGAGTTTGGCACCGACAAATCAGATCCGGCCAAGCGGGCGCACACCCTGGTCACGCAACCGTGGTCGGTGGAGATCGAAGGCATGGTCAAAAAGCCGGGCCGTGTGAATCTGGAAGACCTGATGAAGTGGGGGGCGATGGAAGAACGCATCTACCGCTTGCGCTGCGTGGAAGGTTGGTCGATGGTGATTCCGTGGGTGGGCTATTCGCTGGCCACTTTGATCAACCGTGTGGAGCCTCAGCCGGGCGCTAAATTTGTCGAATTCATCACCCAAGCCGACCCGAAGACCATGCCCGGCGTGCGCGGTGGGGCGTTGGACTGGCCTTACCTTGAGGCCTTGCGCTTGGACGAAGCCATGCACCCTTTGACGCTGTTGGCATTTGGCATGTACGGCGAAGTGATGCCCAAGCAAAACGGCGCGCCTGTGCGTTTGGTGGTGCCATGGAAATACGGTTTCAAAAGTGGCAAGAGCGTGGTCAAAATCCGTTTCACCGACAAGCAGCCGGTGTCCTCTTGGGAGAAAGCGGCGCCACAAGAGTACGGGTTTTATTCCAATGTGAACCCCTTGGTTGACCACCCGCGTTGGAGTCAAGCCACCGAGCGCCGCATTGGCGAAGACGGCTTGCTGGCGAAAAAGCGCAAGACCTTGATGTTCAACGGCTATGAGGCGCAAGTCGGCCAGTTGTACGCGGGCATGGATCTGAAAAAGTTTTTCTGATGCGCCAAGCCCTCAGGCATCCGGCGACTTGGTGGGCGCTGTTGCTCGTGGGATTGCTGCCATTTTTCAGCGGGGTGGTCTTGACGCTGCAAGACCAATTGGGCCCCAACCCCACCGAATACTTGACCCGCTCGACGGGCGACTGGACTTTGCGCGGCTTGTGTGTGCTGTTGGCTGTGAGTCCTTTGCGGGCTTGGTCAGGCTGGCCAGAATGGCTGCGGTTTCGCCGCATGCTGGGCTTGTTGGTGTTCTTTTATGCGCTGCTCCACGTGACCTGCTACGCCTGGTTTGACATGGGGTTTGAAGTGGCCGATATCGTGACCGACATTCCCAAGCGGCCATTTATTTTGGTGGGCTTTGCGGCGTTGCTGCTGCTGATGGCCATGGCCCTGACGTCTTTCAATGGCGCGGTTCGGTGGTTGGGCGCAGCGCGTTGGCAAAGCCTGCACCGCAGTGTTTATGCCGTGGCCGTTTTGGCGGTGCTGCACTTTTGGTGGATGCGCGCAGGCAAAAACAATTTAGACGAAGTGGCGGTCTATGCCGCCATTCTGGGCCTGCTGTTGGCTTGGCGTGTCTGGCGCTATGGGCAACGCAGACAAGCGGCACTGCGCGCCGCCAAGGGTTCAGACCAGTTGCTCTAGCGCGAAAGTGTCAAAAGCCGATTCGCGCTGACGAATCAGGTGCGCATGATGCCCGTCCACCAAAATTTCGGCTGCGCGGCCCCGTGTGTTGTAGTTGCTGGCCATGCTCATGCAGTAGGCGCCGGCAGAGAGCACGGCCAATGTGTCGCCGGCCTGCACTTGCAAGGCGCGATCGCGTCCAATCCAATCGCCGCTTTCGCACACCGGACCCACAATGTCATAGACCCTGTCGGCAGCGCCCGCATTGGCGGGGCGAGGTTGAACCGGCACGATTTGGTGAAAGGCCTGATACATCGCAGGGCGCGGCAGGTCATTCATGGCGGCATCGACGATGCAAAAATTCTTTTGTTCGCCGGGCTTGAGGTACAGCACCTCGGTGAGGCACACGCCCGCATTGCCCACCAGTGAACGTCCCGGCTCGATCATGATTTTGCGTTGCCCATAACCTCGGGCATCCAACTTGGCCAACAATTGGGCCCACAAAGCATCGGCCTCTGGCGGTGTGTCTCCGTTGTAATTGATGCCCAAGCCGCCCCCAAAATCGATGTGCTCAATGGGGATGCCTGCCGCTTCAATGTCGGCCACCAAATCCAACACGCGGTCCATCGCATCCAAGTAAGGCGTGGCTTCGGTGATTTGAGAGCCAATGTGGCAGTCGATACCGACCACCTGCAGCCCTGGCAGGCTGGCGGCGTGGCGGTAAGAGCGCAAGGCGTCTTCGTGGGCGATGCCAAATTTGTTGCCCTTCAAGCCCGTGGAAATGTAGGGGTGGGTTTTGGCGTCGACATTGGGATTCACGCGCAGGCTGACCGGGGCTTTCAAACCCATGCCTACGGCCACGTCGCTGAGCACATCCAGTTCGGCTTCGCTTTCGACATTGAAGCAACCGATGCCCACTTGCAAGGCCTGTTTCATCTCGGCACGAGTTTTGCCCACACCCGAAAAAATCACCTTGGCCGGATCGGCTCCCGCCGCCAACACACGAGCCAGTTCGCCACCCGAGACAGTGTCAAAGCCGCAACCGGCTTCTGCAAACACTTGCAGCACGGCCAAAGTTGAATTGGCTTTCATGGCGTAGCAAATCTGCGCGTTACGCCCGACAAAGCCACGTTGGTAGGCCGCCAATGCCGACAACATGGCCGCTTTGGAATAGACAAACAAGGGCGTGCCGTGTTCGCGGGCCAGATCAGAAAGACGCACCGATTCGACCATGAGTTGGTCGTTGACATAGGCCACATGGGGTTGGCCAGGCAGGGCCATTGAAGGGTTCTGAGCGTTCATTTTTTGGAAGGCGTAGAGGTCGCAGGGGTGTCGGGCCAAGGGTTAAGGGATTGAGGCAGTGTGGCCCTGCCCTGAGACTCGGGAGAGTCGGGCAGATACAAAGCGCTTTTTTGGCCGCAGCCGGTCAATATCGCCGCACCGCCTACAAGGGCATGCGCCATGACTAGAATCTTCAATACCTTCAACATGCAGTGATTGTAATGACCGACCTCGAATTTTTGGACCAAGCTGAACGTCTGCTGGCGGGCGTTGAAAACAGCTGCGATCGCTTGAATGACCATACCGACGCGGACATTGACAACCAAAGGGTCGGCGGCATGGTGACTTTGACCTTTCCGAACCACAGTCAAATCGTGATCAATCTGCAAAAGCCCTTGCACGAAGTCTGGTTGGCAGCCCGTTGCGGCGGCTTTCATTACAAATTCGAGGGTGCGCTTTGGATGGACACCAAGGGTCAGGGCGAGTTTTGGGAAAGCCTGTCGCGGTACGCCTCAGAGCAGGCGGGGCAGCCTGTGGTGTTCAAGCCCTGAAGTTCGCAAGCAGGGGGCATGAATTGCCCCGCGCTTTGTCTTGCAGGGCAGTGAATGATTAATTTCTGAACAGTTCCAGAATGCGGCTGCGTTCTTCCCCAGCAGGCGGTGCGTTGGGCGCTTGACCCGTGCTGTCAACGCCCGTGCCCAGGGTGGTCACCCCGCCGCCCTTGGCGTATTCCTCGTACACCCAGTCGTTGCCAATGTGGACCAAGCCTTCAGGCACTGCAGGCTCTGATACGGGGATGTTGCGCAGCGCGGTTTCCATAAAGCTGATCCACACCGGCAAGCTCAACCCGCCCCCCGTTTCGCGGTCACCCAATTTGCGCGGGTTGTCGTAGCCAATCCAAACCACGGCGGCCAGATTTTTCTGATAGCCCGCAAACCAGGCGTCCATCGCGTCGTTGGTGGTGCCGGTTTTGCCATAGATGTCTGAACGCTTCAGGGTCGACTGCGCCCGTGCCGCCGTCCCGGAGCGGGTGACTTCTTGCAGCAAACTCGTCATGACATACGCATTGCGCGGCGGAATGGCCAATGAAGCGTCGTTCATTTGCGGGGTGGCGGGGCTGTCTACCAAAACCCGGTCTTTGAAATCGGTGATGCGCGTAATCAGATGCGGTTGGACGCGGTAGCCGCCGTTTGCAAAAACCGCATACCCGGTGACCATTTGCATGGGCGTGACCGAGCCCGCACCCAAGGCCATCGTCAGGTATGCGGGGTGTTTGTCTTCGTCAAAACCGAAACGAGTGACCCACTCTTGCGCAGGGCGAGTGCCCACCGCTTGCAACACCCGAATCGAGACCATGTTTTTGGATTTCGCCAAGCCGGTGCGCAGACTCATGGGGCCATCAAATTTGCCATCGTAGTTTTTCGGTTCCCAAGGCTGCCCTCCGGTGACGCCGCTGTCAAAAAACAAGGGGGCATCGTTGACCATGGTGGACGGGGTGAAGCCTTTTTCTAGCGCCGCAGAATAAACAAAGGGCTTGAAACTGGAGCCCGGTTGGCGCCAAGCTTGCGTGACATGGTTGAATTTGTTTTTGGCAAAGTCAAACCCTCCCACCAGAGCGCGCACAGCGCCGGTTTGCGGGGTCATCGCCACGAAGGCGCCCTCCACCTCGGGCAGTTGTGTGATTTCCCATGCGCCCTTGGGGGTTTGGGTGATGCGAATCAACGCCCCTTTTCGGACTTGTTTGGCCGGCGGGGTTTTCTCCGACAAGCCCGACTGCGCGGGTTTGAGGCCCTCGCCAGTGATGCTGATTTGTTCGCCGTTTTGGCGCACTACCACCACTTTGCGGGCAGAGGCCTCCAGCACCACAGCGGAGAGCACGTCTCCGTTGTCGGGGTGATCTTCTAGGGCTTCATCGATGGTCTCTTCCATCTTTTTCGGATCGGCCGGCAAGTCCAAGAATTTTTCAGGGCCACGGTAAATTTGGCGGCGCTCAAAGTCCATGATGCCTTGACGCAAGGCGCGGTAGGCGGCCATTTGCTCCGCCGATTGCACCGTGGTGTAAACATTCAAGCCCCGGGTGTAAGTCTCTTGACCGTACTGGGCAAACACCATTTGCCGCACGGTTTCTGCCAAGAACTCGGCATGCAAAATTTTCTTGTCGGCCGAGGAGCGTAATTTCAGGGTTTCGGCTTTGGCCTCTTTGGCTTGGGCGGCGGTGATGTACTGGTTTTCTTCCATCCGCTCAATGATGTAAAGCTGCCGAGAGCGGGCCCGCTTGGGGTTGCTGATGGGGTTGTAGGCCGATGGGGCTTTGGGCAATCCGGCCAACATGGCCGCTTCGGCGATGGTGATGTCTTTCAGGGGTTTGCCAAAATAAATTTCGCAGGCCGATGCAAAGCCATACGCCCGGTTGCCCAAGAAAATCTGGTTCATGTAGATCTCAAGAATCTGGTCCTTGGTCAACAGATGCTCGAGCTTGTAGGTCAGCAAGATTTCGTAAATTTTGCGGGTGTACGTTTTTTCAGACGACAAATAAACGTTGCGTGCCACCTGCATCGTGATGGTCGAAGCCCCTTGGCTTTTCATGCGCCCAATGTTGGCAATACCGGCACGCAAAATGCCCACATAGTCCACGCCGCCATGCTGGTAAAAGCGGTTGTCTTCAATGGACAAGACCGCATCTTTCATGACTTGGGGAATTTCATTGATCGGCGTGAGGTTGCGACGCTCTTCGCCAAACTCTCCCATCAATTGCCCGTCTTCTGTGTACACCCGCAAAGGCAATTTGGGTTTGTAGTCGGCCAAGTCTGAAATATCAGGCAGGTTGGGATAAGCCATCACCATGGCCACGCCCACGACCATCAAGATGGACGCCAAGCCAGCCGCCGCGAGCCCCACGCCCCATAAAGCCAGGCGGCCCACCCAGGACAACAGGGTGGTCGGTGCAGGCGCTGGCGCAGGCTTGTCTTTGGACGGACGCGGCTTGTCTGTTGTGGGCTTGTTTTTGAAGAGCATAGGTGGGCTGAGGGTGCAGCCAACAAGATGCGGGCTACTGCGCATTATAAAAATCTGAGAATCCGTCGCCGGGTATTTTCTTGCCAAATATGAATATATTGGTTTTCAAAAAATTGTCTTGAAAGCCGATTCATGTTACAAAACCCGACTTGAAAGGGCCTGGTGGTCTTTTCGCAGGAAGGCTCTCGATGCAGTCTTTGGCGCAGTCGTTGGCGCATTCTTTGGCGCAGGGGTGGCGCCACTGGGCTGCCCACTCGGTCAGCCAAGCTTGGGGGCTGGCACCGCAGGGTGTGGTCTGGTCTTTGGTCGGCCTGACCCGTCAAAGTCCAACCCTGGTCAGGGTGAACACCTCACAGTCGTTGCCCATTCCGGGCGGACACGACCCCGATGATTTGAGTTGGTTGAGCCCCAAACTGCGCCACAACGGTCGGCTGCAGGGCGGTTTTGCCCACCGGTTGAACTTGGCGCTGACCCCCACTTATGTCCAAGAAGGCTTCATCGTCTTGCCTGCCTCCTTGCCTGAAGAGGATTGGCCTTTTGAAATTCAGTTGGAAGTGGCGCGGGTGTTTCAGGTGGCCCACGATGCCGTGAGCTTTGATTTTGAGGCCGATGCTGCGCCGCACGACAGTGTGCGTCGCATTCACTGGATAGGGTGCGCACAGATGCACATGGCGGCCTTTAAAAACTTCACTCGGGCCGCAGGTTGGCGGCTGGCGGCCGTCGAGCCGGAAGGACAGGCCGCTGAGCGCGGCGCACGGGCATTGCAAGGAGGCGTCGCGAGTTTGTTGACACAGGCGCCACAAGATTGGCAATTTCATTTGAAACCGAGGGGTCAAGCCCACCCTGAGGGCGTTTCGAGTGATTCTGAAGCCACTTTGCTCGACGCCCTCGGCCGCGTGCTGAACACGCCGACGGGCGCGCGTTTGGTGGCCTCCGGCGCCGCCTTGAAGGCGTGGCTGTGATGCGTGCACTCAACTTGCTTCAGTACCCCAGCTTGTCGCGGCAGCAAAAAAGGCGGCACCAAAGTTGGACCAGCTTGGCGGGTTTGGCGCTAGGGGCTGGTCTGGCTTGGGCAGCGCTGCACGGGCTGGGTGTCCAGACACTCCGAATGCAAGCGGAACAACAGGTGTTGCAGGCGCGCTGGGTCGTGCAAACGCAACAAGCAAAAGCCGCACAACACAGACAGCTTCAAGCGCATCAGCATTTCGCGCATTGGCAACAGTGGCAGCGCATTCAACAGCACCAGCGGGCTTGGGTTGATTGGCACGAGTCCTTGCAAGATGAGGCTCAAGCGAGTGGTCTTCGGCTCGAAAGAATGCAGGCGGAAGCCTTGAAGATCGAGTTGCAAGGCACCACCCACCGCGCGCAGGCGCTGCCCGAGAGCCGGCAGAGGTTGTCAGAGTCACTCGAGCAGCCCTTGCAGTTGGTCAGCATGACCAGCGGGGTACAAGGCACCACAAGCTTTGTTTGGCAAGCGCCTTGGTCTGCAGCACCGGGTGGCGTGACCCATGCACCCGCGCCCGCTGCGGTTGCCCGGCCATGAGTATGGTTTTCAATACTCGTCACCCAGACCAAACGAGCCAACAGTCTGGCAACAGGGCATGGCTGTGGTGGCAATGGCAATGGCGGGCTGAGCGGGTTTTGCGGCGATGGGGGTTTGCCTTGACCGGCTTTGCCGTCGGCGCGGGGGGCGTCGGGCTGATGCTGCCACCGGTGTTGGACCAGCAGGCGCGCGTCAAACAAGACCTCATGCAACTTCAGCAACAACTGGCAGCCCGGCCCGTTCCGCCGGTGATGCCTGCTGTGCCGCAAGTACCGCTGTTTCCCTCAGATTTCCGCCACCGCTTGGCGAGCCTGCCAGGGCCATTGCAACTGGGACAGGTGTGGACGGATGTGCACCAAGCGTTGGCGCGGCAAGGTCTTCAATGGCTGCTCATGCGCCCACTGCAGAACCCCGTTGCACACACCAGCACCAACACCAGCACCAACACCAACACCAACACCAACACCAACACCAACACCAACACCAACACCAACACCAACACCAACACCAACTCCCCCATTCCGCCAGTGCAGGTCCATCCCTTGCCAAGCCAAGCCCTTTTGGTACGCGTGTTGGGGCGTTTCGAAGATTGGGCCAGCGCGTGGGAGGCCTTGGCCGACTCGGGCGTTTGGTGCTCGATCGACAAAATCAGCATGGTCGCAACGGCCACGCCAGGAGAAGTTCAAATCGAGGCGGTTTTACGCGTCTGGATGCGGCCCTTGGACATCGCCGAGCCCCCGCAGGCTGCAACAGCTTGGCGGGCATTTGCGCAGTTTGAACAGCGACTAAGCACCCCACTTTTGTCCGCTGTATTTGCAAAGCCATCGTTCGAGCTGACATCTGTTTCGTCTGCGTTGGGCGGCGCCCCTCTGGCTGCCTCTGGGGCAGGCGCGGGTATGGCGCCTGAAGGGGAACTGTCCAAAGACCCCCGTCAGTGGCCATTGGCCCAGGTCCGCTTGGTTGGGCTGTGGCAGCAAGGGGTGAATCGACAGGCGATCTTGATGGCGGGAAGCCACTGGGCCCGGGTTGGTTTGGGGCAACGCGTCACGCAAGAGGGGCATCGCGTGGCCGCCATCACCGATGCGGGTGTGCGTTTGCAAGTGCCGCAAGGGGCAGCCTTTTTGCTGGATTGGCCTGTGGGCTACGCAGCAGCCAAACCAGGAAGCAACAAATGAGTCGTTCACGTGGTCTTTTGGTGCTCGTTCTTGCCAGAGGACTGAGCGTGAAATTGTTCAGTAGGTTCGGCGTTGTCAGTGGGCGTCCCATTTCATTTCGCTTGCTTATGAGCAGCTGGACCCTGGCCATGTTCATGGCCATGCCCGCAGCCGCGCAAACGTCGGCTTCACCACCATCCTCCCCGGTCGGCTTGACATCCAGTGGCCCATCACCCGACCA
>JACCDO010660936.1_pt1 | contig 10623 bp, 8 predicted proteins | sample 7446101 | NCBI WGS metagenome assembly JACCDO01 (sample SAMN15323440, study PRJNA562643) | freshwater metagenome | isolation source: river surface water | place: USA:Blue River Watershed | collected 2017-08-16
AGGCTTTGAAGACTTTCCATTGCTTTTAAACCAAAAGGAGTAGCCGCATTGTCTAAACCTAACATATTAGCACTAAAATTCATCACCATTTGCCCCATTGCTGGGTGATTTTGAGGAACTTCTGGAAATAATCTACTTAAAAAAGGGTTCATCCACTTTGCTAATTTCTGAATTGCTCCAGCTTTTTCAGCTATATTCATTAATCCTAGAAAAAATACCATCGTGCCAGCTAATGGAAATGCAACATCAATTACGGACGATTTTGCAGAATCAAATAACCCGTCAGCAAGGAGTTTAAAGATCTCTGTATCCCCTAAAAAGATCAATTTACACAATGCAACTATGAAAGCGATAACAAAAAAAGCAATCCAAATGATATTCAATGCCATATCTTATTGTTTATGGTACTAATATAGCCCATTTTGCGATTAGAATTGTATTTTTGCAGCCATAAAACAATCTAAATAACATGGCTTTACAGGCAGGAATCGTTGGTTTACCCAACGTAGGAAAATCTACTTTATTTAATGCAGTAAGTAATAGTGCAAAGGCACAAGCAAGTAATTATCGATTTTGTACCATCGAACCAAATGTAGGTTTAGTGGATGTACCAGATATTCGTATCAGTCAATTAGCTGAATTGATTAATCCAACTAGGGTTGTTCCTACCCAATTAGAAATTGTGGACATCGCTGGATTAGTTAAAGGTGCAAGTAAGGGAGAAGGTTTAGGAAATAAATTCCTTGCAAATATTAGAGAAGTGAGCGCTATTATACATGTTATTCGTTGTTTCGAAGATGAAAATGTACTAAGAGAAGAAGGTAAAATTAACCCTATTGGGGACAAAGATATTATTGAAACTGAGTTGCAATTAAAAGATTTGGATAGTGTAGAAAAGAAAATGCAACGCACAGAGAAAATGGCAAAAACAGATCCAAAAGCTAAGGTAGAATTAGAGGTTTTGATTAAATGTAAAAATCATTTAGAACAAGGAAAAAGTATCCGTTCACTAGATTTATCTAAAGAAGATCTAACCGCAATTGCTGATATCTTTTTATTGACTGCTAAGCCAGTAATGTATGTTGCAAATGTAGATGAAGCATCTATGCATACAGGCAATGCATATTCTGAGTTATTGGTTGCCATGGCAAAACAAGAAGGTGCAGAAGTTATTGTAATGTGTAATAACATAGAGGCTCAAATTTCAGAAATGGAAGATCCAGATGACAAGGCATTATTCATGGAAGAATATCAAATGAAAGAGCCTGCTTTGAATAGATTAATTCAAACGGCTTATAAATTATTAAAATTAGAAACCTATTTTACAGCAGGTGTTCAAGAAGTACGCGCTTGGACAATTGGTTCTGGCTGGAAAGCACCACAAGCAGCAAGTGTAATTCATACAGATTTTGAAAAAGGATTTATTAAAGCTGAAGTAATTGCTTTTGATGATTTTATTAAATTCAAAAGTGAGGCAGCTTGTCGTGATAATGGCAAATTAAGAATTGAAGGGAAAGAGTATATAGTTAAAGATGGCGATGTAATGCATTTTAGATTCAACGTGTAATTAGAATGAAAAGAAGTTTATTTATATTATCAATTTATTTCATTGTTATTGCTTGTAATAATTCAAGTAATAATTCAAGTAATAATTCAAGTAATAATGTTCCAAACGAAGATATAAATAACTCTAATAGTAATACTATAAGTGCGCCTGAGCAATTAAATTATTCAATCGTTAATATTTTCCCACACGATACAAGCGCATATACACAAGGATTAGAATGGAATGATAATACTTTATTTGAAGGAACAGGATTAAAAGGAAAAAGTGTTTTGTATAAAATGGACTCTAAGCTTAATCAAATTGGCCCAAAGTTAAAATTGGATAATGCCTATTTTGGTGAAGGGATTACTTTTTATAAGGACAAAATTTACCAACTCACTTGGGAAGAGCATAAAGTATTTGTTTACGATGCAAAAACACTTAAAAAAATTGAAGAACTAAACTGGCCCTATGAAGGTTGGGGATTAACTCATAATGATACGGCCTTGATTGTCTCAACCGGGAGTAGTAATTTGTATTTTGTAGATCCTACAACCTTTGCAATAAAAAAAACAGTTGGAGTATTTGATCAATTTGGTTATCAAAATATGATCAACGAACTTGAATATATCGATGGTAAAATTTTCGCTAATATCTATGGACAAAATGATATTATTGTAATAGACCCAAATTCAGGAAGAATAATTAATAAAATTGATTGTAGTAATTTACTAGCTCAAGCAAAAGTTGCTTACAATCCCCTATCAATTGATGGTGGATATGTACTTAATGGAATCGCGTATAAAAAAACAAGTAATACCCTATTCTTAACTGGTAAATGTTGGCCAGTCTTAGTTGAAATCAAATTGAACTAAATATATTGTGCTGTTGATTTCTTTTTTATCTCATATATAATACTGCTGGCTTTAGATCTATTTGATAATGCTATTAGATTAGATAAACATCCAATCACTCCTGCTATTATCATACCCATTTTACCAGAATTCTTATATTTTTCTGATAATAAACTTACATAGAAACTATCAAACCACATTGGTATGATCTGAACGATTTCGAAGCCCATAGACTCCATTAACTTATCCATAGATGTTGGAGAAAAGTGATATAGGTGTCTTGGCAAATCATAAGCTGCCCAATATTTATTATAATAACTAGCATCAAAACTTGTATAATTGGGAACAGCTACGATTAATCGACCATTCTGTTTTAAACTTTTAAAACATTGATTTAAATATGGTTTTAATTCATGAACATGTTCTAGCACATGCCACATACTTATAACTTCAAATTCATTTTCTGGCAAATTATAGATTTTATCTATAGGTTGTAATTCAATACTATAATTTTGAAATGCCTTTTCTCTTGTAGCTGCATCAGGTTCCAAGCCAGTAACCTTCCAATCCTTTTCCTTCATTGCATTGACAAAAGCACCTGTTCCAGCTCCTATATCTAGTAAATGCCCTTTATGACCAGTAAATAATGATTGAACCCATTTTGTTTTTTGAGCCAAGGTTTTGGTTCTAACTTTATGGTATAAATGGTTCATCCATCCTTCTTTGACGTCCGTATGAGAAATGTATTCTGTGAACTTATAATATCTTCCAATTTCAGATTGACTTGGCACAGGATAGGTAAATCTAAAACTACATTGAGGACAATGTAGAATTGTAAAATTTTCCTTAGTTAAAGAAAAATCTATACTCTCAATTACAATGTCTGTTTGCGTACACTCACAAATTGGACAATTCATATCTATTTTAATTTAAAAAAGATTGCTAAGATTGCTATAACACCAATTATTAATGGCAAAATCCACCATTTGTTATTTGTTGTATTGAAATTATTCTCATTCTGATTTTCAGTTAAAACTTTATCAAAATTTATGTCTTGATAATAGTTATTACTATTAAAACTAGAATGATAAGTGTAAATAGTGTCTTCTAATTTCAACTGACCTAAATTTCCTAAATCAATAAAATTATTATTTGTTAATTGATCATTGAAGAAATTAGAATAATCAATCATAGCCTGTTCAACAGAACAATCAAGTTGATCAGCTAAATAAATATAAAAAAGTTTACTTGGTTTAGTTTGAGATGCTTCTAATCTCTCAAATTGGATAATTTCATTTGGTGGATTAAATTGTCCATCTGAATGAGATGCATCTTTTTGAACAAATCTTAAGTGACCAATACCTGGAATAATTAATTGGCCATGTTCTAAAAAATATTTCTCTAAAGTTAAAAGCATCATTATTTACCAAATTTATATTGTACACCAGCAATTAATTGAACACCTAAAGAAGGGTAATTAGCCCAACGTTGGTATTGTTGATCCAACATATTTTCTCCTTTTGCCCAAAAAGTCCAATTTTTACTTAAGTAATATTGCATTCCTGCATTAAGCACAAAGGTATTATTTAATTTGAATGCTTGACCTAAACTTGAACTTGATTTAGAACCAGTCCAAAATTGACCTGAAGCATCAAAATTTAAACGATTGTTAAGCTTCCAATTTAAATTAGAAGATAATTCTAAAGGTATAATACCCCATGCTTGATCATTTTCTCTAATTAAATTAAATTGGATGTATTTAAATTGATTTTTCCACAAAAATTTATCACTTATTTGATACCTAAAATGCCCTTCTAATTCAATTGCAATTGCTCTTTTTTCAAATAATACATCAAATTTCAAACCTTCCGTTAATGGGTCATTAATACTCTTTGTTTGATTGAAAAATGCTAATTCACGGTAATCATTCATTGCCATATTAAAACCATAATTCAGTTGCTTGTTAACTGTAAAATCAACTTGGAAGTATTTAGATTCATTCGTACTGATTGGTAAATCTTCAGGAGCCTTTATCCAATGATTTTGACTCATTAATGGTGTCAATTGATTATTAGACACAGTTGTTTTCCATCCAGCATGGAAAATAATATTGGTATCTTTTAGTTGTTTTTCTAATTCAATTTTTGGGTATAAAGCAAATTCTCCATTTAAAATGGTTGGCCTAACACCCATATTCAATTGAAATTGCTTTATTTTAAGATTAACAGATGGATCTAATTGTACAAAATAATTTTGTGTCGATGTCTTACTTGTTAAAGTATATTGGTTGAAAGAGAATCTAAAATCGTTTTGCAAAACGATTTTATTTTTAAAATTAAATGTAATCGGTGTGGTAAAATTTATTGATAAATTTTTTGCTTGATTAAAAAGATTTTCGTGATTAAATTCTAGAATTGGTAAAAGATTAACGAAATTCATTTTATTAATACGGTTGGATAGCGAAAACCTAGCGCCAACTATTGTAAATTTTTGTTCAAAATTACTTGACGGTAATTTTGTCGTATCAGGAACTAATCCGTATCGATACCTTTTAGATTGATTAAAAATTATTTGAGAATTAATTTGTTTATTTTGATTCAAATTCAAAGAATTTAAATAATTAAAATTTAAACTATTCCATTTTTGTAAAGGATGATCCCCAGCTATAGATTCATTTGTAATATTAAAACTATGATTTTGATTTTTAGAATCAATAAAACTTGTTTGGGCTTGAATAAATTGATTCATATAGTTTCCGACTCCAATTTTAAATGATAGCACTTGTTTATTGGTCACTAAACTATCTCTTTTTATAGCTCTTGGGATCAAAGAAATTGGTTGGTATTGAAAACTTAAATTTTGACTTGGAACTTTATAAGCCAATGTTACTGTATTGGTATCTACTATTGCTGTAGCATTATTGAAACCAATTTTTGCAATATTTTTTAATTGCGGTTTAAATGCGGAAACAATTGTTACAATTTTTTCGGGAGTAGTATCTATAATATTAATTTTCGATGGCAATTCATTAAAAACAATAATTTGATCTTGTTTGACTGGTTTAATTGTTTTTGAATAATTTGTGGTTCTTTTTTTAGTAGATTTTGTCTTTTTCTTATTTTTCTTTTTTGATGTACTACTTTTTTTAATAGTTTTTTTTGTTCCAATAGACGTTTTAGCCTTCTTTTTATTTTTTTTCTGTGAAATACCCATATTGCTAAAACAAATTAAAGCAATACATAATAAACTGAATCTTATAATTGATTTCATAATTTAATTTTTATTGAGCTTTAATTGGTTCGTTAATTGCTTTAAGTTTATCAGAGGCGATTTGCTGTAAAGCTGGTATTGTTGCATTTTCTGCGATACTTTTATAAGTTGCTATAGCATTAAATGTATCATTCTGTGCTAAGTAAATATCACCAAGTAAAATATAGGTCTTGGTAACCCAAAATTCGTAGGAAGATTGTTTTTTGATCATATCAAAAGCTGTTTTCTCAGCTAAATTGAATTTTTGTTGATTAAAATACAAAGTAGCTAGTAAATAATGAGCTTCTGCCGTATAGACTGAACTATTATATTTCAAAACAGTATTTAAAATATTTATCCCTTTTAATGTATCCTTTTGAATTATTGATTGTTGATATAGAGCCATATTTGCCATCAATATGTCGTCACTTGCACTATTTTTTTCAACTAAAATTATTGCTGCTGTTTTTGCTGCTTCGTCCCAATTTTCTAGTTTGTATTGACATCTTAACAAACCTTTAATAGCTTCATTTTTTTGTTCTTGTTGCGTTGCATACTGTAAAACAACTTTAAAATACTGTTCAGCTGACACATAATCTTTTAAATTGAAATAATGAAGCCTAGCAGCAATAATAGCAGCACGTTCTGCATATTTATTAGGTGCTTTGTTTGCTACTTTTCCAAAATAAATTGCTGCTGAATCGTATTGTTTAGCATTATATGCCAATTCACCTAATATATTCAAGGCATCTAAATGATAGTTACCTTCTGAATATAGACTTAGGTATTTTTTAAACCCACTAATTGCATTGGGGTAATTTTTATCTTCATATTGAATAATTGCAGCTCTGTAAATTAATGAATCCTGTTCATTGACTGCTAATGGTTTGCCAAAATCATTCATGAATTGTACGTAGGCTTCAGGCTGTTGTTCCTCTACAAAAATATTTCTTATGTATTCTACCGCATTATTGCTTTCTTCTGCATTTGGAAAAGCTGTGTATAAGGCTTTAAAATTTTGAAGTGCCTCTTGATTTTTATTTAAATTGAAATATACAATGCCTAGTTTATAGTAAGCTATTGGATAAAATTCAGTTGCTTTATTATCTAACAATACTTTAGATAATGGGGTTATAGCTTCTTGAAATTGTTCTTTGCTAGTATAGGTATCTGCCAATTCCATTCTTGCATCACTAAGGTATACTGATTGACTAAAATCTGTTTCATAACTAGTAAGTATTTTAATCTTTTCTTTATTTAATCCTAATGCACCATATATAATTGCCTTTTGAAGCGTAGCATAATCTTCAAAATTCCATCCTAAATCAATAATCTTTTGATAGGTCTTAAGTGCGATTTTATATTGTTTTGTCATAAATTGACAATCCGCTAATCTTACTAGTGCGTCTTTTTGAAAAGAGGATGACTCTACATAAGGATTAAAATCAGCGGCATTAGTAAATAATTGTAAAGCTTTATTGAAATTATTACTTTTTAGGTAAGCATAACCAAGTGTATAATTTGCATGTTTTTTATTAACCTCCCCTATTTCAACAGGTTCAATTAAATAATTTTCTAACTGGCTAATAGATTCTTCTATTCTTCCCATTTTATAAGCTAATTCACCAAGCCAGAAATGAGTTTGTGGTAGCACTTTATTGTTATAAGGTAAGATTTGTACTTGTTTGAATAAATCGTATGCCTTTTCATTTTGTCCATCATTTATTAATAATGCTGCTTTACCATATAAAATATTTGGATAAATTTTCAAAAGGCTTTCATCTAAAGAGTCCATCTTTTGGTAAACTTCATAGGCTTTATTAAAATCATTACTATAAGCCAATGCGGTTACATACAAATTATTTGATTCTGCTATATAAATACTACTAGGATATGATTCTTTGAATTTGTCTAATGCTTGAATTGCAATACTATACTCTTTTAATTCAATAGATAATTTTGCATAATTAAATAAAGCAATTTCTTTTTGTGCTAAATTTTGGCTTTTTGTTGCGCAAAGCAAAAAAGCATTTTTTGCGCCAATTTTATCGTTTTCTTTTAGGTAGGATGTAGCCAATAAATACATGCTATTTTGACCTAGAGAATCTTCAACATTAGCTAATTTTTTAAACCCATTTATTGCTTGTTTCCATTGTTGTGATTGGAAATAACAAAAAGATAACTGATACAAATCTTGTGCAGCAACTTCTTTTTGTTCCGCAACATAATTAGCTAAATATGGTAAAGCTTTTTCATATTGTTTTTGTTCAAATAATAAATGTCCCATTAATTGCGCAAGTTGACTTGAGTAAAATTGACCTTTTTTCTCTAATGCCTGTGCCGTATTATTTAAAGCTGCATCAATATCGCCTAAAAAATAATACAATTGACTTATATAAAATGGTGTAAGTGTTTTATAAGCATTACTCTGTTCAGCTATTTTAAAACAATTTAAAGCTAGTTTGAAATCCTTTTTTTGCAATGCTACAAATCCAGCATAATAATTGGCATCTGTATAATATGGACTTGATTGTACTTGTCTTATACTATATAAGTAATTAGTTGATTTCTCCCAATCCCCTTTTTTAAAATATAAATAACCAAGCTGAAATTGCATTAATGCTACATCTTTATTTTCAAGATCATCAATACTTACTTGCTCATAGCTAATAAGGGAAGCGTCTACTAATTGTTTTTTGAAATAATATTTCGCAATTTCAAAATATAGTTTGGATTGATAGATTTTATTTTTATTAGATTCAAGCCATTTTTTTGCAATTGGTGTTGCTTCTTTTTTTTCTAGTGCAACAGATAAAAGATGATAATGGAAAGCAATGTCTTGATTATTTGGTGCAAAATGATGCGCAGATTGAATGGATTGATAGGCTGACAAACTATCCCCATTATTCAAAGATTTCAAACCATCTTGATAAAGTTGATTTAAGGGTGCTTCAAATTTCATTAATTGACTAGATACTTGGTTGCTTAGCATCAAGAGGATACATAAGATCAAATTTTTAGTCTTTATTTTTAGGTTTGTTTTTAACATATATGCCCATATTTAGGATAGTCTTATAAAATTACACTATGATTATAAAACGCTTCGTTAAATAAGCTTATTGTGGAAAAACAGATACAATCCTTAAATTTGTTAACAAAAGCAATAATAATGTACGAACATACAACACAAGTAAGGGTCAGGTATGCTGAAACAGATAGAATGGATGTGGTTTATTATGGCAATTATGCGATGTATTTTGAAATAGGACGCGTAGAAGCTATTCGCCATCTTGGAGTATCCTATAAAGACATTGAGGATATGGGGATCATTCTACCAGTTGTAGAGTTGAATATTAAATATTTAAGACCTGCTAAATATGATGACCTAATTTTAATAAAAAGCCAGATAAAAACATTACCTACGGATCATGTAATCATTTTCGATCAAGAAGTATACAATGAATCAGGTAAGCTATTAACAATTGGTCAAGTAAAGCTCTATTTTATGGATGCAGATATGGGTAAAAGAGCAGAAATGCCTGCTATTATGAAGGAAAAACTAGCTGTCTATTTTAGTTAAACCGCCATTTTTTGGTTTACTTTGCAGCCTAATTGAAGCAATTATGATGGATCAAATACAAGCTACTATTATCACTATTGGAGATGAATTATTGATAGGACAAGTGATAGATACAAATAGTGCTTTTATCGCTCAAAAATTAAATAACATCGGCGTCCATGTGCATCAAAGAATAGCTGTTGGAGATGATAAAAAGTCTATTACAGAAGCATTAAATACTGCTATTGACAAAAATCAAATTATCATTATAACAGGTGGCTTAGGGCCAACAGCAGACGACATAACAAAGCCACTATTAAACGAATATTTCGGAGGTAAAATGATTGTAGATCAACCTACCCTAGATCATATTACTTATATTTTTGAGCAAATACATAAAAGACCCATGATTGAAAGAAATCGTAAACAAGCTGAAGTGCCAGATGTTTGCGAAGTTTTATTCAATCAAACAGGAACTGCACCAGGCATGCTTTTCATCAAGAATAACACCCTTGTTTTTTCATTACCAGGTGTACCGCATGAAATGCAATGGTTGACTACTGAAAAAGTGATTCCAATCATAAAAGAAAGATACAAATTAGGCGTGATTGCTCATAGAACACTTTTAACTGCAGGCGTTGGTGAATCATTTTTAGCAGAATCAATCATCGATTTTGAAACAAGTCTACCTGCAACTATCAAGCTAGCTTATCTTCCTTCCTATGGTATGGTTAGACTTAGATTAACAGGAAATGGGACGAATGAAATAGATTTAAATAATCAATTAGATCAATTCTTTGATCAACTAAAAGACGAGGTTAAGGATTATTTAGTGACCGACAAAGATGAGCCGATTGAGGTAGTTGTTGGAAGACTTTTAAAAGATCAAAACTACACTGTAGCCACAGCTGAGAGTTGCACTGGCGGTTATATTGGCCATTTATTATCAAAACATGCTGGTTCTAGCGCATTTTTCACTGGAAGTGTGGTTAGTTATGATAATCGAATAAAAACGGAATTTTTGGATGTCCCAACGAATATATTACAAACTGTTGGAGCTGTTAGTAAGGAAGCTGTTGAACAAATGGCTATCGCAATTAGGTCTAAAATGAACACAGATTATGGGATTTCAGTCAGTGGAATCATGGGTCCATCGGGTCAAACAGACGAAAAACCCCTTGGAATGGTCTGGATTGGCGTTTCTAACAAGGAAAAAGTCTATTCTAAGGTGTTTTATCTAAGATTTGACCGCCAAAAGAACATTGAGGTAACAGCCAATCAGGCTATAAATTTACTTAGGTTACTCATAATCAATAAGATTTAGTCTTATTTTTGCTAAAATTATTCCCTATGTCTGTAGTTGACTTGATTTTGCCAAAATTGGGTGAAAGTATCATGGAAGCAACCATTTTAAA
>JACCDO011589972.1_pt1 | contig 10623 bp, 1 predicted proteins | sample 7446101 | NCBI WGS metagenome assembly JACCDO01 (sample SAMN15323440, study PRJNA562643) | freshwater metagenome | isolation source: river surface water | place: USA:Blue River Watershed | collected 2017-08-16
ATCAGCATCGAGCGGCTTGGCCTTCAATAGTGCTCGTGGTACCCATATTTTCTTCAGTTCCGTGCTCCATTTATGCACAATATCGTATTTGTCTTCACCTGTTTGGTCGTCGAAGCGTAATTTGGTTATTACAACAGGGTCTGCTTCACGACGGCCTTCAAAAACGTATTGAAATTCGTCTCCAACATTGTAGTACTGCACATTTTCGCCGTTAAGAGCAAGTTTAAAGCTGGGTAATGGAGGCTTCAACCAACTATACTCATTCCATTCCTCCATAAAGTAAAAATACTCACACGATACTTTGTCTAAGTACTCTTCCCAGTCATTGCCATCCTTGTCCCTGAAATCGCCAACATAGTTGGAACGACGCCTGATATACGCCCATCCGGCTTTCTCCTTCATGGCAAACTCGCAAGACTCGGGAGCTGTGGCAGTGAATGCCTTTGTTACCCATAGCGCAAATGGTTTGCGACGCCTAAACTTTTGCCGATACAGTCGCTGTAACAATAGCACGGCCTGGTCTTGCTTATTCATATCGTAATCAACGTAGTAAACGTACTCCAGTAGGTTCATCTCCTTCGGGTAGTGATACACATACTCCTCGTACTGCCCAAAATACCTTCTAGATAATGAATAAGAAAGTAATTTGGACCATTCTGGGCCTGGAACATTTAACGGACCTGCCTCGAATGGATTGTTGCAAGCATCCTGTATGGTCCATGCAGATTGGCCTGTTTTTAGATTGCAGTAAAATACAGGTTTGGAAATGATTTCTATGCGGCTTCTCTCCACAATTTCCTCGTCGCTCGTATGATCATATCTAACTTTGAAAAATCCTTTTCGCACCTGGCTAAGTACGTTGCCGTAACACTTTGGGGGGCCGAAAAAACAGACGACAAGAATCCTTGTACCTATTTCAATATCTTCTGTTTCTTCGACATCGATGGCTTCAATCCAACCTGCGGGTAACCCAGCTGGAGGAGAATATGGGAAATCTGGCACAGACAATAGGTGGCTAACCGAAGCTGCATTCAAATGCTCTCCCTGTATTAAACTTCCAGCAGACTTGGCTGTTTCTGATGCCAAATCTTCATCAGTCACGCTTGCGATAGATTTGTCCAAGGTAGAAGCAGATGACACTGACTCGTCGCCATCGTTTTTTCCGACATTTCCCAGAAGATTGCCGAAAGTTAACAATCCGTTTGGTGGTGGTCGACGGGATAGCATCCAACCGGATTGATGTTTTTTTCTACCATCAGGCCATACGGGTGGAACAGGGGCGAACACTAGGGGCATCAGTGCTACTTGTTCACGTTTACGAATGATTTCAGTTCTATTGTCATAAGCTGCACGCTGAATACTAATTTGTTTCGCACTTAATTCGCATCCATTACATTTAGATTGCGTAATTTTGCACACAGCGGCACAGCCACAAACTACCGATGACGACATGCAATATCGGATACCTCTATGACCATCGTGGCATCTAAAAATACAAGGTTCGCATATGCGAAGCACAGCTTTTGATGCCTCACCAGCATTTTTCCATGAACGATTACATTGCTCACACGAGTACCACCTCTGCTCTCTTGCATGATGTCCAAATTGGTGGGCAGTGCAAAATTTATCCTTCGCTTCAACTTCACACGCATCAACAGGTTGGTCCCAGAAGCAATCTTTGGAGTAGTGATGGCGATAGTAGTTATTGCCGTATTGATCTTTGCATAGGTCCCACTCGTTGCCGAACCCAAGCTTTTTCACTATTACTGATGATTTTTGCAACGCAGGAAACGAAAGCTCGGGAGGAGTGTACAGTACCAAATCCTTGGTGTCTTTATTGTAGAAAAAATCGTACGATGTCACAGAGCACCGATACATCTCCCATTTCTCACCGAATGATCTCATTTTCTTCGATCGAAAACCGATCAAATAATTCATCGCAATTCTACGCTCGCGCGGTGACCTTATTACAGCGGGAATATGCCATGAGTAATCTTCGTACTTGTCTCCTTCGAGCTTATTGAATGGTCGCTTCGTATACATATAATTTAATGTATCCGGATCCTCGTACATCTCATATTCTGCAAATGTTTCTTTGTATACAGACGATTCCCTTGTACATTCCCATGATATTATAGTCATTTCAGAGGCTCTCTTGATGCAATCATCTAAAATACTTTGTCGTCGGCGCAATGCGTACGCTGCCTCTTCTTTGGCAAAGTCGCTACTTACTTGTTCGAGTCTTTTGTCACGTTCCTCGTTAAGTATTTCTTCCCGGTTCTGTGTAGAAGAAGGTTTGTTACTGTATGCCTTATCCTGTATCAGTAGGTCGATTGGTCTTCGTCCATGAATATCTCTCATTAACAGATTGCAACCGTGTTTATTCATCAACAAATTGATGCATTCTTCATGGGAACAGAGTTTGTTTAGGTCACAAGCGACGTGAAACGGCGTTCTTTTGAAGTTGTTCACGCCATCTAGTGCGGCTTGACGGAAAATATAACGCAAAATGATGCCTAACTCTGTCGGACCGGGAACTACGGGGATCATGATTTGCCTACCGGTAACAGGATTCATAATCGGGGCAGTGGTCTCGGGTCGTGGATCAAATCTTATTAATGTGTCGAGAGCAATCTCTTCGCAGCTAGGTGCTAACATATGGCGGACGTTCTTATCCATTGATTTGCGAAATAATTCAGCTGCTTCGTGACACCAAGCTTTTTCAAATCGTCGATATTCGCGTTTTGATAATTTCTTGTCCTGCATTTCCTCGAATACTTGGGCGGCTAGGTCGTCGAATTTGGTATTTACTTTCACTCTAACTTTGTCGGATGTGATTTCGCGAGTGAAGTCTTGCCCTTTATACGCCAAGAAATCTACCATTTTCACATGGTTATTTTCAGCGGCAAGATGTAACGGATTGTTTCCTTGGAAATCACCATCAAATATAGGTACACCAGCGTCTAAAAGAGTTAATGCGGCGTCTACGTGGCCATTTATTGCCGCATGATGCAGCGCATTTCTGCCACGCTTATCAATGGCGTGTATGTCAGCCTTATATTTGATCAAGGCGCCTATTACATTACTATGTCCACCTGATGCCGCAAGCATTAGTGGTTTCAATGAAATACTACTTGTTCGGTGAATTTTTTCTTCGTTTGGTGACATCCCGGCTTCCAAATAGAGAAGTACATCCTCGATTCCACCATCCATGCATGCTTGCCAAAAATCTAAAAACTTTGGTGTCCTACCATCAACCTCAATCAACGGTCCTAATTCATTATTTCTCAATCGTTGAGAGTACCATAAATGCTCTTCTGATAAGGTGAGCCCTCTATCTTTCAACACTTTATAAATCACTTCCCCGTCAAATCCTTTATTAACAGTGTCTTTGATCCACAATTGAAAGTGTGGGTCAACTGAAAGTGTGCCGGTTAGGTCGAAGTTAGGATTCTCCCGTGAAAATTGTTCGTACAATTGCCACACGGTAATTCTTTGCATCAATTCTATATTTTTATATGGGTGAAATCCTTTAGATTTTAAAATAGATACAATTTTTATTGGATCCACACCACGTGCAAGATTTTTGTCAATCCAACCATACCATTCATCATTAAACTCACCCTCGTCAAAATTCACGCCAGGCATCATAGCACCCAACTTCAACAATGCAGCCTTTGCGGCATTATACTTGGCGTCTCTAGCATTCTGTGATATGCCTTGAAAGCGTTTTGTTTCGTCAACAGAAACAGTTTTCCCATTCACTTGACTGTACCATGTACCAGAAATACGCAATTCAATAACATAAATTTGTGGAGAAAATGCTGTAGCATCTCTTACATCTAAAGTAACAAACTGTGACTTCAAATTTCTCATGACTAACTGGTGCTCGAGCTCGCCTAATGGAGTCTCTTTAATCTTATCAACCATTCCGGAGAATGAGGCGAACCTCTCATCACCATTTTTAACCAAAATAATAAATCTGCAATATTCAGCAAAGTCGATTTCTCCGCTGCCATCAGCATCAACCAATTTTATTAATTCGTCCGCTCTGTCTAAAGATGAATCCATTCCTAAACTATGAAGAATTTTTCTTGCTTCGTGTTTATCGATAGTTCCATTTCCATTGACATCGTAAGTCTTGAACAATGTAACCATCTCTTCAAATTCCATGGGCGTTAAAGAATCAATGAATTGGTCTGGACAACGAAACCCGTCAACTATCATAGCATGCGAATCATAGTACTGCTTCATTTCATCTTCATCCAAATCCGGATTCAAGGAAACAGAAGCCGCAACCTTCCCATTTTCCTTTTCGTTAGAGCCCAAGGACCCCTCGTCCAGCGAGGACATGTCATCATCATCTGTGTCGTCCTTCATATTTGACAATCCTAACCGCTAACGACAACCGAGAGAACAAACATCACTTTCCGTTTCCATTTTTTAAATTGAATTTCTATCGGTTCAAAAACTTTTATTTTCTTCACCGGTACAAAGTACCGGCGTATGAAACCGGAATTTTAAATTTTACAAGTTAGTAAGATGAGTTAGTGGCTATGCAACTCATAAATTGAAAATTAAAATAATAACTCAACAGATATAAAAACAGATGTACACGATTAAATTTTGTTGTTGTATAGCATCCCTTTATTACAATAAGCCTTAGGATAAGTGAGTTTAAAGTTTGAGGCAGTAGGTGATTAACAATCTCCATTATTGTGATATTTCATTCCGACTGTGGTTCTTTAGATTGACACAAAGAGGATGAATATAAGCAAGGTAGTATCATTACTAGTATCAGTCTAGAAGTATATAGTACCTACCTACCTACCGGTACTGACAACGAAAAAAAATAAAAAAAATTTTAAACCAAAACATTTCCAAATATAATACCAAGATTTGGGCAAATGGGTGCCTGCCGTTGACCAGACAATGGAGACAGAGGCGGTGTTCCGTGGCAAAGAGTGGATTTTTGATGCTTTGTGGGGTTCCTGCATCGATCCCACTGCGCCGAAGTGTTGGATCAATATTCCATTGACGTTCATATTTAACGATAGCTTACCTTACAAAGCAATTCTAAGTGAAACAGAAACCGGCGTCATTAAACGTCTTGAATTGGACGAGATTGGTTTGAATCTAAAAATTGGTGAAAATGCATTCCAAGATGATCAAGATAGTAAAGTAAACAAATATTTACGTATTACAAGGAAATTATTGATTGAATATAGTGTGACTAATGAGTATTCTCAGGTACAGTTGAATCGCGGTGTGTCGGAGCCATATATAGCTTCTGCTTTTTATATTGATGGTGAAAAGGAAGATTTGACTTTGCGTGCATTTGACATACTAATACGAAAGTCACAGTGGCGAGCGCAAGTTAATATGATTCAAGGTTATATTCCAGCGACTGATGTTAAAGCCGGTTATTTTACTACCATTGGTATGAAAAAAATTAGGTCGTTACTAGAAGAACAGGGTGCAGAGGCAGCGGATACATTGACCAGATCACTTAGTAAATATATTGAAAATGCATTCTTAATATGTAATGGAAAAATGTCAACATCAAAGATCTATAAGCAGACTGGAATGAGGCTATTGGTGAAGGAAATGAAAGCCAGGTTTGCATTGGACCATAAAGATAAAATCATATTTTTATATTCAGACTTGGTAAATGTTGATCTGCTACCTAACATGAGTAACGAAGAAAAGAATAAATTGTTGAATAGAGTCGAAACGAAAGAGGACAAGATTAGTATAGCGGCGAAAGACATGGTTACTAAATTAAAAGTGTTGCTCTTTGACGCAAGACGGCAAGGGTTGCCGATCGACGAATCATTTCTACACTTTGATCCACAACGAAGTGGATTTATTGACGTCGACATGTTTATTGATGGTCTCGCTAGACTCGGTATGGGTGTTACATTTCCAGTCGCAGAGTGTATGGTAGAAATTATTGGGGGGCCTGGCTCGGGTTTGTTGACTCTTGATGACTTCCAGAAATTACTTTACGGTCAAGAGGACGTGCAACTCTTTCAAGAATCGTCGAAGTTTACATACAATAACGACACGGCTACAGTCGACACTAAAAGTAATGTCAATAGTTTCAAATTGAAGAAAAAAAAGAATAAAATTATGAAATCGCTGAGACCGCCGACCAAGCCGCTGCTAGATCCTCTGCCCGTCCCATTTGGGGAAATTGGTGCGGAATTAGATACTCATTCAGCCATTACTTTAGAAGGCTTTGGTACAGACTCTTTTATGAATTCAAATACCTCAATGGAATCAATGCAGCTACCTCTTGCATTACCAAGCTCGATGTACACCACTTTCGTTAGTTATCCCGAACCCATTGCATCAGAATTGCCCTCGTGGACTAGGGAAGGGAATAAGAAAGCATTAGAGGAATTAAAAATGAGTCATGTCAGATGGTTGAAAAAGAAGAAAGAAAGTGGCAGTATTAGCTCCACTACTACAACTATAACTGGCGCGGCTACAGATACAAGTGCAAGGGTAAGTACTCCTTCGAAATCTCGTCAAGGATCACCATCAAATAGTAAAAGAGTACGTACACCAGGGTCGCCATCGGCTAAAATTCGCTTAGATTTGAATGAAAATAAGAATACAACAAACAAGCTACCAGGTGATAAGCTTGACGAATACTTCACCACTGACGATGGCGTTGTAGTTACCTACAGAACAATGCATGGTGCGGGGCCTACCGTCTTGGCATGTAATAATAAAACGAAAGAAAAACTAGATGTTTTCCGATACAAGAGTATTCTTGAAGTACGCGTGAAAAAGCTAGAAGAGTTGAGAGCGGAGCGTGAAGCCCGGCTTGGAGTAAGTATGAATAGTAGGGAGAGAGAAATAGAGAGCAGTTTATGGAAAGAGTTTAAAAATGAAATGGACAAGAAGGACTCTAGTCGCATCCGAGATGATGCGAGTATAAGCAGTAAAGGAAATGCTATTGATAGATGGATGGCTTATACACTAGTGGTAATACCTGATATGTTCATGACATTAGATTCTGTTCATAAGTACGTGGAGCCGTTGATGAATCGATATCCATTGGCGCATATAGTATTGATTGGTATAACTGGACTACCCAACACTTCTTGGCCAGTTTCTTGTTCATTAACGCCTGATCACCATGCAATCATTATCGCTAAATTGTTACATTACTTAAAGGTCAATCACAAACTATCGCCTTATAGAGGCGAGCCCATCTTCCTTCTGGGTATTGGCACAGGCGTCCTCAGTATGTCTCACTTCATCAACTACTATTTGCCTAGTATGCCATGGCTGCAGAATGTAGTGCGAGCGGTGATAGTGGTGAATGGTGTATTTAAAATTAGTAAAAATATTAAGAAAATATACAGAGTGTTGCAGCAGACAATGGTGCAGTCCATTGCACACGAGGCCAACGAGCTCATTGCATCGCTTCATTTTTGGTCTGGTTATCTTGAGAAAAATGGTCGTAATAAATGTATCGAAGAGTTTTGGGGTAACCGAAAAGGTTTGAATTATTCCGTTGGTACTAATGGGCAGATGAATGACAGCAGCTTAATCGGTAGTAACTCATCGGTGACCGCCGCTAATCGAGCTAACTATAAAGGTGTGTTAGATCAATTGGCAGCGTATTTATCGCCGATTTTAGAGGATTTTGATGCCCGCACTATATTGAAGTCAACGAATGTTCCCATGGTGATTGTGCAGTCGACTGAAGACCAATTTTACGGATCTCAAGTGGTGACGTCAACATTTAAACAAGAAAAATTACCTGAAAATAGATATTTGGTAAATGATATTGTTGAGTGTAATGAGCTTGGTGCTATCTATGTGCACTACCTTGAAGCAGGTCATGAGGTCATACAAGAAAGACCTTTATTCCTGCTTGGTTTGGTGAGTAATTTAGCCCAGTTACACGGTATTCGTCCAAATTTTAATGACGAAGCGGTCGAAGAAGAAAAAATTGAAGAATTTGATATGTTAGCATTAGCCGCGAAGCGTAGGAAGCAACAAGAAGATGAAGCGAAAGCGAAAGCGGATGCATTAGAAGCATTAGAAAATGAGCGCAAAGCGAAGCGTAAGCAAGAAAAAGAAGAGCAACGATTATTGCGCCAACAATTAAAAGCGATCAAAGAATTGGGAAAGGATGAAGGTTTGCTTGAAGAGAAAAGGATTGAAGCTGAGAAAGCATTGCAGGAAGAAAAACGATTGAAAGAAGAAGAGGAACAGAAGCAATTGGAATTGGATGAGGAGGCTAGAAAAGAAGCTATATTGAAGAAAGAAAAGGCAGCCAGACAGCAAGTTGAAAGAGAAAAACGCGCTAAACTCATTGAGGAACGCCGTCGTAGAGAAATACGAGCTCAGCGAATGAAGCAATTAGAGGTTTTGTATGAAATGGTCCGATCGTATAATGAACGTGCTGCGGAGCGGAAGGAATTGAAGAAAATGTTGAAAGAGGATAAGCGATCTAAGCACATGAATGATTATGCCAAAGAATTGATGATGATATCAACGTTTAAACCTAAAGCTGCGACACGCCAAAAAGAATTATATGAAAGGAGGCGAGAGGAGGCTGTGAAAAAGGTTGAGGATGACATGGCACGCAAGAGATCTGCTGAAATATTACGCAGAAAGAGGAAAGCGCAAGATGCATTAGGACAGTTAGAATCAATTGGATTCTTCCTAGAAGGCGCATCCGAGAAAACTGGTTACGAGCTCGACACAAACGATGTGAATATACCACGGGCATACACAGAGTGTTGCGGTCGTATCATGAAGGATCTACTGTATTTAAGACAGCAAACAATTGAATGCTTGAAACGTCAATCCCTGATTGAAGAAAAAATGGAAGTTTTCCTTCGTCAACAAGACGCAGTTGCTACTGATTTGGGTGTTATTCGGCGTAAAATTAGGTTGTTAATTAAAGATAAAGCGCCTAAATCGGACGTGGAGCGAGCTCGTCGCCAGTTAGCCGCCAAAGAGGAAACGTTCCAAGAGCTGTCAGCTCTAACGGAATCTAGACAAGCGCAAGTTTCCGCGGCGAATAAAAGTGTTATTGCATTAAAATTATTATCGCGTTCGACCGACGACACGATGCAAGAGCGGCTTCAGGATATGCTGGCTAATGATGGCAAGTTTAATGAGGATATCAAGAATGAAAAAGCCCTCAAGGATAATTTAGTGATAGACAAAGACAAATGTCGATTCGGTACTCATCGCAATCTATCTATTTTCTAACTTCCTGATTCTAACATTCTTTTATCTGTTTATAGAAATAAAATTGTTCGAGACGAAAGTCAAGAAGTTGGAGAAAGAGCAGCAACGCATCAAGTCGATCAAGACTGATTTCGTCGATTCTGACATGTGGAATGAAGGAATTGTGCAGCGAATGGATAAGAAAACATTGAAGAAATATCTAAAATCAGAGATTAAGAAGTACGAAGGCAAGATAGCTAAGGAGATGCATGAGTTAGAAGACATTTCCTCTCGAATACAAGTGTGTAACGACCGTATCGACAACTACACACGAGCGAGTGATAAGATGACTATCGCATATAAGACCTTTCGTAAAGCATATGATAAATTCAGGGCAGTTAGCGTGAAGCAATTGATACAAGGACTGGCCGACCGCGCCAATCAAGCATTGAGTGATCACGAGAAATCAAAGGAGGCGATGGCTAAAGCGAACAATGAAGTATATGTTCCATTGGCGGTGCGTTTAGTACGTGAGAAAGATCCAGATTTGAGATCAAGAGATGAGAGAAAGTTCATTGGAATCGATTTGATAATGAATCCGTCAGTGTACGAGAATGTTTCTATTATTGAAGCCGAGCAAATGCAATTTGATGACGATTATCAGTGGCATTTAGACAAAAGTAATTTTGATCGGCTTCAAAAATTATCGGCCGATATTAATTTAGCTTTACCATTTCTACATAATCGGGAAGAAATCGATGCTCATCGATTGTTGAATCTGTACTACAGAGGTATTGACGACCATGTTTTGCTTGAGAAAGACCATAATAACGCAGTGACATCTTACAATCTCGCTGGTGCGAGCAATGCAATACAAGCGTATGCAAATCGGTTTTTGAATGCGAAAATAGTCACGAAAGAGCAAATTAAAGAAGCCGAAAAGATTGAAAGAACTTTAGTGCGGGAAGCGCTTCGTGACAGTGTTCGGTGCAAGTTAGAGAGTGAAGAAATGAATGAGGAGGAGAGAGATTGGTTACAGCTGGACAAAATATTGTCACCGCATATATACGATAAATCGGAACATGAAAGAGTCACGGAGACCAAATTATTAAAAAGGTTGAAGTTCACTGCGCTTCGTCAAGAGCCACTTCGCCGAGTGACAGAATCGGCTCGTGATGAGGCGCATATCGCGCAGGAAAAGGCGGCATATTATGAACGTGATACACAGAAAGAAGGCAACCAATACAATGATTTGCGATGGAGATATGAGAATGACGAGGTGGTATTTGACCATTCTTGGATTTGTCCGTTCAATCGGAATCAATTATTAGTTATTCGTGATAGTGATCCTGACAATATTGAGTCGGAAGATGCGATGCGTGCGAAACGACTCATGGATAAATATTATGTTGCCGAGGA
>JACCDO010295920.1_pt1 | contig 10622 bp, 12 predicted proteins | sample 7446101 | NCBI WGS metagenome assembly JACCDO01 (sample SAMN15323440, study PRJNA562643) | freshwater metagenome | isolation source: river surface water | place: USA:Blue River Watershed | collected 2017-08-16
AGCGAGCCAACCTGACTTCCAAACGTCATAATCACACGATAGAGTATGTTCAAATTCTTCCAACGAGTACTTCCCCAGCAAATACAAGTCACAAAGCTTACTGAAGACCTCGTTTTTGGTTCGATATGACACTAGCGAAGCGGGATGAACTGGAGGCGCAAAAAGCTCAATAAATGGTGAAAATGTTGTGAAATGGAAGAGAATTTTCTTCTGAATCATTTTTGGATATTTACTCAAGATAAGCATTGCATGCTCTTGGGCAGCAGGATCATCTAATGGGATCGAAAGGGTATGAGTACTCATTGGTGGTTGAAATTTTAATACGTAATACTTCATTGGATGAAATGTTTTATCGGGTCGAAATGAGGTGACTTTATTCCAAATCAAGTCCTTTTCCATCCACAAATCGCGTGGTGTTATGTCTTTAATTTCATCAATTTCCTTTGAGTGTAAGAGTAAGTAAGTAAGTATTAATTAGTTTTATAAATGGTCAAGTAACCTTCATTTGTAGTGGTATATCTTCACCAAAACATATATTCCATGTTTGTACAATTTCCAACGACTCGATAAGCCGTTGCCGATTAATTGCTTCAGTTCTAGCCCATGCCTCCTTTTCCTCCTTCGTATACTTCTTGACTCCCACAAGCTTTAAGCCCTGGTCTACCACATAAACAACCTTTTTCAGCAACATCAATGAACTGGTTAAAGCAACATAAAAACAACCGTTTATCTGATAATTTTATTACAATTTTTAACTTTCTTTGAAATTCTTTCTAGTCGATACCATTTTAGGGATTAGACTTTTGACAGTAGATTGCACAAGAGAGCTTGTTACTGTGCACTATATACTATCATTAAATAATATTTTGTTGTGTATCGTTGCAACTAAATTAAATTCTACTTAACTTGACCAAGAAGAAGGAGAAGAAATCAATGTAGCTTGACTGATACAATCGTGATCATGCAAATTAGATGTCACAAGAAGCAAATGTAGTAATAATATAATACTATTAAAATAAAAGTATCCGTTGACGACTTGTGTATTAGGTAGGGGAGAATTTTCGAAAGTTTTATGAATTTGGGTTGAAGAAAACACGTTTTAAAATATGGAATATTACGACGACGAAGAGGAGCAGTATCCATATGACGGAGTCAGCTATACTACCGGAGATGCAGTGTCTGACATTAAGAAAAAGGTCATCTCATTGGGAATAAGCGCATACTCTGGGGGTAATGATACACCTGGTAATCACTTACTTTATAATTACTTACTAATAGTTACTTACTTACTCATGTATAACAGTCGATGCAAATGCTGATCGTCTTGATAAAATGGCCAAAGCAAAAGCATACCGTGAAATGCTAGGTTTGTAGCACATTCATCAATAACTGCTGCAACCGCATGCATTCTCTCCTTAATACTATAACATGCACTTATCTTCAATTATATAGAGAGAGATAAAAGTGCATTAGTGCATGAATCCCGTAAACCAATAGTCAGAAATAATATTGGGAATGGAAATGGTCAAACTACATTGTTGATCGGTAATGATGCTAATAAGCAAGATTTATTTGATCAAAAACGTGCATTTCAATTGAATTACAAAGCACAATTAGAAGCAGATATTCGTGCCAAGAAAATGCACCAGGTAACACACTCACTTATTGTTACTCACTTACTCATTGTTACTCATTCGCTCACTCAAGGAAATGCCAAAAGTTCATGTTTTGCGTAAAATGAATCCTAAAAATTTGGATAATGATGCTCCTCCACCTCGTGTTCGACATGTTGCTCCTACAAATGACGAGCCAGCAACCTTTCAAATTGGTGGTTCTGGTGATGATAGATTACTACGATCTAAAATTGCTGCAAGTATGACACCCTTGTTACATATAATACTTACTCATTCACTCATTCATATCTATGCTTTCAGGAGAAATTGCTGAACGTAATAAAGCTGATATATTAGCCAAGATCAGCTCTATTCCCGTGCACGACTTGTACAATCAAATGCAACCAATGAAGCGAACTTCAACAAGAGAAGCAGAATTTGCCAAATTAGATACTACAACTGGTTTTTTTATTGGTCAAGATGAAAGTCAGTCCCGTGATAAGAAAAAAGATTCACAACGTCAGTATTATGCCATGCTTGAGAATGATACCGGTGGTACTAACAAACCAGCAAAGAATTATGGATCTCTTGCACCTGATAGTGATGCATGGGGTAGTGATAATAAGAATGCATTTGTTGTTGGTGGTAAATCATATGATCAACCAAAATTTCAAACAGTTGGTAATTTTGATGATAAAGCAAGTAAACAAGCAGCTTATCGTGAGATGTTACAAGACCAAATGCAACAGAAATATGTCATGTCAAAAAATGCTGCAGCAAAAGAAGCTGCTTTTGACAGCAGAGCTCCATTGCCTTACATGAGGTATTAATTGTATTATTGTGGCTTCACTATATCATAATTTCCGAGTATCAAGTTTAGAGTACTGTTGATTATTGTATTATCATGATTCAGTTATACTTACACTCCTAAATTACCTAAAAATTGTGTTATTGATGTCAAAGGATCCTGTCCTTCTTCTTCCTTTTGCCGTGATTCTATAGCATTTTTTTCATCAGAATTAAAACGAAATATTGCTATTAAAGCGGATTCAATGTGTGGCTTGACCACACTATCTCGGCAGCTTAAATATTGAAAAACCATCTGACGAATATACTGAATTTTAGACTCCCCCATTCCTAATTTCATTGTATTTGTGCTCGTGTTATCATAGGTAGTAACAGAATTATCACTCTTCTTCGTCCCTTCCTGGCTACGTTGCTTTTCAATAGCTAAGACTTTCCTTCTAAACTCTTTATATTCATCTCTTAATTCTATATATGACTGTGCAAGGGATTTATTCTCATCCACATTACCGTTAGGTGATGGAGCAGATAATTTATCACTACTACTACTACTATTATTACTACTACTAGATGAGGTAAATATCCTTAATTTCTCCGTGAGTTCATCGCGGTCTTTTATACACGATTCATACCTCTCTCGCCACTGAGTCGCAACCATGGTGTCGCTACCACGTGATCGAAGTAACTCATTCTCTTTTGTTACTTTCTCATATGCTGTTTTCCATTTTACTTCTTGTGCTGCTAATTGTGCCTTTAATCGTTGTAACTCATCTATATACTCCTCACTATTGTCGCTATTATTACTTGTTATTTCTGTGGAGCGAATATTACTTGCTTTCTTTACATCCACATCCTTTTGCTTCAATGCAATTTCCATTTTTACTTTGTAACGACGAAAATCTTCAACTACTTTATCTACTATACTCTTGGCCTCGTTCTCGATTTGTAACGATTCTGCTGAACTTAATGACCTAGGCGGGATGGTTAATGGCGCACCTGGTATTCTACTTACAAAATCAACAAGATCTTGTTCACTATTAAAGCATTGCCATCCATCTTCACTAATACCACCTAAGAAAGCATAAGTAAACAGGTGAGTTATTGAATAAGGTATAAGATTTAAAGATGTATTTACCATCATACTCAATTAATATCCAAATAATATCATCCACATCAACACGTCGAAGTATATTCCTAGGTGTTGTATTATTATTATCATCATTATCTTTTGTTGTTGTACGTTTCAGCCTAGTATGTTGAAGCTTTTCTTCTTCTAATGCTGCAACTAATTGTGATATATACAAGTCTTTTTCGGCTAATATTTTTTGGTTTTCTTCTAATTTACTACGTGCTAATGATAGTAATCGCTTGGTTTTATCATCGTTTGATTTACTACTATTATTACTACTTCCTAACGGCGCACTTGTTACTGCTGCAGGTTGTGTACTTGATCCCGTAGAAACATCCACCAATGCTTCATCTACTAATGCATCTGTGCCATCCATGGCGGATTACGTGCTGCAGATAGCTTAAACTCCCCTTCAATTTTTGACTCTTCGAGCGATTTTTGTTGTTGACTTTATCAAAGGCCGGCCGGCCATCAATAAACACGTTGTTGAAAGTAAGGAGGAGGAAGAAAGAAATATAGAAGCCTCAGAAAGAACTCAATTGCCTACTGAATCAAACACTAATCAACGACATTCATAGGCTCTTATTTACCGACATAATACATCCACACCCAAAAAATGGGGATTTGGGAAAATTCAAGAGGGAATTTCCTCAGGAAGTTCATTGAGGGAAGTTCAATCACTTCAAAGAGGTTCTTTTAAAGTATACTACAACTAGAAGGGTGTTACATAAGTATAAAAGTTGTTTCACACAATGACAGTGTAAAAATCACGATCAAAATGCGATATCAATATGTCTGTAGTTTCTTACTTCTCCTGCTCTCGCTTAGCCTATTGATGGCAGATACTGGAAGCACGATGGGTTCCACTGACATCAGAAGGCGCAGAGAAAGGTACAGTGGAAAGTTTCCACGTAAGTTCTCGTTGAAGTATAAAGAGCTTAGTAATAACAATACAATTATCGAGAGAGGTGCATACTTACTCTGTTGTTATACTTACTCACACTTACTCCTAACTCACGTATATCAGTGTTAAAGAAAGGATCTACACCAGCTGGTATGCATGTTTCAATCATGGTTAATGAAACAATAATATATTTGGGTTTGAATAATTCCTCTGCAACAGGTGGATATAACATAGTTGATTGTACTCTTGGATACGGAGGTTATTTCAATTCTTATTTCCTTCGGTAACCTTTTATTCATCCACACTCATTCACAGGACATACACTAGAAATGTATAAACATTGCCCCAACAATTCAATCTTATACGGTATTGATCAAGATAAAATAGAGCTAGAGAAGACTAGTGCCAGAATCAATAACCACCTTAGTAGCAGCAATAATGGTAGAAATATCACATTCCAGGCTATACACGACAATTTTATGAATATTTTAAATATTTCATCCCGATTGGGATTGCAGGGAAAGGGTACTCGTATCATTCATGATTTATTACCTCACTCACTCACTCACTCACTTACTTACTCACTCATTCGCAGTTGATTGTCTTTTGTGTGATTTGGGTTATTCAAGCATGCAAATTGATAATCCAGAAAGAGGTTTCTCATACAAGGCTAACGCGACTCTTGATATGAGGATGGACGTAAGTAAGAATAAACCAGCGTACGAGTTGTTGCAGAATATGACGGTGAAGCGACTTGCCCACATATTAAACGAGTTCAGTGATGAACCATATGCAGAGACAATAGCTTATGGAGTTCTAAAGCATAGCAATGTACCACAAACAACATTTGAATTAGGAAATAGAATCAAAGAGGTAGTTATTATTTACTCACTCACTTACCCACTCACTTACTCACTTACCCACTCACTTACTCACTTACTCACTCTCATAGTCCATAACTGTTTATTGTCAAAAAAAGAAATTAGCAGTACCAACAAAACAAGATATAGATAAAAGCATAACAAGAACATTCCAAGCATTGCGAATAGAAGTCAATCAAGAGTTCAAAGCTTTGGACGATATCCTAGCAGCACTTCCCCATGTTCTTGCTCCCGGTGGTAAAGCAGTATTCTTAACGTTTCACTCGGGCGAAGATAGGAGGGTAAAGAAAAGCTTTCAATCAAACTTTAGAAGTAATGTATATTCCCAATGGTCTGATGAGGTGGTCCGGGCTAGTGGACCAGAGAGAGCTGCTAATAGTCGCAGTAAATGTTGCAAGTTAAGATGGTGTATAAAGAGATAATATTGTAATCAGATTGTTTCAATAGATTTATTGTACAAGTTTTATAAGTACATTACTCACATAAGAATTACAGTAACACATCGTCCGGTTTCTTTCCACCATCTTCTCTCTTGAATCGTTTGTTGTCTTTACGGTCTATTATTTGAGTATTTGGTGTGTTTCTTTTAACTTTTTTCTCTTGTTTAGTCATCATATCACGAGCATTCAGTTGCTTCGGTAAATGAACATATCTTATTGAGTTCCCAGGTATAGTTATGTCATCAGGATCTTGTAGTAAATCTGTACTTATTGCTGTTGCAGAGCCGACAGGTTTCAAGACAAGATTCATAGCATTGTCAACTCCATCAATAATCCCTTTGACCTCTGCATCATTCTTCAATTCAACCACTACCTCAATACCGACCATTGCATTTAACAGAACAGATAAAGTGTGCCGTTTATGCGACTTTGATGCCCTCGCCGACGCTTTTTCCGAGCTCATTTCCAATCAGACATTCACTTTTATATTCTATGCATCAAATCAAACACAGTATTGAAACTTTTTCAGCAAGCTGTGCACACTTAAAGCTGACTTTCTTCCTTTCAAAATTTGAGCGATGATCTATCAAGGCCGGTTATTGGTACCGGCGGAGAGGGAAGAGATTTATTTAAATACATGAGCCCTTCCGCTGCTATTCCCTCCTACGATGATATCTAATGTCGGATGGGCGCAGTTTCTAGAGCAAACACTATTCAAAAATTCATTTTTTAGTTCAACACCTAAAGTGTTGGTCACCTTATGATTTGTATCGACCGTTGGTATGAACACTTCGATTTTTCTTGGACGGTCCATGGAGCCAAGGATAAATGCGGTAGGATGCTTCTTGTCAAACGTTGGTCTGAAGGTAGACAACCATCTGCCAGTATGATTATCATGGCGCGTCGAGACGTGTGATGGTTTCTCATTCATGTAATTATGGTAAGTTTTGATTGTATTGTCTTGTGAAACAGACACGAGGACATCACCGTTGGTGGAGGCATATGCTGCGTTTATTGATTTGCTATGATCATTTAATGTGCTGACTGCTTTTTTCATTGATTTGCGGATATCAAATATTCCAACATACCCTGAGAGTGAGTGAGTGAGTGAGTGAGTGAGTAATTGGCTGAGTGAGTGAGTGAGTGAGTAATTGGCTGAGTGAGGAAGTGAGTGAGTGAGGAAGTGAGTGAGCGAGTGAGTACCATTTGTTCCACCAGATGTTGCTATTAAATAATGCTCCAACGTTGGATGTACCTGTACCGACTGTATCTTACTGTCAAAGCAAGTGTCATGCAAGTTCGTATATTTACTATTTGATTCTTTCAAATCAATAAATGCTAATTTACCAGTAGACAGTCCAACGTACACACACTCATCTGACTTAGAAGAACTATCGTTAGTGCAACAGAAGCTTAGGTCGTTGACAGAAATATCGTAAAGACTTTCTGGTGTTTCAAATGCTAATCTAAACATTTCCTTTTGCAAATCAAGAACACGAATAGTACCATCGTATGAGCTTGAATACACTTGCTGATTGCGCGGATTTGCATAAATATGATTGATGTTGGCTATATGTGGTTTGTACTTACTGATGCTTCCATCCCCCTCCATCATTACATCCCATATTCCAAAGTAACCGCTCTTATCACCCGCGAAAACAATAATTTTATCACTGTTTGGGTGAATAGCCACTGATGTTATTCTATTTTCAGTAATTTTAGCAACACAATTTTCTTCTAGCGTCAATGCAGACGTCTTCTTGGCGTAGTCATATGCCTCTTTCTTAATTTTTTTCACTACTTTGGTATCATTATGGTTGTATAACTTGGCCACCCATGAATTCAAATCGGTTGGTACCTCGTCGTTGCTGAAGTTTACTGGATTGGCTAATTTAATATCGTCTCTTATACGTTCAACAGCTGCATTCTCTGATTCAATTATCGCCTCATAATCCTGTTTTGCATGCGCAGCTTGAAACTCCTCTAATTCTTTTCGTTTCAATGTGATTTCCTCGTTACCTAAATGAATGAATGAATAATTCAATAAATATGTTGGTATTGTCATGAGTTATTATATTACCTGCTTCATTATTTATTAGTTGATCTAATTCACTTTTTAACTTCTCTGTGGTAACTCTACCACTACGCCTAGTTGGTATCAGCACATCCTTCTTCTTAAATACTCCTACGAAGAATGTAAGCAAGTGCGTTGAAGAAATAATAATGAATTATACCTTTTTGTGATACTTTTTTTACTACTTTCTCTTGTTCTATAACATCATCTAATCCAAGTGATGACAAAAATTGCTCATTACGCGCGATGTTATCAAGACGTCGCTGTTCTAACTCTGATAAATCGTTTGATGCTGACCTTTTTGACGGCATATTGTATATGTGAGAAAGCGACTGAGTGTAGGTGAGTGACTCACCATTCTGGCGATATTTCAAATTTGTACCGGCAATCAACGAACCGAACGTAAGAATGATATAGAAATAAGTTAGAGATCTGTTGTTATCAGGAGAATCAAATAACTTAGTTACTGTAAAAAATTATTTTTGAATTAATTGACTTATTTCTTGGCATTTACCAATCGCTCCTCCACGTCCTTCCAGTTGATAATTTTCCAAATATGTTTGACGTAATCTGGACGAACCTAATGAGATAGAAACAATAAAGTATAATAAAAATATCATAATATCAAGTTTTAAAGAGAATGATTGAGTGAAACAATAAAAGTAGACAGGCAAGATTGATTCTTACATTTTTGTATTGTAAATAATAGGCGTGTTCCCAGACATCAATGCCCAATAAAGGAATCAATCCTGTAGTAGCTTGTAATGGATCTTGGTTTGCGCATGTTGCAATTGCTAATTTCTTGTTTGTTTTATCGTAACCTTCAAGGGGAAAAATGTATAATAAGTGAGTTATGGGTTTTTAACTAAGTAACTAGTTAGCGATTTATACTGTACCTAACCATCCCCATCCACTGCCTTGAACACCGACAGTAGCAGCTGATAAAGTGTTTTGTAAATTATCTAAATTTCCATATTGTGCTTCAATCATTGATAGTAAATCACCTTTATTTAATACTCCACCACCTTTCTTTGGTGGAGCTAAATTTTTCCAAAATATGGAATGATTTAAATGTCCACCACCATTGAACTTAATAGCCTGTTGTAATTGAATAATACTGGATACATCACCCTTATGTGTGGCTTCATCTAATTTTGCCTGAAAGATAATAATATGAGAATAAGGAAGTAAAGTTGTTGATAAGTGGCGATATATAATCAAAAGATAAGAATTAAAACTTACATGAGCAATATTCAAGTTGGCAACATATGCTGCATGATGCTTTTGATGATGAATTTGCATAATTTCAGCAGAAATTACTGGCTCTAATTCACCAAAATCATATGGTAAATCAGGAAGTTTAAAAGTTTGAGAGGATGACATATGTCTGCTTGTCATGCTCGAAGCAAGAAGCGGAGCGCGGCGAAGAATGCTAGAACTAGATAACATTTTTATTGACTATTTGTTCTTTTGTTCTGTGTGCTTGTTTTCTGCAACTGGAAGAGCGGAATCTTTTGCCGGAACTTCCAGAATCAAATCACATCTATACTAATAACAAAATTACAATTCTATGTAGACTTACAGAAACTGTATTAGAATAACAGTATTAGAATAACAGTATTAGAATAACAGTATTAGAATAACAGTATTAGAATAACAGTATTAGAATAACAGTATTAGAATAACAGTATTATAATCAACATCATAATCATATTCGTAAATAAATTGATATTATGAGTGATAAATTGGTTCAGTTTTTTTGAAGAACCAGAGTCTCGGCCCTAACTCAACGATGGCAGTATGGCTGAAAATTTCAGACAAAAGTGTCCTTCGGCCCAATGTGGTCTTTCTATCACCTACTGTTGGTGTTAGTTTTGTTGGTGTGTCTGGACTATACCTCAGGCACGGAAGCACCAACTGCTTCTCCTACTACTTATGCGTGCCCTTCGGGTTACTCTGAGTTGAGTATTGCAGGTTCATCATCGACATGCATTCAATTTGTAACTGCTGGAAGTTCAACGACACAATCTGCATTTAATACGTTGTGTTCTTCCTCTTATAATGGAGGATATTTGGTTCAAATATCCGATACTGCCACTAGAGATGCACTATTAACTTACGTTGCTGGTCTTCAATCAACTAACTCTTGGAGTAGTGATAAAACTATATGGGTAGGAGTACAGCTAACTAGTGCGTCTTCTGTTAATGCTAAGACTGCATACTCTCCGTATGGTAGTGCGCAGACAAGTGCGAATGAGGTTACCTCTGTGTTTACTCCTTACTCAACAACACAGTTATGGATGTCGAATAGCGAACCTGCAACTGGTGATGTTTGTGTTGAAATACAGTATAAAAGTAGTAATTCAGCAGTTAAATTTAAAGGTAGAGGAAGCTCATATTCTAACTTATATGGTATTTGTCAATGGTCACCAGCACCAACAGCTATTCCAACAATTGTACCAACAATCCAACCAACAGAGTTACCTTCTGAAGCACCTACAACGGCCACACCAACTAAAGTTCCATCCGCGAACCCATCGTTCATCCCCTCCGCGAACCCATCGGAGAATCCATCTGCGAATCCATCCGCGAACCCATCGGAGAATCCATCATTTATCCCTTCTGCGAACCCATCGGAGAATCCATCGTTTATCCCTTCTGCGAACCCGTCATTCAACCCATCCGCGATCCCATCGGAGAATCCATCTGCGAATCCATCGTTTATCCCCTCTGCGAACCCATCGGAGAATCCATCTGCGAATCCATCGTTTATCCCC
>JACCDO010676248.1_pt1 | contig 10622 bp, 11 predicted proteins | sample 7446101 | NCBI WGS metagenome assembly JACCDO01 (sample SAMN15323440, study PRJNA562643) | freshwater metagenome | isolation source: river surface water | place: USA:Blue River Watershed | collected 2017-08-16
AAATAATATGTTATTATTTTATACATGTCAGAACTTACCGTTTTAAAAAAATCAAAAAATAGAAAATAAAAATTGAATCAAATATTATTTATAATATTATAAATAATATCTTCATAATGGTTTTCATATACGTACTTCAATTAGAACAAGGAAAATATTATATTGGAAAAACAAACAATCCACAATTTAGATTAGAATCCCATTTTAATTCAAATGGATCAGAATGGACTAAAACATATAAACCATTAAGAGTTTTAGAGCTTAAACATAATTGCGATGATTATGATGAAGATAAATATACTAGAATTTATATGGATAAATATGGAATTAATAATGTTCGTGGTGGATCATTCGTTTCTTTAAATTTATCCAAATCTCAAAAAGATATTTTACAACAAATGAGTAATGGAACTAACAATAAGTGTTTTATTTGTAGTAAAGAAGGACATTTTGCGAAAGATTGTGAAGAAAATGCATGTTGGGAAACAGAAAGTGATGAAGAATATGAAGAAGTTTGGGTTTGTGAATATTGTGAAAAAGAATTTATAGAAGAAAAAAAATGTGAATATCACGAAAAACATTGTAATTATCGTAATAAAAAATATAATAAATATGAAAGCGAAGAAGAAAATGAATTCGATGATTATTGTTGTTTTAGATGTGGCAGAGAAGGACACTTTACATCATCTTGTTACGCATCAAGAGATATAGAAGGGAATTATATTAATTAATGAGCATTTTACATGTAAAAAAGTTATAAATAACCAAATGTTAAAAATAATATATATATTGTCCATGAAATTTTTTCCAAAAAGTAAATTAGGTTTTTGATTTTGGACATTTTTAAAATGTCCATTTTTGAAAACCCAAAATACTTTTTGAAAAAACACATCAAAATCCACTTTCTTACCATAATGCTCTAAATTTTATTTTTTTGTTAAAAGTTGTGTTACGATAAATTTTCGGATTTTTTCGCGGAAAATATTTAGGGATTTTTTTGTTAGTCTAATTTACTAATGAATACTAATAAAAAAATCCCAAAAAATCCCGAGATTTTTAATTGTATAGATTGTGACTATTTAACAAGTAGTTCAAAAGACTACACAAAACATTGTTTAACCCAAAAACATAAAAGACTAACAAATACTAATGATTTTTCCAAAACTTCTCCCAAAAATCCCCAAACATACAATTGTATTTGTGGCAATGTTTATAAACATATGTCATCATTATGTAAACATAAAAAAAAGTGTAACACTGAACAACCAGATGAAGATATGTATCAAGGCATAAATATCAAAGATAAGGATTCATTAGTTCTTCATCTTTTAAAACAAAATGGAGAACTACAAAATAAAATTATTGAAATGGCTTCTCATTTTAGTGTAACTAACAATAATAATAGCCATAACACCAACACCACTAATATTGACAAAAATTTTAATCTTAACTTCTTCTTAAATGAAACATGTAAAAACGCTATGAATATTACCGACTTTGTTAGTTCAATACAGATGAATTTTGATGACTTGGAACACACTGGAAGATCAGGATATATTGAAGGTATTTCAAATATTATAGTTAAAAATCTTAACAAATTAGAAAATCACATGAGACCACTACATTGCAGTGATTTAAAACGTGAAGTTTTATATATTAAAGATAATGATGAGTGGACAAAAGAAACCAGTGATAAACCTATACTAACAAATGCCATTAAAATAATAGCCAATGAAAATATAAAACAAATCAGTAAATGGAAAGAAAATTATCCTGATTGTGCTAAATCTGATTCAAAGAAAAATGATTTGTATTTAAAAATTGTTAGTAACTCTATGAATGGACTAACAAAAGAAGAAGGAGAAAAGAATATTAATAAAATAATTACTAATGTAGCCAAAAAGGTCATCATTGAAAAATAATTTGTCTTCAATACATTACAAATTTAATTTATAATGTATAACAATGGCAATCAACACGTGTAAAAAATAAAATGTGACGTAAAATTGTGATAAAATGCAAAAAAATTAGTATTCTAATTTAGGAAACGGGCAAGCCCTAACCGTAGGTGTTTCCTAAATTAGAAACTTATTTATTCGCACCTTAATTGCTCTTAATTCTTCCTTTGTTAAATTACTATTTGGAATAACATCTTTGTTTTCTTCTATTTTATTTTGTTTTTTATTTATTCTTTTATGTTTATCATATAGTTCACTAAAAATATAATCAAAATATCCTCTTGACAGTTGTCTTCTTTCAACTATTTTCATCTGTTCTAAAATATATGCTATTGAACCTGGACTTTTATTTAGAATATTTCCTATTTCTATAATATTTTTATTTTCATATAAATATAAATTTTTTATATCTTCATCATAACAATATTTTTCTATCTTAGTTACCTTTTTATTATTTATTTTTGGAAATTTTAATATTACTTCTTGACACCAAGCATATCCTCTTACTTTCTCATAACCGTATTTTTGCATATATGCTAAAGTCTTATCACGCTCATCATATTTATCTTTTTCTTCAATTACTTCAACTATTTTAATTGGTTTATATTTTTTAGTATACTCTGAACCTCTTAATGTAAAATGTTCATTCATTCTTTGCATAAAATTGCTTGTTCTGCCTACATAATAACGTTCATCTTCTAATTTTAAAACATACACATAACTTCTTGTTAAATCTATATTACCTATATCATCCGATAAATAATCAAAAATATTAAATTCCATTATTTATTAAATTATTAATAGCTTTAAATATTTTCTTTTGATTTAATAATCTTCTTTTTCTTCTCTACAACATTTGGAATATTTAATTCTACTTCTAACTTTTCATCACTTTTTACCTTTTCTTGAACTAACAAATCCTTAAACTTAAAACCTATAAATTCTATTGATCCTTTTTTACTTTTCTCAATATAATTATTTACATCTACAAAATTTTTCACGCAAGTTTTAAAATCATCTACTAACATTTTATTTTCATCCACATATAATTTATTTTCCTTTTTAAATCTTGTCCAAATATCAGTTGATGTTAGTTTACTTTCATTATTATCATCAAAAACTATATTCTCATTCCACCATTCTTTTATTTTCAAACTCTTATCAAACTCATTCTTTGATAATTCATTTGTAAACATACTAACAGCATCAATTATATCATTTTCTATATCTTTAGCTATTTGAGACATACTAACAACATTTCTTTTCATTTCACTTAATCTCTTTTGTGCCATTTTAATTTTCTGTAATACATTATAATCTCTTTCTCTTATTTTTTCCAACTCAGTATTATCTATCTCTTTTGTTTTACTCATCATCATATATATCTCATTTGTCATATTCCAAACTATACGTAATACATCTGTTGGGTTTTTATTTACGTTTAACTTATTTACTATTATTACACACTTTAAACCCACATCAGTCACTATCCATTTACACATGATCGGAAAACGATTCCAATCACTTACATTTGATTCATATGAAATTAACCAAGCAAAATCCATTGTGTCATTTATTGATAAATCATGTTCTATTTTATCTAATTCTTTTTTTTGAACTGAACCAGAATAATTCTTCAAATCAACTAACACATTAAACTTATCAAAAAATAAATGAAAGTCTCCCTTATGTCCTTGATGTGATTTTTTCTCTATTTTATAGCCTATAAAATCTTTAAATGTCTCACTCAACATTATAAAGTTATCTTCACCTTCATCACCTAATTTTTTACTTGATTTTGTATCTGTTTGTTTTAAAAATGTTTCATAATTTTCTGTTATTCTTAATACTTGCTTATTTTTATCTTCTATCAAAATTCTATATTTTTCCTTCTCCTTATCTACTTCTTGTTGAACTAACAACTTACTATTATTCATTACTTCTTTTAATTTATCAGTCAATTCTTGATTTTGTTTTTTCAATTGAATCAATTGATTATCATAACGAATAGTTAAAGCTTCTTCCATTTTAATTCGTAATTCCTTCTGAACTAACAAATCCATTTCTAGTTTTTCAATTTCACCTTTTGACTCTTCACGTATCTTATTATAGATCTCTTTTTGACTTAAACCTGCTACCAATGCTCTCGCATCTTTTATTGTTTCACATCCTACATCCAAAATAAACGCATTCTCTTCTGGACTCAACTTATTTAACTCTTCTGGCTCATCCCAACTTAAAGGAACCTCTATTTTTACTATTTTTGTTGTCATCTATAAATATTATAAACTAATATCTTTATAATATTTTCAAACTAACAAACTAAATATTAGCTTTCAAACTTTATCCTTTTGGATCACTGTTTCCTTTGCTACATTACTTATTATTTTGTTTATATTTTTTTCTCCTTCTTCTTTTGTTAGACCATTCATTGAATTACTAACAATTTTTAAATACAAATTATTTTTCTTTGATCCAGCATCAGCACAGTCTGGATATTTTTCTTTCCAATTTTGAATTTGTTTTATGTTTTCATTTGCTATTGTCTTTATTGCCTTTGTTAAAATAGGTTTATCATTAGTTTCCTTTTCCCATTTATCATTATCTTTAATGTATATTACTTCTCTCTTATAATCACTGCAATGAAGTGGTCTAAAACATTGTTCCAAATTGTTCAGATTTTTAATTATTATTTTAGATATACCTTCAATATATCCTTGTCTACCTGTAGTTTCCAAATCTTCTAGATTTAATTTAATAGAACTAACAAAATCAGTAATATTCATAGCATCTTTACATGTTTCATTCAAGAAAAAATTTAGATTAAAAGCATTATTAGTAGTATTATTACTATTATTAGTATTATTAGTATTACTTGTATTATTTGTTATAGATTTCTCTTTTGAAAGTTCTATCAGTTTATTCTGTAATTCTCCATTTTGTTTTAATAAGTGTAATACTAAAGCATCTTTGTCTTTAATATTAATCCCATCTATATATTGTGTATCTCCAGAGCACTTTTTTTTATGAGCACATAAGGAAGACATATGTTTGTATTTTTTTCCACATTGACATGAGTATTCTTTTTCGGCGTTTTTTGGCGTAAAATCATTAGGATTTGTTAGTCTTTTATGCTTATCAGTTGATACATGTCTATTCCAATCACTTTGTTTACAGCATTTAAAATCACATTCTAAACATTCAAATTTTGCGGCGTTTTTTGGCGTAAAAAAATTAGGATTCATTAGTATAATATACTAATAGAAAAAACGCCTTAAGCTTTTATCGCAAAAAATATAAAAAATTATCGTCACACTTTTTTTTATTCTTTTTTCATTTTGAGAGCATTCTCGTCACAAAGTGATTTCGACGTGCTTTTTCTAAAACTTTTTTTGGGTTTTCAATTTTGGACATTTATTTTTGTCCATTTTTCATTTTGGCCCCGACTTTTTTTTCGAACTTTTTTCAAAGAATATATTATTTTTAAACCTACTTAAAGAAAAGGTTATTTATCCGTTTTTTGAATCACTGTTTCTTTTGCTACATTGCTAATAATTTTATTAATATTTCTTTCTCCTTCTTCTTTGGTTAGTCCATTCATAGAGTTACTAACAATTTTTAAATACAAATTGTTTTTCTTTGAGTCGGCATTAGTACAGTCTGGGTTCTTTTCACGCCAAGTCTTTATTTGTTTTATATTTTCATTTGCTATCGTTTTAACAGCTTTTGTTAGTATTGGTTTATCACTGGTTTCTTTTTCCCATTTATCATTATCTTTGATATAGATCACTTCTCTCTTAAAATCACTACAATGTAATGGTCGCATATGTTGTTCTAAATTGTTTAGATTCTTGACAATTATGTTTGAAACACCTTCTATATATCCACGTCTTCCAGTGTTCTCAAGGTCTTCAAGATTTAACTTGATTGAACTAACAAAATCCGAAATATTCATGGCATCTTTACATGTTTCATTTAAGAAAAAATTAAGATTAAAAGCATTGTTAGTAGTATTATGACTATTATTGGTGTTATTTGTATTATTTGTAATGGATTTCTCTTTTGAAAGTTCTATTAATTTATTTTGAAGTTCACCATTTTGTTTTAAAAGATGAAGAACCAAAGCATCCTTGTCCTTAATATTAATTCCATCTATATATTGTGGGTCTTCTGTATCTACTTCTAAATTACAAGTTTTCTTGTGTCTATAATAACCACTATCATGCTTATAAACTTTTCCACATTTACAATAATATAATTTGGCGCTTTTTGGAACTAAAATACTATCATTTTCTACCTTTTTATGTTTATCAGTTGATAGATGTCTATCGTATTGACTCTTACGTGACGTAGAATAGTCACACATTCCACATACAAATTTATGGGACTTTTTTTGTTCTAAAACACTATCATTTACTATCATGTTATGGTAGTAGAAAAAGTTCCTAAATCTTTTTCCGCAAAAAATATAAAAAATTATCATCACACTTTTTTTGTTCTTTTTTTCATTTTTAGAGCATTCTCGTCACAAAGTGACTTCGACGTGTTTTTTCCAAAAGTTTTTTGGGATTTTCAATTTTGGACATTTTTAAAAATGTCCAATTTTCATTTTGGCCCCGACTTTTTTTCGAACTTCTTCAAACAATATATATTATTTTTAAACCTACTTAAAGAAAAAATTGAAATACTTTCATCCCAATTTATCAACATAAATTATATAATATGGGTTCATCTTCATCAAAGAGTTCTAACAATAATGACTGGGAAATGGCTAAACAAAAAGCCATAAAACTCTATAATTATAGGATAAAAAATTACAATCCACTTCAACATGGACCTAGAGAGTATTATATGGCTCAAGTTGAAGCTGAATATGAATTAGAGTGTATTCCAGAATATCTTAGAAGTGGAGGAGGAAGTAACAAATGGTAAGCTATTTTGCCTCAAATTTGTAACACACTATTTGAGGATGTAGTTCTGTTACAGTCTTAATAAATGACTCATAATCATCAATAAATACAACATTTTCCCAGCCAGTCAAATTAATATATCTTTTAATATACTCACCCTTTGTTATTTTATTGCCTGTATAATGTATATCAAAATCTTCAGGATTAACACCTATTATCTTTAATTGTTTTTTTGTCCAGGCATCAGCACTACTACCTCTAGCGGTTAAAAACATTAACTTACCTTCCATTTCTCTTATTTTTTTAAGCATACTAATAAATCCATTATAATCTGTATGAGAAGGAGGCTTTATGCTTATATACATATTTTTTAAATTGTCTAATTCTTTTTCATAATTTGGATCATTAGTTCCATCTGGACAAATTTCCTTTATAAAATTTTCACAAAAATTGTCACGATCTGGAAAGTGTAAAAGTGTTCCATCAATATCACATAAAATTAATGGTTTAACGCCTGGTGTTAGTTCAACTTGATTAAAAGATGATATTGTTTTTAACATATTTGTATTATACTATTATGTTTAAACTATTTAGAATAAATTAGAAACAATTTTAATTTAAATATATATAACTTATTAATTTATGTCAACAGGTAAACATACGTATGGAAGTCCATTAATTTGGCATGATCATTCAAATGCACAGTTATATATAGGAAATTTCTGTTCTATTTCTGAAAATGTTAAAATACTTCTAGGTGGAAATCATAGAACTGATTGGGTTACTACATATCCTTTTGGTCATGCCTATCCACATATTTTTAATAAATTTAATGGTATCGGCCATCCAAGAAGCAAAGGAGATGTTATAATTGGAAACGATGTTTGGATTGGAGAAGGAGCAAAAATTATGTCTGGAGTTATTATTGGCGATGGTGCTGTTGTAGCTAATAATAGTCATGTAGTAAAAAATATTGAACCTTATAGTATTGTTGGAGGAAATCCAGCAAAATTTATTAAATATAGATTCACACCAGAACAAATTGAGAAATTACTTAAAATTCAATGGTGGAACTGGGATGATGAAAAAATTAATGAATTCACACCATTATTATGTAATTCAGATATTGATAAATTTATTGAAGAAGCACTTAAAGTAACAGATATTCAAAGTTAGTCCATACAAATATTTATAATTTTAATATAAATATAAATTTATAAATATAATAAGAATGGAATTTAACGAAATTATCTATAAAGCAATCAGTTTATTCTCTGGTTTGGGTGGAGATAGTCTTGGAATAACTCAAGCTGGATGTAAAATAATCGCATATAATGAATTAAAATCAGTATTTTGTAATTCACATGATGCGAATTTTCCAGATTCTGAACTAATTTGTGATGGTAAGATAAATGATATTTCAAAGCTAAAAGATGCGTGTTTTGAAAAATATAATGGTAACACAGATATTTTATTTGCAGGATTTCCATGTACTTCATTTAGTAGCGCAGGAAAAAGAAAAATGGATGACCCAAGAGATACAATGTTTTTAGAGTTCTTAAGAGTAGCGAAACTAACAAGTCCTCATATGATTATTGGTGAAAATGTAAAAGGTTTATTAACAAAAAAAACATCAAAAGGCGAATTGTATATAAATATTATTGTTTCTGAATTTGAAAAATTAAACTATAAAGTAATATATCAGGTTTTTAAAACAGAACAATTTAATGTTCCGCAAAAAAGAGAAAGACTTATAATTTTAGGTATAAAAAAAGATAATCCATATGGATGGATTCCAAGTTTCCCTGAGCCACAATCAAATGAACCAAATTTAATATCAATTGTAAAGTATGATATGACAGGTGCTGTAAAGGCAGACCCAGAATGGTTTGAAGATATTCCGGAAGAATGTATATTAACAAATATGGATGATACAACCGAATACAAGGATAATAATGGTGGACATCCTTATTTGCTAAGTAAGATAAATGCTGGTGAAATTGATAGATATTATGATGGAAAACAACATGATAATTTGTTCTCATTTGGTAAAAGAGCTAGTCCAATTCATTGTGAAATCATAGATATTAGATATCCATCAAAGACAATTATATGTACTTACGAACATCAGCCTCGTTTATTTGTGCCTTTATTGAATCCAAGTGGTTATTATTTAAGAATGTTGCTTCCGGATGAGCTAAAACAAATTCAAGGATTTCCAGCAGATTATATTGTATGTGGTTCAAATAAAGATAAAATAACTCAGATAGGTAATGCTGTACCTCCACCATTAATTAGAGCAATAGTAGAACATGTAACTGGTAATTTTATTTACACCTTTTAACATTTCAAACGCCGATTTTTACGACATAAAAAATAATTAAAAAATGTAAAATCAATAGGCGTGCTAGAGGAAAAGGTTCAACAACAAGAATGTTTAATAATTGTAAAGGAAACAATACTGTAAATTTTAAAACATGTCAATTAAGAGTATTAGGTTTTAAATAATAATTTTGAATAATAATAAAAATTCAAATAACTGAAGATAAATATCAATAATAAGTATATTATTGATAAAAAATTGAAACTATTTTTTATCAATAATGAAAGCATAACTGCTATGAGAATGTCTGATATTATCATGGAAATTTGTAATAACATTGTTAATTCCTTAGTAAATTCAATTTACATAGGATTACTAGCATATACAGTAGTAAATGTGTGTTATAAACAAAGAATTGATTTATTAACTAATAGAGTAAGCACTCTTGAAAATAAACAAGAACTTTTACACCAAGCCATTGCAAAAGTTAGAAATATTATTAACATAGATAATGAACTAAGTACTGATACAAGTGAACAACTAACAGAGATTAAAAAGGAAATACAATTAATTAATAAAATATTAAATAAAGAAAAAGATAACGATGAATCAGATTTAGATCAAGAAAGCAATGATACTAATAATTCACCAAAAAACAAGCCTGCTTTACCTATTCAAAACCATATAACATTTCCTCATTTCTTTGTATTAAATAATAAGAATTTTAAACAAAAGAAACTAACAAATGAAACATATGAATTAAGATTTATTGGAGATGATTTACGTGTAATTAGCAATCAATTATCTAAATTTATGAAAGTAAGGAGTGGAACATGTATGGAATTTAAAGAAGCATATGATTATGTATATGATTATATTCAAGAAAATGATATTATTGATGTAAGTGAAGATACACAGCTATGTAAATTATTTGGAATTACAGAAAATGAAGATTACGAATATTCAGATTCAATGATTATAAGAGTTCTTAAAAAAATGCTAGAGCCACACTTTAAAAAAATAACTTATGAATGTGTAAATGGTAAATAAATATTAATTATATATCAATCAAATAAATTAATTTTTTTAAATTATTTGATTAAATTTGTTAGTAAATTTACAATAGTATTTATAATAATTTCATTTAATATAGATTTTAGTTAATATTTGTTTCAGTTTGATTTTGATAAACATCTGAAAATTCAACAATTGGTTCTTCACTTACTGCCTCAAGAATTTGTTCTTCTGAATTGTTATCATCTTGTGCTTCAACAGGTTGTTCAACAGGTTGTTCAACAGGTTGTTCCACAGGTTCTTCAACAGGTTGTTCAACAGGTTGTTCAACAGGTTGTTCAACAGGTTGTTCCACAGGTTCTTCAACAGGTTGTTCAACAGGTTGTTCAACAGGTTGTTCAACAGGTTGTTCCACAG
>JACCDO011092329.1_pt1 | contig 10622 bp, 10 predicted proteins | sample 7446101 | NCBI WGS metagenome assembly JACCDO01 (sample SAMN15323440, study PRJNA562643) | freshwater metagenome | isolation source: river surface water | place: USA:Blue River Watershed | collected 2017-08-16
AGGTGCCCAGCGATCGGGGCGCCCATCGTGCCAAGGCCAAGAACGGCAACGCGACTCATGGCTTCAGGTTAAGGGAGGAGAGGGAATGGTGCGCCCGGCGGGACTCGAACCCACGACCTTTAGGTCCGCAACCTAACGCTCTATCCACTGAGCTACGGGCGCATCTGCGATGTGCAGCGTACAACGGCTGGCGGAGAGGGAGGGATTCGAACCCTCGACGCAGGAAAACCCCACGTGGCGGTTTAGCAAACCGCTGCACTAGACCTCTATGCGACCTCTCCGAGACCGAGCGCGAGTATCCCAGAATCACCCGCCGAACGCTAGCCGAGGCGCTCCCAGCCCGCGCGGGCGGCTTCAAGGGCAAGTGCGCTGTCAGGAGCCACCGCAATTGCGCGATCCGCCAGTTTCAGCAGCGGGATGTCGGCTGCCGTATCGCCGAAGGCGGCGAGGATGCGACCGCCCGCGGCGCAGGCAAGCGCTGCCCTAGCCTTCTCTTCGCCCGACTGCGTTGGCGCGGCGAGCTTCCCGGTTGCGATGCCGTCAACTACTTCAAATGGCGTGCCAAGTGCGATGGTGGCACCGAGCTTTTTTGCAAACGCCGCAGCGATCGGTTGATACCCGCCCGTAGCAAGAACAAGTTCAGTGTCTGGGTCGGTCGCACGTGCCGCGGCGTGTGCCGCCTGAACTGCGGTGACCGCTTCGACGCGTCGGGCTGGCCAGAGGAGATGCTCCACCACCCACTCCCCCATGGCGGCGAGCTGCTCGGCGCGCAAGCCGCGCAGCAGTTTCGTCTGATCTTCGAGCCAGCGGGCGCGGAAGCGCTCCTTGTTCATGAGGCCGGAGCGTGCCAGAAAGACGAGTGGTAATCGCACGGTAATGAACCGGCTCGCGGCGGGGCTCGGGTGGTTGGCGCGGATCCATTGGTGCACGCCGCGCCATGTCTCGGCGGTGGTGAGGGTGCCATCCATGTCGCTGACAACAATTGGTCGGGTCATGCGGTCAAGTATGCGGGGAAAAAGAGAGAGGCGCCCAGGTTGCCCTGGACGCCTCTCGAACGATCCTCGACGGATCGTTAGAAGTTACTTCTTCTTGGCTGCCTTGCGGCGCTTGCGCTTCGCAGGGGCCTTCTTCGCAACGGCCTTCTTCGCCGTCTTGCGCTTGGCCTTGCGCTTCGCAGGAGCCTTCTTGGCTACGGCCTTCTTTGCTGCCTTGCGCTTCTTGCGCTTGGCTGGGGCCTTCTTCGCAACGGCCTTCTTCGCCGTCTTGCGCTTGGCCTTCTTCTTAGCAGGGGCCTTCTTCGCAACGGCCTTCTTCACCGTCTTGCGCTTGGCCTTCTTCTTGGCTGGAGCCTTCTTGGCTACGGCCTTCTTCGCTACTCGCTTCTTAGCGACCTTCTTGGCAGCAGGCTTGCGCTTCGCAGCGGCCTTTCGCTTCTTTACAGCCATGTGATTACCTCCACTCTGACCAGTCCGTACTTCGGACGGTCATAACTCCACCCCATTGTTGGGGCTTGTGGAAAACTAAAACACAATGTGGATAACTGCAAGCGTGATTTTTCGATTTCGTGCGGAGGGGACCATCCGGCCTCTCTATAAATCAGCTGCTGATACCCGATAGCGGGGTGCGCTGACGCCCAGCGCGGGGCAAATCCCCTTTTGGTAGGGGGTATTTCGTGCGGAATCAACGCGCTGGCCCGTTCAGATGCGCCCAGAGGCCCCTATTGCCGCCGCCGCACACGAAACCTGTGCGTATGGGGTGAAGTTGTGCGTGTTTTTGCGCTATCGCCCCGCTTCGTGGCGCATTTCCCGCTCTGCGGAGACGCGACGGGCTCCGCTTTTTGCGCAGAATTTCCGATTTCTTGACCCGCGGCGCGCGCCGCCGTAGAGTTTGGGCATGGTGAACCGCTTCTTCTTTCGATACCCGGCATGACCAGCCCAGGCGCGTAAGCGTCTGACCGGCGGTCCTGCCGGGATGTGAGCAGAGGGAAACCTCTGCTCTTTTCTTTACCCCCAGAAGCGGCACCAGGGAGTCCGCCAAGCGAGTGGAGTGACCAATGTTTGTACGAATCAACCAGTCGGCAACTGCTGAACAGATCGCGGCGATTCGTAGCCGCGCCACCGAGGCGGGCCTCGCCGTGTACGACGAGGCCTCGGAGCGCGGGCTGACCCTCGCCCTCCTCGGCCCGAAGGGCTTCGACGAGAAGTTGAGTGATGAGTTTGTAGCGATGCCGGGCGTTGCCTCCGTGGCGCGCCCATCTCGCGCCTACCGCTTGAGCTCCCAGGAGTTCCGCGAGGAGCCAACCATCGTCAAGGTGCGCGATGCCGTGATCGGCGGCGGCTCGCTGACGCTAATGGCGGGGCCATGCTCCATTGAATCACGCGAACAACTCTTCGAAGTAGCCGCGGGTGTCGCCGCTGCGGGGGCAACCCTGCTGCGCGGTGGTGCCTTCAAGCCACGCACCTCGCCGTACGCCTTCCAAGGTCTCGGCCTTGAGGGTCTGCGCCTTCTTGCCGAGGCGCGTGAGCGCACCGGGCTGCCAATCATCACCGAAGTGATGGAGCCGGCGCAGGTCGACATGGTCGCCGAGTTCGCCGACGTGCTGCAGATCGGCACCCGCAACATGCAGAACTTCTCGCTGCTCAACGCCGTGGGGCGAACGCGCATGCCGGTGATGCTGAAGCGCGGCCTCTCGGGCACCATTGAAGAGTGGCTCCTCGCCGCCGAGTACATCCTTGCTGCGGGGAACCGCCAGGTGATTCTCTGCGAGCGCGGCATTCGCACCTTCGAAACGGCGGCGCGCAACACGCTCGACTTGAATGCGGTGCCGATCCTGCGCCGACTCACCCACTTGCCTGTGATCGTTGATCCGAGCCACGCCACCGGGAAGCGTTGGATGGTTGCGCCAATGTCGTACGCCGGCGTTGCCGCTGGCGCCGACGGAATTATGGTCGAGGTGCACCCGAAGCCTGAAGAGGCCTGGTCAGACGGCGAGCAGTCCCTCACCCTGCCGATGTTCTCGCGCCTTGCGGGCGAGCTCCGAACGATTCATGCGGTCGTCGCACCAATGCACGCGAATCCAGGCGAGGCCTCCGGGCGATGAGCGATCGTCTGCGCGGCGAGCTGCGCCTTCCAGGCGATAAGTCGATGAGCCATCGTGCGCTCCTCTACGCCGCACTCGCCGACGGCGAGACGCTCGTGGTTGGCGCTGGCGACGGTCATGACGTGCGCTCCACGGCGGGCATCGTTGCCGCGCTCGGCGCTTCCGTCTCGCGCGAAGAGGCATCGCCCGACGATGCCCCAGGCACTGCGCGCTGGCGCGTGCGCTCTGGCGGTCGTGTTTCGTTGCGCGCGGCTGCTGCGCCGCTCGATTGCGGCAACTCGGGAACCTCGATGCGACTCGGCGCGGGCCTCGTAGCCGGCGTGCCTGGCGTCCACACGTTGATCGGTGATGCCTCACTACAGAGCCGACCGATGGCACGAGTGCTTGAACCGCTCGCCGCGATGGGCGCGGTTGTGAACGGGTCGGGCGAGGCGGGCACGCGCGCGCCACTCACCATTACGGGTGGTGCTCTCCGCGGCATTGAATGGGCACCAGCCACTCCAAGCGCGCAGGTAAAGGGGTGCGTGCTGCTTGCTGCCCTCGCAGCATCTGGCGAAAGCACCTACCGCGAGGCGGTCGCCACCCGCGATCACTCGGAGCGCATGCTCGTGGCGCGTGGCGCTTCGCTGCGAACTACCCGGGACGCGGCTGGCGCGACGGTTTCGATTGCCCCTGGCGAGCTCTCTGCTCTTCCGCTGGTCACCATTCCAGGGGATCCATCGTCGGCCACCTTCTGGCTGGTGGCTGGGAGCCTGCACCCCGACGCCGATCTACTCATTCGCGGCGTCTCGCTGAACCCCACCCGACGCCACGCCATCGACCTGCTGCAACGAATGGGCGCCCGCATTGACGAGTACCCTGCGGCCGATGATGGCTCGGGAGAGCCAGTAGGCGACCTGCGCGTGCGCAGTGCGGCCCTTCACGGCATTGAGATGACACCAACCGACGTGGCGCTCGCCATTGATGAGGTGCCGATCCTCTCGTTGGCGGCCGCCATGGCCACCGGCGCAACGAGCATTCGCGGCGCGGGCGAGCTCCGCGCCAAGGAGAGCGACCGTATCGCCGGAGTCGCCGCTGGCCTGGCGGCACTTGGACTGACGATTTCGGTAAAGGGCGACGACCTGCACTTCGTCGGCGGCGGCTGGCCAGCGGCTGGTTTGACCAAGTCCCTTGGCGATCACCGCCTGGCGATGACCTTCGCGATTGCGGGCCTGGTGAGTGGCGCTGCGGTTTCAGTCGACGACCCTGCTGCGGCGGCGGTGAGCTACCCAACCTTCTACGACGACCTCGCTCGAATCGGGGCGGCGGCATGAGCGGGCGACGCATTCTCTTGCTTGGCCATCCGGTGGAGCACAGCCTCTCGCCCGCGTTTCAGCAGGCGGCGTTCGATTCTATCGGTCTGCCAGTTCGGTATGAGGCCGTGGATGTCGCGCCCGCAGATCTAGCGCGCGTCGTTGCCGAACTACGCGCTGACCCACTCGTGATGGGGGCGAACGTGACGGTTCCGCACAAGGAGAAGATTGGGCCGCTCCTTGACTCGCTCACCGACGACGCCGTGCAGATTGGCGCAGTCAACACGATTACCCGTGCCGGCAGCCGACTCGTTGGCCGCAATACCGACGCGGCGGGCTTCCGCGGCGCACTCGATGGTCTGCTCGATGGGCGACGCACCCCACGGCATGCGCTGGTCCTCGGTGCTGGTGGTGCGGCGAAGGCTGCGATCTCGGCGCTCGTCACCGCAGGTGTCGCACAGATCTCTATTGCGAATCGCCATCTCGCGCGCGCTGAGCGGCTCGTTGCCGAGGTGCGGAAGGCCTCGCCGCACCTCACCGTGCGCGCCGCGCCGTGGCACGAAGGACTCCTTGTCGAGGAGGCACAGATTGCTGGACTGGTGGTGCACGCCACCACCCTCGGCATCAACGACGGTGCGCTGCCACTCCCCGCTGCCGCATTCCGTGCCGGGCAGTTTGTGATTGATGTGGTCTATGCGCCGGGCGAGACGGCGCTGGTGCGCACGGCGCGCGCCGCGGGCGCCGAAGCGATCGATGGACGTGAGATGTTGCTGCTGCAGGGTGCAGCGGCGTTTGAACTGTGGACGGGGCGACCAGCCCCATTAGAGGTGATGCGCGCGGCGTTCGACGCGGCTGCGGGTCACACACAGAAGTAAGGGGGAAGATCATGGCCTTTCGATTCTTGACCGCAGGCGAGTCGCACGGACCAGAGCTCGGCGTGATTGTTGAAGGGATGCCCGCGGGCGTGCCACTCACCGAGGCCGCCCTCGAGATCGATATGCGCCGACGCCAGGGTGGTTACGGCCGAGGCGCTCGTCAAACGATTGAGCAAGACCGCGCTCGCATTCGCAGCGGCGTGCGACACGGTGAGACGCTCGGCTCCCCCATCCTGTTGCTCGTTGAGAACCGCGACTGGGAGAACTGGACCAGCGTGATGCAGGTCGCCCCACTCAGCGCCGACGAAGCTGCGGCACTCGCCGCGTCGGCAGCGGAGGGCACGAAGCGTGCGATCCCCGTGACGCGCGTTCGCCCAGGGCACGCTGACCTTGCTGGTGCGCTGAAGTACGGCTTTGATGACGTGCGCAACGTGTTGGAGCGCGCCTCGGCACGCGAAACCGCAGCGCGCGTTGCCGCTGGCGGCGTTGCCAAGGCGCTGCTCAACGCACTCGGCATTGAGATCTGGTCCTTCACCGCCGAGGTGGGCGGCGTGGCGGTGGATCCAGCCAACTGCACGCGCACCCGCGACGAGGCGGAGGCGAGCCCCCTCCGTTGCCCGGACCCTGCCGCAGAGGAGCGCATGGTCGCTCGCATCGATGAGGCACGCACGGCAGGAAACACCGTCGGCGGTATCTTCGAAGTCGTAGTGAAGGGCCTCCCGATGGGGCTTGGCTCGTACGTGCATTGGGATCGCCGACTCGACACCGCACTCGCCGCAGCGATCGCCAGCATTCAGAGCGTGAAGGGTGTGGAGTTCGGCCTCGGCTTCGAGCAGACGCGCATCTTCGGCTCAGAGGTGCATGACGTGATCGAGGGTCGCTCCCCCGACGGCAGCTGGGTGCACCGCACCAATCGCGCCGGCGGTCTCACGGGCGGCGTTTCGAACGGTGAGCCGATCGTGGTGCGTGGCGCCGTGAAGCCGATCAGCACCTTGGCGCGACCACTCCCATCTGCCGACCTGATCACCGGCGAGAAGGTCGAGAAGGCGCACTACGAGCGCTCCGACATCAGTGTCGTCCCCGCAGCGGGCGTGATCGGCGAAGCGATGGTGGCACTCGCCATCGTGCCGTTCCTGCTCGAGAAGACAGGTGGCGACTCGCTCGCGGAGATTCAGGCGAACCTCGCCGCGCTGCGCGCTCGCTCCGCGGCGCCGCGTACCGCTCCATCGGCGGGTGGCACCAGCGCCGGCTCCGGCGGCGACGACTAAGTTGCGATGACTGCCTCACGCGATCTCGCCCTCGTTGGACTCCCCGGCGTTGGGAAGAGTTCGCTCGGTAAGCGCCTCGCGGCAAAGCTCGGCGTCCCCTTCCTTGATACCGATCGTGCAGTGATCGCTGAGACTGGCGTCAAGAACGACAGCGTGGCGCAGATCTTCGAACGCGAGGGTGAAGCGGGCTTCCGACTACGCGAACGTCAACTGATCGCCTCACTGGTCTCGCCTGAGCCACCGGCCGGATCGATCGGTGCAGAGCTCGGCATTGGCCGCGTCGTCGCCCTGGGTGGTGGCGCTGCAGCAGACCCGCGCAGTCGATGGGCGCTCCGCGAGCGAGCGATCCTCTTCTGGCTCGACGCCCCCGACACCTCTATTGCTCGACGACTGCGCACCGCGCGTGTCGTGCGACCGCTCATGAACCACGCAGATCCCGTCGCCACCTTGGAACGCCTGCGTGGCGATCGCGAGCGCTTCTACCGCCCAGGTATTCATCTGCGCAGTACGCGCAGCCCCGGCTCACTCGCCGACGAGGCGATTGCACTCCTTCGGTCCTCTACGCGAGCAGTTCGCCCACTCGTGAACGCCGAGACCGTCTCTGGCCGCTGGCTCGTAGGTGATGGGATCGCGGTTGATGCGTTGCGTGCCCTGCTTGCGGAGCGCGGTCTCTCGCGGATGGTGTTGGCCACCGAGCCGAAAGCGGCGCGTGCCTTTGCCAACGGCCTGCGTGATGCACTCACAGCCACTGGCATCACCGTGATTCCGCTCGAGCTACCGAGTGGTGAGGCGGCGAAGGAGCTCCACGAGATTGGTGCCGCCGCACAGCGACTTGCCAACGCTGGCGTGGAGCGACGGGATCTGATCGTTGCCGTTGGCGGTGGCGCACTCACCGATGCAGCTGGTCTCCTCGCCGCCCTCTATCTGCGTGGCATTGATTGGATTGCCGTACCCACCACACTCGCCGCACAGATTGACGCTTCACTCGGCGGAAAGACGGGCGTCGATCTTCCTGAGGGGAAGAACCTCGTAGGTGCCTTCCATCAGCCGCAGGCGGTGATCGCCGATCTTGCGGCGCTGCGCACCCTCCCCGTTCGAGAACTGATCGCAGCCTCTGCAGAGGCCGTGAAGATTGCCCTCCTCGGCGACGCGCGACTCTTCACGGTGCTCGAAGAGGCGGCCCCACGACTCGTGGCTGGTGACCCAACACTGCACGACGACGGCACCCTCGCCGAGATCGTGGAGCGCGCCGGTTGGTGGAAGTGCCGCGTGGTTGCCGCCGATGAGCGTGAGTCAGGCGAACGCATGAGCCTGAATCTTGGCCACACACTCGGGCATGCGCTTGAGCAGGCGGCCGGATACCAGAACCTCTTGCACGGTGAAGCGGTCGGCTACGGCCTGCGCGCCGCACTCCAAATCGGCGTAGAGCTTGGTGTGACGCCCGCGGCACTCGCCGAACGTGGAGCCGCGCTGCTCAATGCCCTCGGCCTCGGTGTTGCCCCGCGCACGGAAACCGTTGCTGCACTGCTCGCCGCGGCGAGCCGCGACAAGAAGGTTGCCGAGGCGAAGATTCGCTGGGTGCTGGCGAGTGACGAGGGCTACGTTATTCGCAATGATGTTCCTGCTAGCCTCGTAGAGCGCGCAGCGGCCGCCATGTTGGCCGGCGTCAAGTAAGGAGGAGCCATGGCGGAGATCTCGAAGCGCATTGAGCTGGCAGCGATGAGCGCACGAACCCGCGCCCACGCCGCTGGTGATGGCCTTCTCATGCTGAGTGGTCCGAACCTGAACCTACTCGGTGAGCGCGAGCCAGAGACCTACGGCACCACCACCCTCGCCGAGATTGAAGCTTCGGTAGCAACCGCGGCGGCAGCCGCAGGGCTGCACCTTGTTGACGCAGTGCAGTCGAATCATGAGGGCGAGCTGATCGACCGACTACACGTTCGCGACTTCTCATGGCTGATCATCAATCCTGGTGGTCTCACCCACACCAGCGTCAGCCTGCGTGACGCACTCCTCGCCGTGGAGCGACCCTTCGCCGAGGTGCATCTCAGCGATCCAGCAACGCGAGAGCCGTTCCGCAGCGTGAACTTCGTCGAAGATCTCGCCGCAGTTAGCGTGCGCGGCTACGGTGCCACCGGTTATCTACGAGCCGTTGCCCACATCGCAGAACTATGGAACGCCGCTCGTGCGGCGGATGGTCACCAGTGAGCGACCCTGCTGCACGCCTGCAAGAGATTCGCGCCGCGATCGACACCATTGACGACCAGCTACTGACGCTGCTCGCCGCACGAACCGAGCTCGCTCTTGAAGCGGGCGACGCGAAGGCTGCACTTGGACGCGCGGTGCAGGACCCAGAGCGCGAGGCGGCACTCCTTGCACGCGTTGCCGCGCGCGGTGCGGGTGCCCTTACTCCTGAGGATCTGGTGGAGTTGTGGACGCTGCTGATGGCGGCGACGCGTCGGGCGGAGTCTCAGCGCTAAATCCCGCGCAGCGCATCACCGGCAGACGCGGATAACGCGGGAAGCGATCATCGGTATCTGAGAGCCCACAGCGCATAAAGTGCGACCCGCGACCGCTCACCACGAGCCGCGCATGGATGCAGATGGAACAGAGGCCGCTACTCATGAGGCGCAGTGTGGCGCAGAGCCAGCGATTGGGGTGTGGCGGAGGGGGAGGGATTCGAACCCCCGCAGACCGTTACCAGCCTGGGCTGTTTTCAAGACAGCTCCGTTCAACCACTCCGGCACCCCTCCACGAGGGAGTGTATCGGATCGGCCGCTAGCTCTTGGCTGGCGGCGCGAGGTGCGTGCGGCCACCCAGGTATGGGTGCAGCGCGGCTGGGAGCTTCACGCTGCCGTCGGGCTGCGCACCATGTTCAAGGAGTGCGGCGAGGACGCGCGGCACTGCGAGCCCTGAGCCGTTCAACGTATGTACGAGTTCTGGCTTCTCGCCCTGCGCGGTGCGATAGCGAATCGCCATGCGGCGTGCCTGGTAGTCGCCGAAGTTTGAGCAGCTCGACACTTCGAGCCAGCGCTTCGAACCTGGTGCCCACACCTCAAGGTCGTACTTGCGCATCTGCACGAAGCCCATGTCCCCCGTTGCCATCAGTAAGACGCGATACGGAAGCTCGAGCTGCTTGAGCAGTGACTCGGCGCGGGCGGTGAGCCACTCAAGTGCGGCGGCCGATTCGGCTGGACGCTCAAAGCTGACCATCTCCACTTTGTCGAACTGGTGCAGGCGCAGAATGCCGCGCGTCTCGCGGCCAGCGGCGCCCGCCTCGCGACGGAAGCATGGCGTGTAGGCAGCGTAGCGAATCGGCAGCTGCGCACCGTCGAGGATCTCGTCGCGGTGCAGGTTCGTCACCGGCACCTCGGCGGTTGGCGCCAGGTAGAAGCCGTCGCGACCAACCACGTACATCTGATCTTCCTTGTCGGGAATCTGCCCCGTGCCGCGTGCCGACGCCTCGTTGATCAGGATCGGTGGCCAGATCTCGGTGAAGCCGTTCTCGCGCACATGGGTGTCGAGGAACAAGTTGATCAGCGCGCGAATCAGCGCTGCGCCGTCGGCGCGGTACGCAGGAAAGGCGGCACCCGCCACCTTTGCGCCACGCTCCAGATCAAAGATGCCGAGTCGCTCCGCGACCACATCGTGCTCTGGCGCTGCTGCAGTGGCTGGGTCTTCGCCCTTCGCGCCGATTGCGGGGTGCCCTGCAGGTGCCCAGGTACGAATCGTGGTGTTCGCCTCGGCGCCGCCAACCGGAATATCTTCGTCGGGCGGGTTCGGAATGCGGAGCAGCAAGTCTTCGAGTTGTGCCTCAGCGGCGGCGAGCTCTTTCTCGAGCGTCTCCATCTCGGTGGCGACCTTCTGGGATTCAGCCTTCAGTGCGACGACCTTCGGATCGGTGGCGGGGATGGCCGGCTTGCCGCCGAGCAGCGCGCCCACTTCGGCGGAGAGGCGCTTGCGCTCGGTGCGCAGGGCGTCAACGCGTTGCGAGAGATCTCGACGCGCGGCGTCTGCAGCGAGCGCAGCGTCAACAACCTTCGGGTCTTCGCGCTTGGCGATCGCGCCCGCGCGGAGTCGGTCCGCG
>JACCDO011462177.1_pt1 | contig 10622 bp, 10 predicted proteins | sample 7446101 | NCBI WGS metagenome assembly JACCDO01 (sample SAMN15323440, study PRJNA562643) | freshwater metagenome | isolation source: river surface water | place: USA:Blue River Watershed | collected 2017-08-16
AGCTAGGTGCGTTATCAGAACGAGATGCCCAAGGTACAGCGGCAAAGGTGCTTTGGGTTAAAGGAATCATCAAAGTCGTGACTTCTCCAGTGATCATCCCACAAAAACCCATCTCTTTGGCTTGTGCACTGATCTTCAAATCGAGTTTTACATCGCTTCCAGTGGGAGAGAATGCACCGGGCAAGGTCATATCAGTGATATCTACTTCAAAGCTACCATCTGCAGCCACAGCAATATCTTCAACGGTAACCAAATCATCACTGAGCATATCAGCTTTGACAGCCCTAAAAATAAACTTAGCGATTTTATCGGGTGTTGCACTATTCTTTTGGATTTCAGCTTGGAATGTAGTGACAATCCCACCGACATCAACAAGTTTGACCTTCAAGAAGAATAATTCTTGAGAATCTGTTGCCATATTACCACCAGTCATTCCAGCGCCCCCTTCAGTAGCACCAGTCATCCCAGCAACCATTCCAGCGCCCCCTTCAGTAGCACCAGTCATCCCAGCAACCATTCCAGCACCACCTTCAGTAGCACCAGTCATCCCAGCAACCATTCCAGCACCACCTTCAGTGCCACCAGTTGTTGTTGGGGTAGAGTCTGAATCATCACAAGCAATCAACATGGCAAGTGAAATCAAGAGTAAGAGGTATTTATTCATACAAAAACCTTTTTATGATGAAGACATAAATAAAAATTCATTGAAAACTATGAGTATTTTAAAGGTTTATTGCAATAAAAAACCTTGATATTTTTCAAATTTATAGATTATTAAACCAACACATAAATCCAAAAAAAAACAAAAGAAGAGCATTCAAAATGGAAATGTTAGAAATCAAAGAGAATTTGAGTATTCCTATGCATGAAATCAGAATTCAAGCATGTCGATCAAGTGGTCCTGGTGGACAACATGTGAATACATCAAGCACCAAAGTCAGAGTGATTTGGAATCCAAGTCAAAGCACAGCATTAAGCGAAGAAGAAAAAACCTATCTTTGTCAAAAACTCAGTTATCGTATTAGCAAAGAAGGCGAGATTTCTTGTGCCAGCCAAAATGAAAGAAGCCAAGCCAAGAATCTAGAGTATGCAGTAAACCAACTCAAAAGCTTAATCCTAGAAGGTTTATTTGTGCCCAAAGAAAGAATTGCGACAAAGCCCAGTCGATCTCAAAGAGAATCAAGAATGAGAGAGAAAAAAATAGTTGCACAAAAAAAGAATAGCCGAAGCACAAAAAACTTCAGTAATGAATAAAGGATAGAGAGAATGGAAAGACAAAGAATCATAGAATCCCTATACAGAAATGAACAACCATTAACGCAAGACTACCATGCCATCATTCAATCAGTGATTGAAGATCTAGATCAAGGTTTACTTAGAGTTGCTCAAAAAAATGAAAGTGCTGATTGGCAAGTCAATACTTGGGTCAAAGAAGCGATTCTTTTGTATTTTAGAATTTGCCCCAATCAACCCATGGATCAAGGTGTATTTCAATTCCAAGATAAAATCTGGCCCAAGAAGAATCTACCCAATAATATCAGAATTGTCCCCCCCGGTGTCGCAAGATTTGGTTCTTATCTCAGTGCTGGTGTCATTCTTATGCCAGGATATGTCAATATCGGTGCCTATGTGGGTGAAGGTTCCATGGTGGATACATGGGCAACAGTAGGCAGTTGCGCACAAATCGGTAAAGGTGTACATCTCTCTGGAGGCGTAGGGATTGGCGGTGTATTAGAGCCCCCATCAGCCTTACCAGTGATTATAGAAGATCATGCATTTATCGGATCTAGAGCCATTGTTGTTGAGGGTGTTAGAGTAGGTGAAGGGGCTGTATTGGGGGCAAATGTAGTATTAACAGCAAGTACTCAAATTATCGATGTATCTCAGCATGAAGAAGTGATTTATAAAGGATTTGTGCCACCAAGATCCGTGGTGATTCCAGGGATGAGAACCAAGAAGTTCCCTGCTGGAGAATATCAAGTGCCTTGTGCATTGATTATTGGACAAAGACAAGAAAGCACAGACAAGAAAGTATCCTTAAATCAAGCCTTAAGAGATTTTTCTGTGGCGATCTAACGATGTTCTGGGTGTTTCTTTCCGCTTAATTCTTCCCATTCTTTGATCATCATTGTTCTGACTTCTTCGATATGTTGATCGATTTGATCCTTATTCCAATCCATTGTTTCAATAGGATCCAAGAATTTAATCTTAATGGTACCTGGTAAAGTATAGCTCTTGCCTTTGGGCATTAAATCAAAAGCACCATCTACCACAATGGGATAAATCGGGATATGATGCTCTGTTGCGAGATGAAATGCACCTTTTTTAAATCGATTAAAATACCCATCTTCAGAACGAGTGCCTTCTGGTGCCACAATCAAAGATCGTCTTTCATCCACGATTTTTGCACCAGCATCTTGAAAGGTAGAAATCGCTTTTGATAGGTTCTTTCGATCCAAATAATATAATCTAAAAATCCACCAACCAAAATTTAAAAAGGGAATGAATTTCACTTCCTTTTTACCAATCACACAAAAACGATTGGGGGCAAAAGCAGCATACCAAATAATATCCAAGGTGCTTTGATGGTTGGTGATCATCAACCTAGGAATCTCTAGTTCAAAGGATGGTTCCCGCACATATTCTATCTTGACACCCAATAATCTTAATGTAAATCTCGCCCAAACTCTCAATACTGGTCCACCGATTTGAAAGCTAAAACGTCTAAAAGTCAAGATCGAGAAGATCAAGAGGGAAGTCATAAAAACCATAAAAACCAAGAAGGCAAAAACCATTCTCAGTTGATAGAAGATCACAAGAAATAGAGATGGTTGCTGCATGATGATCACTCAATCTTATAATTTTTCAATGATGACAGCAATCCCTTGACCACCACCAATACAAGCACTCCCCAAAGCCAATGTCCCACCTTGGGCTTGTAAGCTATAGATCAAATGCGCTGTAATTCTAGCACCACTTGCACCAAGCGGATGCCCCAAAGAGATGGCACCACCATGGATATTGGTTTTATTTCTGTCTAATCCCAATGCTTTCTCAACAGCCAAATATTGAGGTGCAAATGCTTCATTGACTTCAACCAAATCCATATCTTGTACGCTTTTTCCAGCTTTTGCCAAGGCAATTTGGGAAGCTGGCACTGGCCCAATGCCCATGATTTTGGGATCACAACCACTAATCCCCCAAGAAACGAGTTTGGCTAAAGGTTTTAAACCGAGTTGATCTGCATAAGATTTGGTGGTCATCACCAAAGCTGCAGCACCATCTGAAATCCCACTGGCATTACCAGCAGTCACAACACCATCTGCTTTAAATACAGGTTTGAGTTTACTGAGTTGATCCAATGTGGTTTCTCTAGGATGTTCATCTGTATCAAAAATCATCATCCCTTTTTTAGTCTTGATTTCAATGGGTGTGATTTCTGCCTTAAATGCACCATTACGATTGGCATCTTGCCATCTTGTTTGACTTTGTAAGGCAAATTCATCGCATTCTTGTCTAGAGATTTGATATTGATTGGCTAAGTTCTCTGCAGTGATTGCCATAGGAGAACCAGTGTAACTATCTGTTAAACAAGTGGCTAAACTATCTTCCAAATCAGTGCTTCTCCCAAAACCAAAACCCTCTCTTGCCCCCCTAATCACATGTGGGGCTTGGCTCATAGATTCAGTGCCACCTACGAGAATGGTTTTTGCTTCACCTAGTAATAATTGTTTTGCCCCTAAAATCACAGATTCAAAACCAGAACCACATAAACGATTTACTGTAAGGGCTGGTGTTTGTTGTCCCATACCAGATCTTAAAGCCACATGTCTTGCCAAATAAATCGCATCTTTAGAGGTTTGTAATACATTCCCAAAGATACACTCATCGATTTGATCTGCATTTAAACCGCTTTGACTGATGGCTGCTTGTGATGCAATGACACCCAAATCAGTGGCAGTAAGATGTTTAATGGATCCGGAAAATGTACCAAATGCTGTTCTCTTGGCACCAACAAATACGATTTCTTCTTGCATATTTTTTCTCTTTTCTTAAATGTATGCTGGGGTTCATTAAATCGCTAAAGAGATTAAAACGAATATGCTGAAATTTCAAATTTAAAATCAATTTCATTTAATAGGACTAATCAGCCCAAATTTTTCATTTACGCCTTGTTCCAGCTTTAATTTCTGACTTTGACCTTCAACAGCCTTCATCACCCTAAGCATATTTAACCCTACGATTTTCTTCACTTCTTCCTCTTGATATCCCTTTTGTAACAATGAAGCCAAAAGCAATTTATACCCTGATACATCTTCTAGTCCCCTAGGTCCAGTACTCATACCATCATAATCTCCACCAAGGGCAATATGATCAATGCCTATGGTATTCTTGATATGATCGATATGTGCAATCACATGACGTACATCGACAATAGGTTCAGGATGTGAAATCAACCAATTGCTGAGTTCACTGTGCTTGACACCTTCTTTTGCCTTAGTCCAATCCCTATATTCACAACTCAAAAACTCTGGTAAGAAAATCACCATCATCACACCTTGATTTTTTTGAAGTAATTTCAATACTTCATCAGATGCATTTCTGTGGTGATGGCAAATCGCTTTGGTCGCAGAATGAGAGAAGATCACGGGTGCGGATGAATGTAATAATGCATCACGCATGGTATCTTCAGAAACATGAGATAAATCAACCATCATCCCCAAACGATTCATCTCTTGAATGACTTCAACCCCAAAAGGAGATAAGCCCCCATGCTTTGCTTCATCTGCGGCAGAATCTGCCCATAGATGCGTTTGATTATGGGTTAGGGTCATATATCTAGCGCCAAGTTCATATAATTGTCGAAGAGCAGCCATAGAATGCCCCATAGAATGTCCACCTTCCATGCCGATCAAAGAAGCGATTTTCCCTTGCTGATGTATGTTCTCTACATCTTGTGCACTCTTGGCAAGTACCAAATCATTGGGGTATTTCTCAATGATTCTTTTCACCACATCGATTTGTTCAACCACAGCCAAAAAAGCCATTGCTGGATCAAAGGGGGGCACATAGACAGACCAGAATTGTGCTTGTACCCCACCTTTTTTTAATCTCGGCAAATCTGTATGCAAAAATGGCTCTCTTTGGCTTTGATCTTCTAATAGATTGATTTGAGAGATTTGGTTTTTAAACCTTTTTCTCATTTGCCAAGGCAAGTCATTATGCCCATCAAATAATGGCACTTCCTTTAAAATACGATTCACTTGTTCCAAATCTTTGGGATCGATGGATTGTGCCCAAAGATGCGAACTCAACATATTGAGTAGAATCAAACAAGAGATCCAAAGAAATGAACAAGTAACCATCATAGACTTTCTTCACTCACCAAATATACTGGGGTATCACTCACTTGAGTTTGAGTGATTTTGATTAGATATTTACCTACACCTAATTTTGCTTTAAATACAGAAATCATTTCAGAACAAGGATAAGTTTGATCGCTTAAATCAGTGACTGTAATCACAGAACCATCATTAGAAATGAATTCAATATCCACATCTTGACTGAAGAAAAAGAGATAATCCACATCTTGAGCGGAATCATAACTGACATATCCAGTGCCATTGACCAATGTGATCTCTACACGTTTATGTTCAGCATTCACAGTTAAAGCATTGTTTGTATCGATACTTGCATTGACTTTTAATGCTTGATCTGCTTCAACAATATGTTCACAAGCTTCAGCTTCAATGCTGATCTCATCACTATGATCATGTGCGTCACTATGATCATCACAAGCCAGAAGAATAAGTGTTAGGAGTAGGATTCTTTTCATTTGATTTTCCTTATGCACCATCTCAATCGAGATGCGTTTTGAATATGATATCTGTTTTTGTTTTGAGAATTAGTTGTTCTTTAAATGATTCAATCAGTATTTGTTTTTCTTCGTTTGAGAGCCCTTGTTTGATCGCTTCCCACTCAAAAATATCCACAATCTTCGCATTTAACTGCCAAATCACAGAAATAGGCAATTGAAAATAAGCATCTTCATCGATCACTTCATCTATGGGCATAGAGAAGGTTAAATCTATGGGTAATTCAATGCTAATCGCCAGAGTATCAACATATTCTCTTTGTTGATTGATGAGTTTTTCAACAATGGCTGAGATTTGAAAGCTTGAGATTTTGAGTTGAATTGCAGTGACTCTACTTCGATCTAAAGCACAACGCTCTTGATCACAATGAGCATCATATAAAAGAAGGGGTTTAAGGTTTAAGGGTTCACGCTCTTGATCCTGATCAATCCTTGTTAATCCTTGATTTGAAATCAAGAAACTAAAGCTTTGATCGATGGATTGATATAATTCATTAGATGTATTTGCACTTGCACTTCCAGCCAGTTCGCTATAAGGCACCAAACGATCTCCACAGTGACAATGATCATTATGGCATAAAGTACAACCAGCTGGGGGAGATGAAGGATCAAATCCTTTACTTGATGTATTGATATCTGAATAGAACAAAGAGATTTGAGTGGCTTTAAATGTGATCATGGGCTGAGTTAAGAGATAACCATTGGCTGTTTTCAGTTGTTCATCCACCCATCTTCCATCATCATTTGCCCAAGACAACCAAAGTTTAGGCATCCAGTAACCCCAAGGTTTCCCAACTTCTCCAGCACAAGCACTGAGCATCATTACACTTAACAATAGAAGTAATCGATTCATTTTCCTGATCTCCTTTAATACTGATGCGCCCCATGGGAACCTATCATGGTTTCAAGATTCAGCATCACACCATAACCTTGTTCCATTTGAGATGTTTCCATTCTTTGGAGTTGTAATCTAAGTCTAGAAAAATGCGTAGGATAGAAAGTGATTTGAAAAGAAAATCGTTGTTCAGGTCTCCCCCAAGACGGGTCAAGCAAAACATCTGCTTTACCTCCGATTTTTTCATAGCGAAATGCGCTTTCCCACCTTAAGAAAACTTGAGCAATCAATGCGATATATCCGCCAAAATCTTCAATCACCACATTTGGTCTTTGTTGTCTACGTACCATCCATTCAGCTTGTAGAGAAAGACTTCTTCTCTCCACACTCTGAACCGGCCTATACCTAAGATATAAATCGCCACCAAAGATTTCACTTTTATTATACTGCCCAGTCGCATTAGGTCCCACTTGATAGGATAAACCCAAAGATAAACCCAAATCAGAATGTAGATCAAAGAACTGCTTAATGGCAGAAGTTGATAACAAATCTCCAGCATTTCGCACTGGTAAGTTATTAGACCCCAAGAATGATCTGGCACAACAAGCATTTTTGGCTTCAGACAAAGAACTAACGATTTCCACATACCAAGGTAAAGGCATTAATATCGAAAGTTCACTCCCCAGTCCCCTACTCCCTTCGCCCCCAAAAAACAAACCATTCACCCAAGGTTGATCTACAAAACTCCATTGATGCGGATGGGTGGGATTGAGCCTACCAAATGCTGTTAAGAATTGTCCGCCTTTGATTTTCAAACCATAAGGTAAACTTGTTGTATTCGCATAAGCTTCTTCAATCTCTACACCAAATTGAGAAAACACCAAATTCGCCTGCATACTAAAATAAGGATCTACATTTGACTTCATGTGCATTTCAAGTTGTTGTAGATTAAAGCCACTGTTTCCCGGATCATGCGCCCCCAAATGCGTATTTTGATCATGGTCAAAATATGCACCAGCCACATCAAGAATCAATGAAGTATCGATAAAATTACGATTATTGGCAACATTCCCATTCCCTTGATTCAAAGTGATGGGATTGACTGGAATGGGATTGACTGGCGTCTTTGTGTTACTACTGCTTGTTTCAAATAAAGCTTGATACTCTTCATCAGATAGATTCGATGGTTTTTGCGCAAATGCAGAAAGATGAATAAAAAAGCTGACAAACAACAGTAAATCAACAAACTTCATGTAATACTCTTTCCTATATAAATCGCAGCATGATATAACAATCTTTATCATGACTGTCAAATAAATGCAAACAACTTGCAATTATCTATGAAAAGAGGAGAGTGTTATGAAAATCGCGAGCTGGAATGTCAATGGATTAAGGGCTTGTGAAGGCAAGGGGTTTTTGGATTTTGTGAATACGGATGTTGATTTTTTAGGGATTCAAGAATTGAGATCATTGGAAAGCGATTTATCCGAGTCATTGAAGAATCCATTAGGGATACAAACATCTTTTTTCCCTGCACAAAAAAAGGGTTACAGTGGTGTTGCCGTATATGCAAAGCATCCATTTCAGTTGGTACAAAAGGGAATGGGCATAGATATTTTTGATGTGGAAGGTAGGGTGATTTGGGTTACTGTGGGTCAATTGCATATTTTTAATGTATATTTCCCCAATGGTGCTGGCAAAGATGGGGATAATGCTAGGGTGCCTTATAAGCTTGCATTTTATGATGCATTAAGAGATGTGGTAAGACCGCTTGTTGCAAAAGGAGAAAGAGTATTGGTGATGGGGGATTGGAATACAGCATATAGTGAAATTGATCTCTCTAACCCCAAACAGAATCAAAAAACATCTGGGTTTTTGCCTGAAGAAAGACAATCTATGGATCAATGGTTTCAAGAAGGATGGGTAGATACTTTTAGGCATTATTGCCAAGAACCCAAAAATTACTCTTGGTGGAGTTTTAGGCAAAATTCTAGGGCAAGAAATGTGGGGTGGAGAATCGATTGTATTTTTGCTTCCCCAGCAGTGATGCCCTTTCTCAAAAATGCTTGGTTAGCCAATGATGTCATGGGATCAGATCATTGCCCTGTTTTTGTAGAACTCGATGATGCTGTATTAAGCTGATCTTCTCTTGAGTCCAAAAATCATCACAAAAACAGCAAAGAATAAGAGTCCTAAGTTGGGACTTTGTTGACAACCATCAGAAGACACTTGATATCGTTTTTTAAGGGTGGTGCGATTATCAGTAATGATTTCTGCTTGTCCGCTTTCCAAGGGTCTAGAGATCAAAGATGCACCGATTTGATCTTCACCTCTTACTGTTTCACCATTTTCTCTTTGTACAAGGTTGGTATTTACACCATCATTAAGATCAACTTCATTGCCATTGGATAAACGTATATATAAGTCTTCGCCAGATTCACAATCGAAATAAACAGTTGCATTTCTGCGATTAGATACATCTGAAGTGATATCTGGGTTAAATGAAAATTCAGGATCTAGGGTCATTTCATTTGCACTTAAAGTAGTATAGAGTCGTGTAAGATAAGGATTATTGTTGAAGATATTTTGTAGATTGACAATCACATCATTGACTTCAAATTGAATGCGTTCTGCAATGATTGCACCATCAATGGCTGTATTGAAAATCATATCACATTCACTCTCTTGACCTAATCCTTGTGAGGCTTGTTGAAAAATACAAGAATAGAATGAATCATAGTCACCAATTTGTCTTTTATATTCATCTTCAAAGATTTTGGAAGCGAGATAATGTACACTATTAGTATCAATAAATTCAAGGTCACTCTCATCAATCAATAATCCCATCAATACATCTACATCCATGCGTAAATCATTCACTGTGCTCACTTCCCTAAGCACATTCAAATCAGATTCTGGGAAGAGTGGATCAAATTCAAATGGGTTTGAAGCATGTGCCCCAGCATAATCAATGGTAAAACCTTGACCATTAGGACTTTCATCAATGGCATGACTCACCACATCGCTATAATTTGAACCTTGACTAAACCAATCGATTAAAGCTTCATTGATTTCTACCAATGCATAGTTACTAGGAATGGCTTTTTGGCTACCCAAGATATTCACAATCATGCCCATATCTGGGTTTGCTGCCACAGAAGTAGGAATAATCGGAATGCTGGGTTTAGGACTGCTAAAATGAAGGGATACAGGTTGAATATCCCCAGTATCTTTCCCTTCTAGAAGTTTAATGGCAATAAAAACATAGTTCTCGATATAAGGACTTAAAACCTCTTGGGCACGATCTGGTACTTGGTAACCATTATCTGTTAGCCAAGTTGTTAAAATCTCAACACTATCAGCTTGAAGTGTTACTTTTTCATAGGGACCAATATTTTCACGAGACAAAACTTCTGCTGAGCCTTCTTCATCAGGCGCATATTGGATAAAATCACTTGCAGATTTATCTGCATCAAAAATATCAAAAATACTGCTACAATCATTTGCTGCTTCTCTTGTGATTGTGAAAACAGGGGCAAATTGTGTATCTAAAGTACTAAAGAGCTTAGGCAATGACAAAGAGAATTCAGTATCCTTAGGCACTGGCAACATCCAACTGAATTGTTGTGGTGGTCCTTGATATTGTATTTGCACATGCATTTGATAGCGATTATCCCCATCTTGTGCAAAAACAATTCTCTCTGCGACTTGATTTACAGGTTGAATATTATCACAAAACAAACCACCACAAGCAAAGCTATACTTCATGGTGAGCAAAACAAGGATAAATGATAAGATACTCAGTTTTTTCATTAGGGATTCTCTTGAGATCAAGGGTTGATGTTCAATGATATTTGTTCATAAATTTAAAGTTTAAGTCAATTTTTTAATCAGAATTAGTCTTCTTCCCCA
>JACCDO012033920.1_pt1 | contig 10622 bp, 13 predicted proteins | sample 7446101 | NCBI WGS metagenome assembly JACCDO01 (sample SAMN15323440, study PRJNA562643) | freshwater metagenome | isolation source: river surface water | place: USA:Blue River Watershed | collected 2017-08-16
ATAATCGCAATCTACCTTTATAGGGATTATGTCTGTAGGGAAAATTTTAGTTTGCATTGTTTTTTTGTTGTTCTATATACGCTTTAAATAACTGAATCCAATCGTCAAGAAGCATAGTTACCAATGCCTCTTCTCTATCATCTTTTGTAATTGCTGCAGGAAGTTTATTCTTTAATGCACAATCATCAATTGCTTGCCTCATTGCTGCTTTTATATTGCATTTAATTTGACGCTTAGCTTCTACATGAATGTATTCTACTTCAACATCTGCAATTTCTTTACCACCAACTCTAGCTTGACCTAAACCTCTTTTAGCTTCAAGTCCTGTTTTCTCAGCAATATATTTTGCAAGTTCTCTTTCAAAACTTGCACCTTTAATTCTTGCGCCTCTTCCTCTGGTTGTCATTTTGCTTTATCCTTGATCTTGAACTTATATTTTTTAGGTTCAGGAATGTCTATTAAATCTATAAAGTTAAATTTCAAAGCTTGTTCAGCTGTAAAATAAAAACTGGTTTTACCTTGGAAATTTTGTTTCCAATCTTTTTCTTTTATCTTTGTTCGTTTCTTTAATATTCGATCCATTTGTAATTGATTTAAATTATATAAGTCTTGCATTGATTGAATTTGTTCTGTTGAAAGAACTTCAATGTAACTCATAACTACTTGATGATAAAAGAATAAACTGTTTTCACTAGCTATTCTATAATCTCCAGCAGCTAAAATAATTAAACCACCAGATGCACAAATACCTGTTGCGTAAATAATAACAGGAGATTGAATATTTCTTATACAATCATAGATTGCTAATGAAGCTGCAACTTCGCCACCATCAGTATTTAAAATTAAAGTAATTTGATCATGACTAATTTTATCTAATTCCATCAATTGACTAATTAAAGTTGTTGCTGAATCTTTATCAATTTCGTCTTTAAAACAAATAGTTCTACTTTCCACACCAAAGAATTTAATATCTGATGGATTCCAATAATGTTTAAATTTATCGTCGCTTTCATTAGCTTCTAATGCAGCAATTAATTCTAGTAATTCTTTTTTATCCATTTGCATCTCCTGATTCATAGATTAGAGTTTTTAAAAACTCTGCATCTAATTTATACTTTAAATTATATGGTATCTCAATATAATTGTAACCTGAATCAAGCAAAGCAGTTTTCTTTTTATTATCTCTATACTTTATGTTATTGAAATTAATACGTTTTTGAATAGCAGATTGATTTCCAAAACTTGTCGGTTTGTAATGCTGTTCTCCATGTAATTCAATTACTAAGTTTAATGTTTCAATATACCAATCTACTGCATCTAGATTATTTGGATAAGTCTCAACTAAAGAAGAAACTAGAACTTCTTGATAACATTGTATTTGTTTAAAATAAGCATCTGTACAAAATATTTCTCTAACTTTGTTATGAAAATCTGATGCACTTTCATAGTGGAAGAATTGATTCTTCCATGCAGTTTTTACCCTTGCCATTTACCTTGAACAATTTCTTTATCTTTAACAAAACCTACAACGCCTTTACTAAAGAAAAATTGTAAAAGTTCTTGCCATTCAGTTTCATTTTCAATCTTTTGGAATTGTCCTAATCCTGTAATTTCTTCTAGATAAATCTCTTGAGAAGGTTCATGCAATAGAGCTACATATTCTTTAAAGCCTCTAGTTGCAGTAGCAAGGTGAGTCCAAGGACCTCCTTGAAAAGTTACTAAAGGTAATTCAATTCTATTCTTACTTGCTAAAATAAATTCACCATGATTCATTTTGGCATTCCTTTCTTTTGGGGCAATTCATATTTATACAATATGGAATTCTTAAAAAATCTTTGTCTTGTTCAAATCTTTTAATGTGTGAGATTAAGAAGTTTTTATTTTGTTGATCTAAATCTTTTAATTGTATTTCTTTGTAATACATTGCATTTGGACTTTTATGAAATCTATTTTCTGAAAAGATATCAAACGCATGAATGTATACATTTATATTTGGAACTTTAAGATATTCATTTGCAAAACGCTTACCATAAATAAGTGTTGCATTCACTCCTAAATCCCATTGTAAATTTGTATCTTTTACTTTTGGTAGAAGATAAAGAAAATGTATAGATTTAGTTTTTAGATCTTTAATTACTCCGCAAAAATCCAATTCAATCAAGGTATTACTTATTTGGACTACAGGATTAAAGTGTCCAGTTACTGTAATAAACCTATGTCTTGGAAACTTTTCAAAGTAATTAGAGATAAATACATTTAAAGTGTTAGTGAATAATTCTACATTTGTTTCTTTTTGACGTTCATTTTCTATATTCTTAGTAACTCTATTAACAGCTTCTTTAACAATATTTGTAATTTCCTCGTCAAAATCAAGATCATCTTCATAACGCAATTGCAATAATAAAAACTTCTCTACAACTTCTTTACATGCAATTTGTAATTCATTTTCATAATCTATAAGTGCATTTAATTTATAAAGATGCGGACATACAGAATATGTCCTTAATTCACTAACTTCTAATTTCATTTAAACATACTGTCTTTGGGAGTTTGCGATTTATTAGCAAATGCTTCTTCTACATTCTTGCTAATATAAATAGGCACCATTACAAACTCTTTAGCTTTAGCTTGTAGACAAGACATGATTTCATAACCTTGAGGTGCGTATGAAGCTCCTGTAGGTGTTTTAATAATAGTTCTTGCAACTAATGCTTTTTTAATTCTATCTACTGTATTTGCTACATAGTTATCTCCAGATTCAAGATAATAAAATTTCTTTTCTGAATTAACATAAATGCCTAAAGATTTGTCGTTCATCAATCCTCACTGTCTTCTGCTTCATAATCATCTGCTTCTACAAATAGAACTTTTTTACCATCGGATTCTACAATCCCTTGTTCTTTTAATTCTCTGTATCTTTCAGTTTGATCAGTAGCCATTTTAGGGTTTACTGGTTTTAATGTTACACTTGTTGGATCAAGATCCAAGAACATCTTTTCTTTAAATGAAGATATCTTGTTTTTAGTAAAATTCAAGAGTAATCTTGGACGCATGTTACCATCAACATCATTCCAGAATATTTCTGCATGTTCTTTACGATCATGAATGTCATTGTATACGTGGAAGATTATATTTGGTCTATACATTAATGCACGTGCATCAGCAAGATCATCATCTACTGGTAATCTAAACTTACTATAATCCATTGGCATATTCTTTCTATATTCTGCAGTTGCAATCATACAGCATTTATATTTTACTGTTAGATTCTTTTGCATATTACTAATTTGAGTAATTCTTGCAGTTTGATCTAGATTTAGAAAATCCATATAATTCATAGTATTGTCGCAAACTAAAAGAATCTTTTTATTAGGATATCTTTGTCTATAATATCTTAGATTCTTTTCTAGTACTGAGAGTGTAGCACCATCTTCACTATCAATAATAACAAGTCTTTCTTGCTCTATCAATTCTCTGAAACGTTGGTTAGTAGCTTCCCAAGCTTCTTTGTATTCATGAGATTTATCTTTTAAATTAATATTAGGTTGCACCATCATACCAATAGTTAATGGTAATGGATTCACAGTACTCATTCTGTATAGATTAGTTTTGATACGTGGTTCGATCTGTTCATACGAGTCATCTGTACTATGAATAATTACCAATGCATTTTCATCACTATTAGCAATATCAGTACCAATCATCAAGCAAGTTGCAGTTTTACCACTATTAGCTCTACCACCAACATACATCAAACAACCAGAAGCCCAATTCATACCACCAGCTAAACTAGTTTCAAAGAAATTAAAGTAATCCATTTTAAAAGAAGTAGCTTGTTCATCAGAAGTAGATTCTTCTCTTTGTTGTTGAATTGCATCAAATCTAGTTAGTTGATAGTTAATACCGATCGTATTATTACGATATTCTTTCTCGATTGCTTCAATCGCTAATTCATGGTTAGCCATATGAGAACGAATACCATCTGGATCTTCTTCTACTTCTTTAGTATACTTTTCTGCTGCACCTTTTAATCTATCTAGTTTCTCATTAAACTTATTATTTCTAATGGAGTTTACATCTGTATTAATAGATGTTTCGCTAATCCCAGTAAACTTTGACAATGCATTAATTAGTAATTCTCTTTTAATTGCTGTATCTTCTGCTGCAATTACAGGAATCATTTTCATGCAAATAGAATCTGGAGATTCTGTATCGCTAAATGTTTTCATAAGCCAATCAAATGATGATATTTTTTCTAAACTTAAATAAAGTTCTGCATCTTCTGTTGCTTTAAGAAATTCATCTGGATCTTTTGCTTGAGATCCCTTAGGTGGCATTACTACATAACAAGAGATGCCACTAGTAGCTTTTAAAATATTTTCTAGAATTCTTTGGGTAGCTGCATAACCTGCTTTATCCCAATCAAAGTTTAAGAAAATCTTTTTAATGCCTAATGTTTTTAAGTAGATAAGATGTGATTCAGTTAGAGCAGTACCACAAACAGCAACAGCATTAGTAATACCTAATCTGTACAATTGCATCAAGTCGCCTTGACCTTCTAAGATGTACAAACCATTCTTCTTTGCAGATTGTAGTGCAACATCAATACCCATTAATACTTGAGACTTCTTGTAGATATGAGTCTCTGGATTATTTACATACTTAGGTTGATGATCATTTACTACTAAGTTTCTACATGCAAAACCAATAGTTCTTTTAACATGATCTTTGATTGCAAAAGTAATCTTATCTAAACCAAAGAATGAATGAAATTTAGTTTTGATAAAGTTGCTTTGATTAATAAAGGCTGCTTCCCAGCCTTTCTTTACTAATTGAGCAATCAAATCACTTTCTGAGATTTGACCAATCACACAAGATTGTTGAATCCAATTACGCTCTACCAGATAAGGAATATCTACATTCCTTTGATTAGAAAGAATATCAGAAATATCTGCTGCTAATTTGTATAGGTTGATCTTTTCTTTTTCTAGTAAAGATAATTCACCTGGTGAATATGGAATCTTTAGATATTCACATAATGTAGGAATAGTTACATGCAACCATTCAGGGCCATTAAGTGGTAAGTTATCTAGTATATTTGCAGCTGCAAATATATCACCTGTAAAACCACATGAAAAACACTTTACAGTTTCATTTGCAGTCTTTGGATTAAAATGCATAGATGGATCATTATCATTATGAGCAAAGCATTTTAATTTATTAGAACCTGCATCGATTCCCAACTTCTTTACTAAGTATTCTTTTAAATTTGCACGAAGCAGAGTGACTGCTTCGTTTATATCAGTTACATACATATTCGAGTCCCTTACATGTTATTATACACTGTGTGTATAGATTTGTGTTTTAAAATACAAATAAGTTTTTTATATTTCTTTTTTCTTTAAATATATCAAGTACTTACATTGTTGTCTTTTTAGTGTTGAGCTAAAGATAGTAAATGTCATTTTTACAAAGAAAAACAATGTAAATATTTACACGAAAAACTGTGTAAACAATTACGCTATTTTTCTAGCTTAAATTGACATTAGATTCTTGCCAACCATTTGTTGTGATTTTTCTAAATTCTACATTCTTTGGATTAATATCAGATAGGTCTTGTAAACCAAGATAACTAATTGCTGATTGAATTCCATCATTAAACTTTTCTAGTAATTCTTTATAAGTATATTTTGGATTAAAGTATTGAGAGCTTTCACCTTCAACATTTTTTGCGGTACCATATTGAGCTAATTGAAAATCTTTACTAGCTTGACCTCTATATTTCTTTACTTTATCTCTTGATTTTAATTTAATAGCAGTAAACAAATCAGGTAAATCCCAACCAGCAGATTCTTCTGTATAAGATAGTAGTTTGCCTAGCATTATATGTGTTGCACCTGCAGCAAAATATTTAACTGCATCACCACTAGAAGTAATACCACCATCAGCAATGATCATGATTTCATCTAATAAGCTAGCTTTATTTACTGCATTATAAATATCAAAAACAGCAGATAACTGAGGTACACCAACTCCTGTTACTAATCTTGTAGTGCAAGCAGCACCAGGACCAATACCTACTCTTAAGTAATTGCAACCAGCGTCAATACATCTAAGTGCAGCAGATGATGTTGCAATACTTCCAGACATAATATCTTTTACATATGAAAGTTTTCTCCATTTAGAATAAACTTCATGCATGTATTCTGTATCTCCATGAGCTACATCTACACAGATATTAATTTTTTCATTAGGATCAATATGTGCTCGCAATTCTTCTAGAAATTTCTTTTCATATTCAAAATCTGAACTTACAGCCCACCAAAAGTTATTTTTGTAGTTAGAGAATCCAAAGAAAGTTTTTACTCTTTCTGATTCATCTATAAACCTACTTAATACTGGTAGTTGATTATTATCGATTAGTTCTCTAGTCAAGTTATAACCTGTAACAGTATCCATTGGTGCGGAGAACATATAAGGTAAAAGAGATGCTTCTGATCTTGATTTTAAAATTCCACAATCAGGAACAAGCAATACATCTTTTACTGAAAGATTTAATTCTTTAAAAGTTTGTAAGTTTCTTTCGAAAATCATTAATTTACTCCAAAGTAAGTTAGATTTTGTTTTAGTAAAGTTTTCTTTTTTTGATTGTTTTTTGATTCATATAACCAAAGCGTCATTGCAGAGACTTTTTTAAACTCTAAAGATATTTGTAAAAAGATATCTAAAGCTTCATTTTTAGTATCATATGGACCATAAGTTGTTACTACTGCATTTCTTTTCAAATCTACATAGTAACTAAATTTCTCTAGGTTTCTTTTCATTGTCATAACAGATATTTTTGTATTGGCAAAGATCACATTGCCAATCACCCTTTTCTACTTGTTTATTTAATTTTTCTTTACCTTCTGCAATTTGAGCAAGTCGCTTTTCGTATTGTGCAGTTTCGGTTTTGTTAAGTTCGTTTCTTTCATAAAGTAAATGAATTTTTTCATCAGAATAAGCTAATTCATAATCTCTACTTGGAATAGTACCTGAATCAACACAATCTTTAATATACTTGTATTGAGCACAAATACTTTGCATTGTAATTCCAGAGTTAACTTTCTCTGTAGTTACTGGATTATTACCTTGATAAAAAATATAATCTAGGTCATCTTCTGCTTTCTCTACAGTAATTTTGTATTCTGCATATCTTCCAGTATCTCTAGATCCATAAATCAATAATGCTTCTGCAAAATCATCATGTACATTACCATACCACCATTGATACAATCCAATTTGCATTAAGTGAGATTCTCTAGGCTTTCCAAGCTCACCTTTTTTGTGATCACTTGAAGTTCCCATTACACTATTTGCATTAAAACCATATACTGATTTAACTTCAATAATATGATATTTGTGTGTCTCTGGATTGATTACAACTAAATCTATTTTACCTGAAACATTAAGTTTAGGAATATAGACTGCAACTTGTGTTGCAATAAACACTCCTGCTTCTTTAGCTAAATCAACGCAGTATTGCTCATAAATTTCACCTTGTTTCCAAATCCATTTTACATAAGTATCTGGAGGGATAGAAGTTTTATGTAGAGCTTTTACTAAATCAAAATCTTTTGAATAAGTTTCATCATCAAATGAATATAAATCCATAAGATATCTAAAATAGTTTGCTCTTCTGCATTTTCCAACTACTTCTTGTTCTCCATGAGAATTAGTAATAATTGAAGTTGCTTCTGAAGGCCATTGTGTAGGGTGCTTTTGCTCGTCTAAAATTCGTCTATCTAAATAATTTGTAATATGGTTAATGAAGGACCAAGCCATTATAGTTTAATTCTTTCTTGAATTTCTTTTTGCATTTCATTAATTGTTTCTGTAACTTTTGCTTTTAATTCAGGATTTTCATTCATCTCTTTATAAGATTCATCAATTTCTTCAAGTCGCTTCTTTTGAAAATCTTGGAATCCTTCCATGTTGATTTCAATCTTTTGTTCTGCAAGTTTTTCATAAAGATATTCTACAAGCATAGATAATTGAAGCATTGCATTGAAGTTATATTCAATTCTCATTTCGTGAGCTTGAAGGATATTAACAAGTTCTTGAACTTTTTCTTGTGTTGATTTTTGTGCGTCCATTTAGAGAGCACCTTTCTTAACTGGTAAATGTGTACCTAGATACACTGGAGTGGAATAGTTAAAGTCTGTGTTGCCATTAGAGTCATGGTAAATAATAGCATAACCATTAACAGCGTTTTTAAATTTAAGATCTGCTTTGAATTGATAAGGTAATCTATGAGCCATAGCACCTTGTTCAATCAAAAGTTTGTTACCTACAATCCCTTTATATTGTTTATGTGTATGTCCAACAACAATAGAGTCAAATTCATCATTCTTTAGTCTTGCAGAAAAATGATCTAAGAGTTTGACTACTGTTGCTCCAGGATAAGAATTAGAGAAACCATCTGGATGACAGAAAATAGTTTTTCCTATTCTTACATACCAAGAATCAAATCTTTCATAAACAACATTTGAGAAATCATGTTTCTTTACAAGATTTCCAAATTTATCTAATTCTTCTCCTGAAGCAATTCTTGCTAAAAGATCAGGTCTAAAAACTTGAGAAGCTTCTTGTTCAAAACCATTAGATGCTAAAGCTCTAGAAGTTCTAGCATCATGGTTTCCAGAAACAATTACTACCTTAGTAAAATTGCATGATAAGAAATATACAAGATCAAAAGCAGCCATATATTCTTTAATAGCAGCTACTCTTTTAGATTTTGCATATGTACTAAAAATATATCCATCAAGGATATCACCATTAAGAACGACAATATCTGCGTCTGAATGAACTTGACAGGCTCTTTTAATTTCTTCATGCATAAAGAATGGTATATGTAAATCACTAAATGTCAAGATCTTTCTTGTTTGATGATCTGTAATACCTATCTTTATTTGCTCTGATTCTAAAGCATATTCTTCAATACATTCGGCTATATGATCCCAACGTTCTTGAAAGGGATCATCTTTAGGTTGTACAAGTACAGGATATTCAGAGATTCTTCCTCTATAAATTCTATTTCTTACTGCATCAGGACTTCTAATTGAAATAAATCCTGGAACTTTTTTGGAATAGTATTCATTAATAATTTGTGAAATTTCTAAAGGATTTTTTATATGTTGATATTTAAAAAGGATTTGATCCTCTTGTGGAGTCCATAGATAAGTCTTCTTGTCTGTCATCTTTATTCCATTGGTGTTTGTAAAACTTATTTGCGATAAGTTTTATATCTGGTTCAGTTGATTCTACTTTAACTTCAGCGATTATAATATCACCTTCTTGAATTTGTAAAGCAGCATATTCTTCATATTTATGTGGAAAGACTACAAGTTCTGCAGCACGAGTTGAATCATCAATATCTAGAATTGCCATTTTTTTGCCAGCTTTAGTATTGATGATTCTTTGTGAAAGAATTACTCCTGCTACTTTATATTTAAAATTCTCTTCTACAGATTCTAAATCTTCTCTATCTATGTTCGTCATATTGATTGGATGTCCACCAATATAACAACCAATATAAGATGCTTGATCTAGGATTTCCTTTAGATTTATTGGTACGGTTTTAACTCTATTAAAAGTTGGTAAATCTGGTAATTCTTTTTCTTTTAAATCTACAGCTTTTTTTAATTCCATTTCTTCTAATGGAAGTAAATCTTCTTCTAATTGTGTAATTTTATTTTGAAGTTGAATATCATCTGGAGACTTAGTCAACTTTTTCTTTGCTTTTATTAACTCATTTCTTAAGAAATTTCTTTTTTCAATTAAAGGTAGAATCTCTTCATTCCTTTTATTTCTCTCTATAATATCTAATTTTCTTTGATTAAATTCTTCTACATCTTTTAAGTAAGAATAAATAGAATCTACATTCTCTAATAATTCTGAGCGTACATAACCTAATTTATCAAATGCACCTGCTTTAACTAAACCTTGAAAAACTTTAGTATTAACCTTTTGAGTATTTACTCTATTGATAAAATCCCAGACGTCTTTGAATGGTGTATTTCCGCGCGCATTAATAATATATTTTGCTGCAGTACCACCAACATCTCTAATAGCGTTTAATCCAAAATAAATTTCGTTATCATGGATAGTAAACTCAAAACTACTGCGATTAATATCGGGTGGGAATATATCAACTCCAAAATGCTTTGCTTCATTTATATACTCTGGAGCTTTAATAGCCCATGTTTTTGGTTGTAAAGTTTTAGATCTAGTGCTCATTAATGCAGTAAAGAATTCTACTGGATAATTAGCTTTTAAATAAGCAGTTACATATGTAAGCACAGAGTAAGAAACTGAATGTGCTTTATTAAAACAATTTGAAACAACTACACCATTTTCTAATTGAAAATCATGATGTGGCGAATCAACACTAATATCATATACAGGTTTTTTGCCTATATATTCTTTTGATATAATTTTCATTTATTACGCTCTTGGTAATTTTATTAAACCTGTCAAATCGGTAAAAGGAATTTCTACCCATCTAGCACCTGTCCAAACAAAACCATAACAAGTATTTTGAGAATTTCCAATAATAGTTGATGCTAAAGTTTGAGCTGGAG
>JACCDO012103657.1_pt1 | contig 10622 bp, 7 predicted proteins | sample 7446101 | NCBI WGS metagenome assembly JACCDO01 (sample SAMN15323440, study PRJNA562643) | freshwater metagenome | isolation source: river surface water | place: USA:Blue River Watershed | collected 2017-08-16
AAAAACTCTGTAACGAACTCCTTCCAGTAATCAAAAAGGAATCAAATTCAATGGAATTAGATTCTTCAACCGAAGGGTTGATTCAATATGTTCATCGTCATGGGTAAATTTCTTAGATTTCAGCCCATTTTTCTTCCCAAGATTTGGGGAGGAAATCATATTGAGAAACTTAAAAATTGGGATGAAGAAGTGCCTCAAAATTGCGGTGAAGTTTGGTTAGTTTCCGATGTTAATTCTCAAGAAACTTACCAAAAAGGGACAAATCAAACCTTAAGCCAATTGATTGATTTGGATGTTAATCATGCCTTTTTTTCACCATCTTTCCGAAAAAAATATCAAAAATTTCCACTTCTCATCAAAATTATTGATGCACGTGAAGACCTTTCTATTCAAGTTCATCCCAACGATGAAATCGCTCAAAAAAAACACGGTTGCCTAGGGAAAACCGAATCATGGATCATTTTAGACCATGAAAAAGATGCTTTTTTGTACCTGGGTTGGAAAAATGAAATGACACGACAAGAGATTCAAACGGCTAGTCAAGGCGGTTGGATCGATTCCGAAATCAACCAAATTCAAGTCCAAAAAAATGATCTTTTTTTCATTCCAGCAGGACTTGTTCACAGCATCGGAAAGGGAATTGTTTTAGGTGAAATCCAACAATCATCGGATGTTACCTATCGATTATTTGATTTTAATCGAAAGGATGCCAATGGTCATCTTCGAGATCTCCATTTGGAAGAATCTTTAGAAGCTGTTTCTCTCGATTCATATACCACAGTAAAAAATAACTGTGATTACATTGAATCCCAATATTTTTCCTACAGCTTGCACAAGTTGAATGACAATGAAACCATCGAAATTTCTAACAATCAACTTTTCTGGCTTATCGAAGGAAATGAAGTTGAAATCAGTTCTTACGAAATTACGGAAAGGGTCACCAAACATGAACCCGTTTGGATACCCAACTCTTTTGAACATGTACGTGTAAAATGTAATGGAATCGCCCATTTTCTAACGATCCAAATCCCATGATATCTGTACAACTAATCGATCTTGGTGTCCAGGATTACAAAGAGGTTTGGGATCTTCAAGAACAGTATTTCAAGGAATCCATTGATTTAAAAATTGCGAATAAATCCAATCAAACGCATATTTTACCCAAAAATAGGCTTTTGTTTGTTGAACATCCCCCTGTTTATACCTTAGGTAAATCAGGAAAAAAAGAGAATCTTCTACTAAATGAAGATCAATTGAAAGATATTGGAGCTACTTTTTATGCGATCAATCGGGGGGGAGACATAACATTTCACGGACCAGGACAATTGGTTGTTTACCCATTGCTTGATTTAGAGCAATTTATTCCCAGTTTAAATGCATTTGTTACATCATTGGAAAAATGTGTTATCGAAGTTTGCCAACATTACGGTATACGAGCCGAAGCATTTGAAGGATACACAGGCGTATGGATTGAACCGGGGGTGGAAGGAAAAGAACGAAAAATATGTGCTATCGGCCTTAAATCAAGTCGATGGTGCACGATGCATGGAATTGCCTTCAATATCAACACCTCTTTGGATTTTTTTAATCACATGATTCCCTGTGGCATCGACGATAAAGCGGTAACATCCTTGAAGAAAGAATTGGGTAAAGATGTTGACATGGCAGAAGTGAAAAATCTCTTTTTACAGGCTTTTTTGAAAGAATTTAATGCCCAAATCATTTCGTGAAACTAATTATATCCATCGGATTTTCCCTTCTCCTTTTGCTTTTGTTTTTCAGTCAAATCCTGAACAAACAATTGGAGTCTGTTTTTAAGCAGGAAATAAATCATCTTGTTAGAGGTGAACTTCAATATTCAAATTTTTCCACCTCTTTTTTTAAGAATTTCCCCGATTTATCCATCAAATTTTCCCATGTCATCTTACTAAACGACACCTCTAAAATAGATACTTTGGTAAAATTGGAAAGTATTCAAGCTAGCATTTCTCCATTTTCCATTTTTGATAACCAACTTAATATTTCAACCATAAAGTTCAATAACGCCGAGCTTTTTCTTGATTATCTCGAGAAATGGCAAATATTTCGGAAAGATTGGAAACCTCAAAGAATCAATATTCAACATTCAGAGATACAAATTCCATTCTCAAGTTGGATCTATTATCGAAAAAAACAAAAGATATCCTACTTTCCTACCTTTCCTATTATTCAACTAGATCAAATTCAAGCTTCACAACGAAGTTGCTTCCCGGTGTTGGTTAGAAAAAAGAATCAGCCTGATTACTCTAAAAATGAGTGTATTCTATTTGATCTGAAACAAGGAAAATTGCTATTTGAAGATTCTTTAGGTATTTTTAAGAAAGAAGGATTAAACCAAATCAACTTTTATGAGCAGTAAACGAATAGCCATCGTAGGGGGAGGAGCTTCTGGATATTTTACAGCTATTCATGCTGCCCAAAATTCAAACGATTCAAAAATCTTCATCTTCGAAAAAGCCAAAGATGTCCTTCAAAAAGTTCGAATTTCAGGAGGTGGTCGATGCAATGTAACCCACGCATGTTTTGATCCTAAGGAATTAACTAAATTCTATCCTCGTGGTGAAAAAGAACTCTTGGGCCCATTTCATAAATTTTGCTCGGGAGATACCATGGATTGGTTCGAAAAAAGGGGAGTAGAATTAAAAATTGAAGAAGATGATCGTGTTTTCCCGGTATCCGACTCAAGCGAAGATATTGCCCAAGCATTGATTCAGGAAGCCCGAGAAAATAACATTGAAACGTTAACTCAAATGGCGGTAGTCGACATTCGAAGGAAAGATGAAGGCTTCATCATTGAGTTTACCAATGGTCAACAAAGTTTTTTTGATGCTGTGGTTATTTCTTCAGGATCATCGGGTAAGATTTGGGAAATTCTTGAAAAATTGGGGCATAGTATTGTTACACCGGTACCTAGTTTGTTCACGTTTAATATCAAAGATAGCCGTTTAAACAACCTTCAAGGAGTTTCCGTTCCCATGGTACATTCAAAAATTGAAGGAACTTCTTTCGAAACTACAGGTCCATTACTCATTACGCATTGGGGCATTTCAGGTCCTGGCATTTTAAAGTTATCGGCCATTGGTGCTCGAAAGCTGGCCGAGATGAATTACGAAGCTACCATTGTTTTAAACTGGTTAGGCGAAATGGAAGAACGTGATGCTTTTTCGATCGTAGAAAATTGGAAAAAAGAAAATCCGAAAAAACAGCTCCTTTCGGGTCCATTTTCAAATTTATCGAAACGACTTTGGATGAAATTAATCGAGTTCGCCCATTTGGATGGGAATGAAACTTGGGCAAATGTGCCTCATGCATCCATCCAAAGATTGGCGCATCAGCTCACCCATGCCAAGCTTGGAATGAAAGGAAAAAGCACCAACAAAGAAGAGTTTGTTACCGCCGGAGGTGTAGAGTTGAAAGAAATTGACTTCAAAAGTTTTCAAAGTAAACTTATTCCCAATTTATTTCTAGTTGGCGAGTGCATTAACATCGATGCGGTTACCGGCGGTTTTAATTTTCAAGCGGCCTGGACTGCCGGATACATAGCTGGAAATTATCTTTCACAAAATTCATGACCACCCAAATACCCTTAGCAGAGCGATTACGTCCGAAAAATTTGGATGATTTTATTGGCCAAAACCATTTGGTAGGGAAGGGTATGCCACTACGAAACATGATTGAAAGCGGGAGCTTTCCTTCCATCATTTTGTGGGGTCCTCCCGGCGTAGGTAAAACAACCTTGGCTCAAATCTTAGCCCAATCTGTTCAACGTCCATTCCATTTTCTTTCTGCCATCGAAGCGGGGGTAAAAGATCTGAGGGATATTATCCAATCTGCCAAGGGATTATTTCCTCCCATTTTATTTATTGATGAAATCCACCGCTTCAACAAAACTCAGCAAGATGCGCTTTTAGGTGCGGTGGAAAAAGGACGTATTTCCCTCATTGGAGCCACAACGGAAAACCCCTCTTTTGAGATCAATTCTGCTCTGATTTCAAGATGTCAAGTCATTGTACTGGAACAACATACTCCTGAACATCTCAAAGAAATATTGAATCGTGCTTTCGAAACCGATCCATGGTTATCATCCCAAAAAATACAGCTAAAAGAAACGGATCATTTTATTAAATTTTCGGGAGGAGATGCCCGGAAATTGCTCAATTTATTGGAAGCTGTTGTGTTTTCCATTCAAGGGGAGAAAAAGAAAATCATCACCAATGAATTGATTGAAAAGGTGGCCGCAAATAATTTTTCACGATACGATAAATCGGGAGAACAACATTACGATGTCATTAGCGCTTTTATCAAATCCATTCGAGGAAGCGACCCACAAGCTGCGGTTTATTGGTTAGCTCGAATGATACATGGAGGGGAAGACCCTAAGTTTATTGCCCGAAGGATGTTAATTTTAGCATCGGAAGATATTGGAAACGCTAATCCAACGGCCATGATTCTGGCTAACAATACCTTTCAGGCGGTTCATCAAGTTGGAATGCCAGAATCGAGAATCATTCTTTCGCAATGTGCCATTTATTTGGCCTGCAGCAGTAAATCAAACTCAAGTTACCTAGCCATTGATTTAGCCTTAGAAGAAGTGAGAAAAAATCCGAATCTGGAGGTTCCTCTACATTTGCGAAACTCACCGACTAAATTAATGAAAGAAATGGGCTACGGAGAAGGCTATTTGTATGCTCATCATTATGAAAACAATTTCGTAAAACAGGCTTTTTTACCAAAAGAGTTGGAAAATTTTGAGTTTTTTACCCCTGGGAAAAACCCAAGAGAACAAGAAATGAAACAATTTTTAAATCAACGCTGGGGTAACAAATCTAACGAACCAAAGTAACCAATCCTTGCCATCGGTATGTTTTTCCGTTCTTTCCAATGGCATTAACCAGGTAAGGATAAGCACCAACCGTACATAGTTGCCCATTTACTTTACCATCCCAAGTCACTCGTTCACCTTTTCCCTGAAAGATTTCTTGTCCCCACCGATCAAAAATAAGAACGTCAATCATCGACAAATTGAAGCCTTCAAAAACCAAGTTTTCATTGATGCCATCGTTGTTGGGCGAGAATGCATTGGGAATGACCAATTTCACTGAATCAATAAAAATAAACTGGTATTGAAAGGTATCCAAACAACTTGGAGATAAACTTTGTACAGTTAATGTGGGTGAATAGACTCCTTCTTTTTGATAAATATGCTTTGGGTTAGCGACATTTTGCAAACGGTTTCCATCCCCGAAATCCCAATCAAATAAAACTGAATTCAATGAACTTTTATTGGTGAATACAATTTCTTGAGGCGCATATCCAGTGTCCAATGAAACTTCAAATTCGGCATGAACATCCGTTCGAAAAACGGCTACGGAGTCGGGCAAACTTCTACATTTTCCTTGACTAACAATAACTGAATACCATTTTAAAGAGTCGTTAATTGAAACTGAGATCACGGGAGAATTTTGGCCATTACTCCAAAAGAAATTTGTTCCTCCAGAGGCTTTTAAAGTTATTTTTTCATCTTTGCAACCAAACACATCAACACCAGCATTGGCAATGACCGAGAAAAATATTTTTACAATGACTGAATCAACCAAATTACAGCCATCGATTGTAGTGTATCGAAAATAGAAAGTATCGGTAGTGCTGGGAGAAACCATCGGATAATTATTGGAATCCAAAATTCCTAATTTCTTACTTTCCCATGTCCATTTTGAAATAAGTGCGGTATCTTGATTGGCCCATAAACGAAGGGAGTCTCCAGCACAAATACTCGTATCGGTTTCTAAAATAGGGTTTAAAGAATTAAAAACAATAATTTGAATGGAATCCTTACTTCGACAGCCATTGGAATCTATACCTGAAACATAGTATTTCTGGGTTACCGGGGGTCTTGCTATGGGATTGAATACAGAAGTATCGGAAAGGGTAGAGTCTGATTTCCAAAAATAGGATATACCGCCCGAAGCCACCAACTGCACTGATTGGCCTTGGCACATTTTTGGAGGTCCCAAAATCCGAATTTGGGGTGGGGGAAAGATGGTAACTTCTTTTACGATGGTATCGGTATTAAAGCAATTCTTCACAAAAAGTTTTACGTTGTATTTACGAGGAGTTGAAAACGTATGGGATGGATTGAGTAGGGTAGAGGTAGTTCCATCATCAAAATCCCAATAAAGGCTATCGGGACTACCGGAAAGACATTTAAATTGCACATCTTCTCCTTGACAAGCTTCTAAATTTTGGGAGGCTTGAATAGTAAAATTGGCTTTAATGCGAACGAATTGAAAATCCAATTTAAAAATAGCCATATTACAATTCGATGAGTTGTTAGTTTGCGAATATGCATTTGGTGTAGTTGGAAAATCGGAAAAACCTCCGCAACCGGCACAGGCGGCATGGTAAACAATGCCTTGCGGATCAAATCTCGACGTGCCGCCATCCACATGTTCCCCACTGATATTTCCTCCCAGAAAAGTACCATACAATAAACTATCAGCATCTTTTTCAAGAACAACCAAATAATAATCATTGCCATTGGTGGAATCTTTCAGAGCATCCGAGGTGGTGGGAAGTCCAATGGTATTTCCTTGACTTGGATTCGTTCCCAATAAATTATTTAAACTTCCTCCCCATCCAGCCAAATAAATTCGCCCACATATATCAACCAGAAAAGCGGTTGGAGAAAAATCTGGCCCCGCATGGTTTCCACTTCCACCTATTTTTGTTGAGAGGGTTCTTTGTGACAAATTGGAAGTAAAACGTTGTACAAAAACTTTCCCAGAAGTATTTCCATATTTCCCTTGAGTAATTGGAAAAACACCTTCCGTTTGTCCGGCAACATACACATTCCCTAACTGATCCGATTGGATTAAAAAAACTTGATCGTATTCGGGGGTAGCAACAAAGGTTCCATGTAAAATTTGAGTTCCAAGGGTATCGATTTCAAAAACAAAACCATCTACCGTATCGACAAACGTAGATTGAAATCCGGCTGAAAAGGAACTTAAATTCCTACTTTTTGTTCCACCTCCAACATAAATTTTATTCTGATCGGTGATGTGAATGGCATAAGCAGCATCGTAATCGTTTCCTCCCCAATATGTGCTAAATCGAAGTCGCTGTAAGTCAGAGGAAAAAGAGGAAATAACGGCGTCTTGGAAACCGCGCAATGTATCTTGAATAGCCGGAGAAATGACCGGGAAATTCGAAGACTTGGTGTTGGATACAACGTAAACATTTCCACTTTTATCCAGATTAATTTCTCCACGGCAATAATCGCCATAATTGTAATTCAAGAAATTTCCTGAATTCCAAATGGTACTATTTGAATTATTAAAGGCATCATCATCAAAACCACCTAAAAATGTTGACCCCAAAAGTACGGTACCGGAATCATTGAACTTCAAAACAACAATATCCCAACTTCCATTGTGCGTAGTATCAAATGAATTCGAATCAACTGGAAAATCTGCACTTAAACTATGACCTAAAATGTAAAGTTGACCAAGGGAATCCGTGATCAAACTCATGGGTTCATCATCCTGAATTCCTCCAATAAACGTACTGTATAAGATTTGAGAACCTGAACTATCAAATTTGGTGATTACGATGTCATGGTTGGTTGCGGAACCATTATAACTGGTATCGATGGCCCCAAAAGAAACCGGATAAAATGATCCACGAACAATTCCGCCAGCATAGGCATTTCCCCAACGATCATAGGTTGCTGTAAATCCCCAATTGTCAGAAAGGCCTCCAGTAAACGTACTAAATTGCAAAATGGGATCTATAACCACGGGTGCATCAACAAGGAGCTTTTGTAAGTGAAAGCCAAACCTTCCATCTTTTTGAATGAACCTAGATTTGATGCCTTTGCCCTTTTGAAACGATATAGGAGCAGATTCGCGGAAATGAGTAAATCCAAGGTCAGAAACAATACCAGATTGATCTAAAATGACCTTATCAAGGCCTTTATAAACCCATTGGATCTGTTTTGACTGCTGTGGATGTTGAACGTAAAAATTATGTTTTACCTGTTTGTTTTCAATGAATAACTCCCAATCGATCCCGGGATAAAAATTTCTAATCCACACTTTTTTATAGATGGAAACCCGAGGGATGGATTTTGGGGTATAATAATTAAAATAGTGAGGGAGGGCCGATTCAAACTCAACTTTCGATTGAGGATTGCTACCAATAAATTGTTGTTTTAATGCAAATCGAGGCAATCCGCCAACGACTTTCTTTGACAGATGTTCTTCTTCAGTTTTTCGTTGATCAAACAATGAAAATACCAATCCATCTTTTTCAATAAACAAAAAACCATTCTGAAGTGAAACAGCTGCAATAACTTGTTCTGGAAATTGACCTTTATTTTGAATAAATCCTTCATTTTGAGCTTTTAACTGAATAAAAGTCAACCCAAAAAGAAAAATAAGGATGGCAAATTTCAACATAAAAAGAAAGCCCTAATTTAGTTAGGGCTTTCACAAATCAAAAACTTTTTTTAAGCATCAACGCGAGCATATTTTGCATTCTTTTCGATGAATTCGCGGCGAGGTGGAACCTCATCGCCCATCAACATCGAAAAAGTAGAATCGGCAAGGGCAGCGTTTTCAATGGTAATTCTTCTCAACGTACGGCTTTCTGGGTTCATAGTGGTTTCCCATAATTGCTCTGCATTCATTTCTCCCAAACCTTTGTAACGTTGAATGACCACAGAACTATCATTTCCTTTGCCCAGTTCGGCAACAGCCTGTTCGCGATCGATATCATTCCAACAATAACGCTGAGAATTTCCTTTACGAACCAAATAGAGTGGGGGAGTAGCAATGTACAAGTGACCTTTATCGATCAAATCGCGCATGTAGCGGAAGAAAAAGGTCATAATCAATGTAGTAATGTGTGAACCGTCTACGTCAGCATCACACATGATTACAATTTTATGATAACGTAATTTTTCGAGGTTGAGGGCTTTGTTATCTTCTGCAGTTCCGATACTTACTCCGAGTGCGGTGAAGATATTTTTGATCTCTTCATTTTCGTAGATTTTGTGCTCCATGGCTTTTTCTACGTTCAAGATCTTACCTCGAAGCGGCATAATGGCCTGGGTGTTACGATCGCGGCCTTGTTTGGCCGTTCCACCCGCTGAATCCCCTTCGACCAAGAAGATTTCAGAACGAGCGGGGTCTTTTTCCGAGCAATCGGCCAATTTACCAGGGAGCGACATGCCGCCCATAACGTTTTTCCGCTGCACCATTTCGCGCGCTTTACGGGCGGCGTGACGAGCCGTTGCTGCGAGAATAACCTTGTCGACAATTTTTCGGGCTTCTTTGGGATTTTCTTCCAAGTAGTTGTTCAGCATTTCACCTACTACCACGTCAACGGCACCGGTTGCTTCACTATTCCCCAATTTAGTCTTTGTCTGACCTTCAAACTGAGGCTCTTGAACCTTCACTGAAATTACAGCGGTTAGTCCTTCACGGAAATCATCACCCGAAATATCAAACTTCAATTTGGAGGTTAATCCTTCTTTTTCGGCGTAATTTTTTAGAGTACGGGTAATCGCTCTACGAAAACCAGCAACGTGTGTTCCACCTTCAATCGTGTTGATGTTATTCACGTAGGAAGACAAGTTTTCTGAATATGAAGTGTTGTATTGCAAAGCCACCTCAACTGGAATTTCACCTTTGGTGGTTTCCATGTAAATCGGATTCGGAATTAAGGGCTCACGGCTTTGATCTAAAAAAGTAACAAATTCACGCAAACCACCTTCTGAAAAATAAACTTCCGATTTATGGTTATTTTGATCGTCTTGCTCACGCTCATCGGTAAGGGTGATTTTAATTCCTTTATTGAGGTAAGCGAGTTCACGCATACGATTTTGAAGTGTTTCAAATTTATACTCGGTATGAATGAAAATAGAATCATCCGGTTTAAAATGAACAATGGTACCTGTACGATTGGTGGTTCCTATTTCTTTAACGTCGTATAGTGGCTTACCAATATTGTACTCCTGCTGAAATACTTTTCCTCCGCGATGAACGGTTGCGATCAATTGGGTTGAAAGAGCGTTAACGCAGGAAACCCCAACACCGTGCAATCCGCCGGAAACCTTGTAGGTATCCTTATCGAATTTACCTCCGGCGTGTAAAACCGTCATAACAACTTCTAAGGCCGATTTTTTCTCTTTTGGATGAAGATCGGTAGGAATACCACGTCCGTTATCTTCAACAGTAATGGAATTGTCGGTATGAATTGTCACTTGAATCGTATCGCAATGACCCGCAAGTGCTTCGTCAATGGAGTTATCGACCACCTCGTACACCAAATGGTGCAAACCCTTGATTCCAATATCTCCAATGTACATGGCAGGACGTTTCCGAACCGCCTCTAGACCTTCCAGTACCTGAATATTACTCGCACCGTAATCACCGGTGTTTTTCTTCATCTCTTCACTCATTGTTCCACATTTTTCGTGTTCTCAAAGATAACCTTCACTCCAAGAAAATACAAAGGAAATTATACCTAACACTGAATTTCAATGCATTGTTTTTCAATTACTTATTTGGTTTATTGAA
>JACCDO011235807.1_pt1 | contig 10621 bp, 13 predicted proteins | sample 7446101 | NCBI WGS metagenome assembly JACCDO01 (sample SAMN15323440, study PRJNA562643) | freshwater metagenome | isolation source: river surface water | place: USA:Blue River Watershed | collected 2017-08-16
TAAATCGTGCCATTATTGGCTTCTCGTATTTTACCAATATTTTTGTAAGAGCCATCGGGAACGAATTTTTCAGAACCGAATAATTCTTCTTCACCATTGGTAATTTTTAACATATCACAATCAACTAAAATAAATGGCTTACCTGAACTAGCACTTGAACCGTGAATGGCTCTAGCTAAAAGCTCTTTGCCAGAACCACGAGGACCTTCAATGAGAATTGAAATATTAGAATTGACAACTTTTTTTGCCATGCGAATAGCATTTAAAAGAGGTTCGCTTTGCCCAATGATATCAGAGAAAGCGACTTGATCTTTACCCTTTCTTGCTAAATGCGAAACTTGATATTTTAAATTCTTTTTTTCAATAGCATTGTTGATAGATGCGGTTACTCTAGCAAAAATATCATTTTCACCTTTTACGATATAATCAATCGCTCCATAATTTATAGCGGTAATGGCTAAATTTACATCTTGATTGGCGGTAAGAACTATAACTTGCAAATCGCCTTTAATCGAATTAATTTGCTTCAAAACCGTTAAACCATCGAGGTCAGGCATTGATAAATCTAGAAGCATAACATCGACATCATGACATGAGATACCTTTTAGAACCTTACGATTCATAAAAAAATCTACCACTTCCATACCGCTGGACATGACTAAATAATTATGACCAAGATTTTCGATGAAATGACTAATGATTTTTCTTTGTGTAGCTTCATCATCAACTATAAGAATTGTTCTTTTTACCATATTTTTTAAATTATATTTTGTATTCTCTCAACTTCTTATCTTGAAGAAGTTGAATAATTTTTGCCGAAGTCTCTTCGACCGACCTTTTTGTGACATCAATAATCGGGCAATCTAATTTAGCAAATAATTTGCGAGATTCATTGATTTCTCTTTTAATTGATTCAAGGTCAATATATTCATTAGAGAGCTCGCTACCAATTGATGTTAATCGAGTTTGTCTAATTTGAATAAGTTTTTCTGGATTTATTACCAAGCCAACAATTAATGGTGATTTTAAATCATATAATGAGTTAGGTATTGTTTCAAATGAAACAAAAGGAATATTAGCAACTTTAAAACCGCGACAAGATAGATAAATAGAAGTTGGTGATTTAGAAGTTCTTGATACTCCAATTATTACAACATCTGCCTCATATAAATCCCAAGTAGACTGACCATCATCATGTGTTATAGTGTAGCTAATAGCATCGACTCTTGAGAAATATTGATTGTCGAGAAGATGTTGTCTTCCTACCATTTGACTAACATTTTCTCGCAAGTAATTTGAAAATTCGGCAATAATATGAGACAAAACTGGGATACAAGGAACTTGAATATCATGACAAGCTTTTCTGAGCTTTTCGACCAAATCATCTTTCATGATTGTGTATAAAACAATTCCGGGTTGCTTAGAAATTGCTTCTATGACCTTTTCGATTTGTGATTTGGATCTAACCAAAGGCCAAATGAAGTCGTTAGATTCAACCGATTCAAATTGCGATAAAACAGCTCTAGCAACCGAACTAAGGGTTTCACCAGTAGAATCTGAAATTAAATGTAAATTGATAGATTTTTTTGCCATTATTACAAATTATACTGAAATTATTCAAAAAATTTATATTACACATTTTGAAGTTTTTTTCTAAAAAAATCAATCAATTTTATTTTTAATTTATCAAAAATTTAAATAGATATTAATAATTTGGATTTTTTTTATAAATTATTTTTGGTTATTTAAATATAAATAAATTGATATTTAATATATTTTTTATGATTTAAAACATAAATTAACAACCTTTGATTTTAAGTTAATTTTGTTAAAAGTTGTATCTAGGTAATTTAGTTTTATTAAAAAATTTATGGTGAGCACGGTTGGAATCGAACCAACGACAACCTCATTAAAAGTGAGGTGCTCTACCGACTGAGCTACGTGCTCTTCAAATAATTGAAGAATGAAATATATAAAAATATATTTTGAGTACCGATTTAGATTTCTAAATTAGTGCTTTTAATATTGATTAAATGCGATTAATTTAATTTTCTAATTTTAGTAAGATCAAATATTTTATTTAACTTATTTTTTAAAAACAAGTGGAAAAATTAAAATTATAAAAATAACAAAAATCTTTAGTAAAATTATTTTAGAATTTTAAAATAGTAGTTAAATAATTTTTTAGCGACAAATTTTTTTAAATTTTTAAAATGAAAACTATCATAATAATACCATCTAGACTTGCTTCAACTCGCTTACCCAATAAGCCTTTGGCATTAATAAATAATAAAACCATGATTCGCAGAGTTTTTGAACAAGCTAAAAAAACTAATATTTCTGATATTGTAATCGCCACTGATAGCACTCTTATTGCCGATGAAATTAACAATTTCGGTGGAAAATTTATCATGACAAACTCAGATTTACCTTCAGGAACCGATCGCATTCATTCAGCTTTTAAAAGCCTAAAAGAAGATTTTGATATAATCGTAAATTTGCAGGGAGACCTACCCAATATTGACCCCACCGTTATTAATTCTTGTATTGACCTTGCCAAAAATTCTAATTGCGATATTGCAACTGTTGCTTCGGTGATTAAAGATAAATCTGAAATAACCAATCCAAATGTTGTAAAAATTGCCATCGGTCTTGATCAAAATGCTTTATATTTTTCAAGATCGCCAATACCATACTCTAAAAACCTTGATCAAAAATATTATCATCATATTGGTATTTATGCTTTTAAAAAAAATGCCTTGGAGAAATTTGTTAATTTATCACCCTCGCCTCTTGAAAAACAAGAAAGCCTTGAACAGCTCAGAGCTCTTGAAAATCAAATGAAAATCTCGGTAAAAATTGTCGATGCTCACCCATTATCGGTTGATACCGCTGATGATTTAGAAAAAATATCTAAAATTATATCGAATCATGAAAACAACTAAAAAAATTTCAAAATCTATCGGTTGGAAAGAATGGTTCAGTCTTGATTGCATTGCTTTACCAGCCATTAAAGGTAAGATTGATACTGGAGCAAAAACTTCCGCCCTGCACGCTTTTAACATCGAAACTTTTTACATTGAAGATATAGAATATGTAAGTTTTGAAATTCACCCCTTGCAAAAAAATAAAAGATTAGTTAGAAAATGTATGGCAAGAGTAATTGATCGTCGAATGGTCTCTGATTCTAGTGGCAAAAAAGAGCGAAGAATTGTTATTAAATCTGATTTAAAAATTGGTGATAAAAAAATTCGTATTGAATTAACTTTAACTAATCGAGATAACATGACTTTTCGTATGCTTTTAGGTCGCGAAGCAATTAAGCAAGCCAAAATGATAGTTGATGTCTCTAAATCTTTTTTACAGGGTAAAATTAAAAGAACTAAAGTTCTAAAACTTTACCGCGAAATCAAACCCAGTATACTAGAAATTTAAATATGAAAATTATTCTACTAGCCTCTAACTCTAACTTATATTCAAATCAAAGAATTATCGAATCTGCCAAATCTCGCGGACACGATATAGAATTTGTCAATGTTGGTGGAGCTTACATTAAAATATCTTCAAGTAATTGCGAAGTTTACCATCAAGATGGCAAAAAACTTACCAAAATTGATTATGTTATTCCTCGCATCAAGCCTGCCATGACATTTTATGGCACGGCAATAATTCGCCAATTTGAGGTAATGAATATTAGGTGTCTTAACAGCTCTGACTCAATTACCAAATCTCGCGATAAACTTCATACCTTACAAATTCTTGCTCAACATAAGATGGGTATTCCGATTACCTCCTTTGCCAATTCATCTTATGATACCAAAGATTTAATCAAGATTGTTGGTGGTTCGCCTTTAGTGGTTAAATTGCTTGAAGGCACTAAAGGAGTTGGAGTTGTTTTAGCCGAAACTTCAAAAGCTGGCGAGAGTGTTATCAATGCTTTTCGTAGCTTAAAAGCCGATGTTTTAGTTCAGCAATATATCAAAGAGTCGAAAGGTCAAGATATTCGCTGTTTCGTAATTGGCAATCAGGTTGTAGCCTCAATGGAGCGAATTGCTCAAGAAGGCGAATTTAGAGCCAATATTCATCTCGGGGCAACCGCTCGTAATATTGAAATTACCGATGAAGAGCGAGATTTGGCAATTCGTGCCGCTAAATCAGTTGGTCTAGAAGTAGCAGGAGTTGACATGGTTAGATCCAATTCTGGTCCGAAAATTCTCGAACTAAATTCATCACCCGGATTAGAGGGTATTGAAGGCACTACCGCCATTAATATTGCCGATAAAATGATCGAATATCTTGAAAATAAATTTAAAAATAATGACAAAAATTGATGCCAAAAAAATTTTTCATGGCGAAATCGAATTTATAAAAGGAGCTCATAATTTCTCGCAAATTCCTCAATATCATTTTCCAGAAATTGCTTTTATTGGAGCTTCCAATGTCGGAAAATCTAGCCTAATCAATGCAATTTTTAACAAAAAAATTGCCATCGTATCTTCAACACCTGGCCGAACTCAACAATTAAATTTTTTTAAAAATTTGGGTTTTCGCGATGGTTTTATGATTGTTGATTTACCGGGATATGGTTTTGCTAAAGCTCAAGATAAAAAAATTCAACATTGGCAAGATGCAACATTCGAATATTTATTAAATAGCAAAAATTTAAAAAGAATTTTTTTACTAATCGATAGTGTTAAGGGCTTAAAAAACAATGATTTAGAAGTGATAGAAATTTTTAATCAATACAATATTTACTTTCAAATAATTTTAACCAAGATAGATAAAATTAATTTAAATGATCAGCAAAAAATTTTTTTAGACATTGAAAATAGATTAAAAATATATAAATTCTTTTTGCCAAATATTTTAAAATGCAGTAGCTCAAAAAAATATGGCATTTCTGAAGTTCAAAATGAAATTTTAGTTATTTTAAAAAATTTATGAAAATAATTTTAACTATAGTAATTAGCAGTTTAATTATTTTCTTGACAGTTTTAATGCTTAATTACAAAACATATAACGGCACTAATCACAATAAAAGCAACAATGAAAAAAACTAAGGATATCAAAAACAATATTTTAAATCTTACTCCAAAACAAATAGTCGATGAATTAAATCGCTATATTATTGGTCAAGATTCGGCAAAAAAAGCTGTCGCGATCGCTCTTCGCAATCGTTATCGCCGAAAATTAGTAGAATCGCCTTTGCGAGAAGAAATTTCACCAAAAAATATTTTAATGATTGGGCCAACGGGGGTCGGCAAAACTGAAGTAGCCCGCAGGTTAGCCAAGTTGGCGAATGCCCCATTTATAAAAGTTGAGGCAACTAAATTTACCGAAGTTGGTTATGTTGGGCGAGATGTCGATTCTATTATTCGTGACCTACTTGATGTTGCCATCAAAAATAATCGCCTCGAAATGAAAAAATCCGTTCATGAAAAAGCTGAAAAACATGCTAAGAAAAAAATTTTAAAAATTTTAGTCGGCGAAAATGCCCTCGATGAAACTAAAGAAAAATTTTCTAAAATGCTCGAAAATGGCGAACTTAACGACAGAGAAATCGAGCTTGATATTGTCGATAATTCATCATCCTCGGTCAATAGTTTTGATATTCCGGGTGGTCAAGTTGGTATGATAAATATATCCGAAATGATTGGCAAAGCAATTGGTGGCGAAAAAACCAAAAAAGCCCGCATGACCGTTGAAGATGCTCTCAAAACCCTGATTGACGAAGAATCTAACAAAATGATTGATGAAGATAAAATAATTAAAAATTCTTTAAAATCAGTCGAAAATGATGGCATTGTTTTTATCGATGAAATTGACAAAATCTGTGCTCGAGGCAATATTAAAGGAGCCGATGTCTCTCGAGAAGGTGTACAACGAGATTTATTACCGCTAGTCGAAGGCACCACTATTAGCACCAAACATGGCATCGTCAAAACAGACCATATTTTATTTATTGCATCTGGGGCTTTTCATGTAGCTAAACCAGCAGATTTATTACCAGAATTACAAGGTCGCTTCCCAATTCGAGTTCAATTAAAATCACTCACCGAAGAAGATTTGTTAAAAATTCTCACCGAGCCAGAATCTAGTCTTATTAAACAATATACTGCATTAATCGCGGTAGAAAATGTTCAACTCAAATTCACTGATGAGGGCATTAAAGAAATGGCAAAAATTGCTTTCAAGGTTAATGGTGAAATCGAAAATATCGGTGCTCGTCGCCTTCATACTTTGATTGAAAAAATTCTTGAAGAAATTAGCTTCACCGCCAGCGATATTAAAAATAACCAAGAAATTATTATTGATGCTGAATATGTAAATTCTCACATTGGCGATTTAGTTTCGAATAAAACCGATTTAATGAAATTTGTATTATAAATTTAGCCTTTAAAACAAAACTTGACAGAAAAAAAACCTTTATATATTATTTGTTAAGAATTAAATTTTTAATTGAATTTTATTTTATTTAATAATCACCATTAAATTAACCATGTTAAGTTCACCACTATTTGAAAACAATATGTTTAACACCCTTGCTTTTTTTAAAAAAATGCAAAATGTCGGCATGTCCAGAGAAATCGCCGAAGAATTAGCTTTAACTTTTCTAAATATTCACAATAATCAGTTCGAAAATTTGGTTACTAAACAAAGATTTTCTCAATTTGAAATCGAGATTAAATCCGAGATTGATAAAATTAAATCCGAGATTGATGACATCAAATCCGAGATTGATGATATTAAATCCGAGATTGATGATATTAAATCTGTAATTGCCGAAATTAAATTAGATATGAAAAATTTTGTCACTAAACAAGAATTTCTAGAATTTAAAAATGAAATTAAATCCGAAATGAAAAATTTTATCACCAAAAAAGAATTTTATGCTGAGATGAAAAATCTTAGCCTTAATTTAACTGTTAAAATGGGCATTATCATGACTACTGGTATCGGGGCTTTGGGGTTATTAATAAAATTATAAATTGAATAAACTAATTGTAAAATTTCTGCTTTTAATTTTTAAATATTAGCCCATAATTAATTTTAAAATTTCATCAAAAATTTATTTAAATTATAAAATGATTATTCGCTATTCACGATCAGAAATGACCAAAATTTGGTCGCAAGAAAATAAATATCAAATTTGGTTTGATATTGAAATATTCGCCTTGCAAGCCCTCGAAAATCTTGGCATTGCCCCACGAGGAACTTCTTCAAGAATTGTTGAAAATTTTAAAAACAGCGGTGGCAAATTTTCTGCCGATCGTATCGACGAAATCGAAAAAACTACCAAACACGATGTAATCGCTTTTTTAACTCACCTCGCCGAACTCACTGGCGAAAATTCTCGCTATATCCATTATGGTATGACCAGCTCCGATGTTCTTGATACCTGCCTTTCTGTGCAACTCGCTCAATCGTCCGATATTTTAATTGATGGCTTAAAAAAACTTTTAACCGCTCTACAAAATCGAGCCATTGAACATAAATATACGGTCTGTGTTGGCAGGTCTCATGGCATTCATGCTGAGCCAACAACTTTTGGCTTGAAGCTCGCTCGCTTCTTTGCCGAGTTTCAAAGAAATCTCAATCGCTTACAATTTGCTCGCCAAGAAATTGCCATCTGTGCCATATCTGGAGCGGTGGGCACTCATGCCAATATTTCTCCACAAGTACAAGATTTTGTCGCTAAAAAATTAAATCTCGAAAGCGAAACCACTTCCAGTCAGGTTATTCCTCGCGATCGCCATGCCATGTTTTTCGCTACTTTAGGGGTTATTGCCTCTTCGATAGAAAATTTAGCCATCGAAATTCGCCATCTTCAACGAACCGAGGTTTTAGAAGCCGAAGAATTTTTTTCCGCTGGTCAAAAAGGTAGCTCGGCCATGCCTCATAAAAGAAACCCCGTTTTAAGCGAAAACCTTACTGGTCTGGCTCGGATGGTTCGTAGCTCGGTAGTTCCTGCCTTTGAAAATGTTGCATTATGGCATGAAAGAGATATTTCTCATTCTTCAGTCGAACGAATGATCGCCCCAGATTCTTGCATCACACTTGATTTTGCCATTCATCGCTTAACAAATTTGGTCGAAAATTTATCGATTTATCCGCAAAATATGCAAAAAAATCTCGATAAATTAGGTGGCTTGGTTTTTTCGCAAAGAGTTATGCTTGCCTTAATTGACGATGCTAAAATTTCGCGAGAAACTGCCTATAAAATTGTTCAAAGCAATGCCATGAAAATCTGGCGAGGCGAAGCAAATAGCTTCTATGAACTACTCAAATCCGAGCCAGAAGTTTTAGAAAAACTCGGCGAAGAAAAACTTAAATCATTATTCGACATAAATTATCATACCAAACATGTTGACGATATTTTTAACAAGGTTTTCAAATAAATTTTCTCAATTTTAATTTTTAAAAATATGACAATATCAATATACGAAATCTCTGTCTTAACCTATATCCGCCAACTCGAAAACTTATCTGAAATTTTAAAAAAGACTAAAATTCATTTGGTCAATAAAAAAATTGATGAACAAGTTTTTGTAAATGCTCGTTTATTTCCTGATATGTTGCCACTTTCAAAACAAATTCAAATCGCTTGCGATTTTGCTAAGGCAAGCTCTGCTAGACTTGCCTCGGTCGAGATTCCAAGCTTTCCTGACAATGAAAAAACTTTCGATGAATTTTTAGAAAGAATTAAAAAAACTATAAATTTTTTAAAAACTTTTAAAGCCGAACATTTCATTTCAAGTGCCGAAAAGAAAATTTCATACTCTGCTCATGGCATGGATTTTAATTTTATCGGTCGCGATTATTTATTAAATTTTGCGGTGCCAAATTTTTATTTTCATTTTGTCACCGCTTATTCTATCCTTAGAAACCAAGGGGTTGAGCTCGGTAAAGCTGATTTTATCGGCAAAATATAAATAAAAATTAACACTTAAAAAAATCTTTTAATCATAAAATATAAGAAATTTTATATCGCAATGACAGGATTTTTATATAAAAATTTTTGCCAAAAATTTTTACTTAAATTTATAGTTAATATGTGGAAATGGTATAATTGGTTTTAGATTATTACTTATTAATTTTTATTTTAGCAATATTTATAGATAAAATTAATGTTAAAAAAAGATTCGCCTGGTTTAGGCAATGGTTTAAATACCATCGAACCTACTATTTCCTTCAACTCCTCTTAAAAAAGTAGGGTTTTGTGCTATAGCTGTAGGATTAGAGCCTAAATTTTCAGACCTAATATCATTAAAAGTTCTATCAGCCCCCAAAAACATATCAAGCTGTTTTTCATAGATGGATGGGGTCTCCGAAACACCGTCCGATGATATAGATGAAATTTTCGATGCATACAGAGATGGGTCAATACTTGGTTCGGATCTAGCATCGCCCCCCCTTTGAATTAAGGTCTCGAATAGATTCAAATATCTGTAGATTGTATGATTGATCCCCCCCAATTAACAGCTGGAGCAGTTTTAGGGTCTGATTGATAAAGTTTGCGATCGCTTTGAGCATCACTTATTTTATCAGCAGACTTATCTTTCTTTGCCTCGCATTTAAAACAATTTTCAATTTCAGAAAAAAATTGCCCAACATTTTTTATAAAATCATCAGTAATATTTACTATTCCAGAAGATAAGCTTGTTAAGAATATTTGGTCCACTCCCTTATCATCTTCAGGTTTGGCATTTGATGAACTCTGATTTTTATTGTTATCAAAACACGATAAAGAATCTGATAAAAAATTCATAAAACCACTTAAAATTTCACCTTCTCTATAATCAGTTGCCATTTATTGTTATTTAAAATTAAATTATGAAAAATTAAATATGAAATTTAAATTAATATAATTTATTAATAAAAATTATAAAACAACAAATATTATTTTATAATTCTTTAAAAAAACATTTAAATAATCGATGAGCTTAAAAAATAATAAATTTGTTGACAATATTTTAGAAAGAAATTTTTAAATAATATTTTACATAATAGATAAATTATTTTATTTATTTCCCAGCAATACCCCCAGAATTAGAGCATAAATCAAAAAAATTAAACAGATTTTTATTTTCTAGACTTTTAACACCACCGGCTTTTGGTTGTGTATTTTCTAGATTTTCAACATTATTTTTCTTTGTATTTTTTGCGATCTCAATTCCTACAACAGTTCCAACGACAGCACCCGTAGCTAAAGCCCCTAAAATTACAACTGGCGAAGCAACAATACCCACACCTAATGCAGATGCGGTAATCAATCCGATCCCAGCCATTGAATAACCAATGCCAAAACCCATGACTGAAGTTTGATTAAAATTATTTTTAATATCTTGTTCATTGATTATATTATCATCTAAAATTTTATCTAAATGATTAAGACAGCTATCATTCATTTCAACAGAATCTAATTCTTGCATGATTATTATAATTTAATTTTTAAATTGATAAAATAATATAATTTATACCATTATAAATTAATTTATTGATATATAAATTTGATCTATGTTAGCATAATTTTTTTAAAAAACATTTAAAAAATTTCTTATTACGAATACGGCGATTATTTCGCCGTGAAGCGATACAAATTCTTTCTAAATTTGCGACA
>JACCDO011358541.1_pt1 | contig 10620 bp, 7 predicted proteins | sample 7446101 | NCBI WGS metagenome assembly JACCDO01 (sample SAMN15323440, study PRJNA562643) | freshwater metagenome | isolation source: river surface water | place: USA:Blue River Watershed | collected 2017-08-16
AGCAATGGATGCAAAGACTTTGAGATCTCAAATTCAATTTGCATGTTCGGAGTTACATTCTCTAACTATCGCCGATTTGATAGATTGTAAGTGGTCCATTGTTAAACGAGTCATTGTTTCTCTTATGATTCGATGTCCTTCACTTCGAGAGTATAATGAGAAATTAGATCTGTTGTTAGAATCAAGGGAAATAGAAATGAATAATCGTCGTCAAGCATTGACACAGAAAAATGTAAATATGGATAGAAACGAACGTACGGAAAATGAAAAGGAATTTCGAACAAAATTTATGAACATTGTTTTAGATGCATTGACATTATTACGATGGCCTCCTGCATTAGAAGCATTTGCAGATCCTATAAAAGCATTATTAAGCGATAAAAATACTATTTTGAACGTATTTGCATTTTTGGTTGAATGTATACTACCTACCGATAAATTGACAAGCAATACCATCCAACTTAATAATAAGAATGATGATATTAGTGAATCAAACATAAAGATTTCTGACTTTAAAGATACTACTACTATTTCAAGAGACTTAAAAAAAAAATCTCCTACTAAATTTCTCACTAAAAATGATGATAGTGATATTAGTATAATTGAAGATTTCAAGTTTCTCGGTACATTTAATCCTGCCAAATCAATGAGTGATATAAGTGTTGAAACAAATTCTTTATTAGGTAAAAATTCACCATCAGTATTTCGCTATCCAAATGATGCCACGAATAATTCATGCAAGAAATGTTATAACAATCCCGGATTTTTGGAATCATTTGAAATATTGCAGTATCAAAATGAGGTATTATCTCGTCAAGTTAAGGCGTTGCATGAAAATATGTACAAAAGAGAGCAACTTGAATTATACACATCTTCATTACTACTAGATTTAAATTTAACACTAGATGAAATTACTGGAATAACTAATAGTTTGACAGCAAAGGAAAATTGCCAAACTTCAACACCGAAGTCATTAGGATCGCATCACAAAGCAACAGATGTATCACATATTAATACTAATAGTAGTCTTAAAACTAACACTAGCATTATTTGGACTCAATTAAGGTCAAAAATATTAGATTTAAGGTCACAGTGGGAAGAAACGATGCAAAATGCTAGGAAAATTTTATTGGCAGAGGTTAAAGTATTAGAAAATTCAAAAGAATTTATCGAATTTAGTCCATCAAATCGACAAGCAAAGTCCACACGAGGAAACGTTGCCGGGTCCACTAATTATGCTTCACATAAACCATCATCAATTCTTTTGAATCAGATACTGGGAGTTAACCCAGTTTTTACTAGCGATGACGAAATAACTACCCATCAAGGAGTTGGACTCAATATAAGTCGAATTCATACAATACAAAGAGATTTAGTTACCTTCGTCGATAATGCATACGAAATCTGTCAGAGTATGGAAAAAGATAAATTAGCTAATGAAAATAACAGAGAAATTATTGAAAAGATGAAACATAGCGCACAAAATCTCTTACTTCATGTCTCATATTTAGCACCAATTGTGCCATTATCATTGGACCATCCTTACTCTTCCTCTTTGACTGGAATTGACTTGTTGATGGATGAAATAGTTACATTATCAACAAATCCTAAAATTTCTAAGAGCATAATCCATAAATTACAAGCTGCAGCAGAGCGTAGTAAGACTGAACAAATTGCTATGGCAAGATGCTTATTTAATAAAGATAAAGAACATAAACTACAAAGGCTTCAAACTTCTGAAGTATTACCCACTATAAAAATAATTGAAGAAGATATAAAATTAAAAATCGCAGCATTTACAAATGAAATTAAAAATATTTTACATTCAGTTCAAATTTTAAATAATGCATTTAGAAAGGCTGAAGATGCCAGAATTAAAGATAACATTGAAAAGAAGATTGTATCACCTCTAGTATCTATAGCCAACGGTTCTTTAGGTGTAGATATGGCTAATTTTATGAATACATTCAAAGCATCCGCAGGAGACTTATGCGAATTCGAGTCCAGACTAAAGAGTATGGTATCAAATCTAAAACTCGTAGAGAAAACGGTGCTGCTGTCTAAATGACAACATATCCCACTGTATTACTTTGATTTCAGTGATTAATATAACATTTGTAAACTATGATAAATCAAATCCCGCGCCAGACCGTATGCTTACTAGTAATTTTTCTTTAAGAATATTTTTGGAACTATAAGTAGGCAATTTTAATACATTAAAGCAGGTACTAGCAGTTGGCAATCTACTATCATCTGGACATTCTACTCTCTGAATTCCAAAAAGTGGATCTAACGAAGCAAATCCTAATGATGGAGCTCTGGGGCAAGATGTCACAAATTTAATTAGCTTTGATAAATCGTCAGAATTAAATTCCTGGACAGTAGCCCAAAACCATAAAATATTCCTATCAAATGCGGTATAACCACCTAGATATCGAGTATTTGCTTTTAGTTCATCTAAACTGATACCACCAGTACTACCACTGATTAGAATTTGGAGTTCAGGTGCGCAAAATATAGTCAAAATATCGGGCTGAATAAGTTCATATAAGCCTCTAAAAAATGCTCGTGCTTGCAGCTTTATACGATCATGCAAATAATACTTAGCCACAAGATTAATATATCGCATTTTATTTTCATCGGTAACAGCTATATTTGAACCATTTGGGATTAGATTAATTTCTCGGTTATCACCATATACACTTTCTGTTAGCGAAAAAGTGAGCCCTAAATCATTCAAATCGCCAGTGTAATTTTTTAGAAACATCAAATTTTTGAAAATTTCCTCATCGTATGTATTTAAATCGTCAATCAAATTCTTATAGTCATACTTTCCATGCATAAAAGATAGAAAAAAATGCGTAAATTGAGGTTGTAAAGTGATATTCTCGTACAGAGCTTTTCCTAATACTCTGCCAAGAAATAAATATAATTTTTCTATGTCACCTACAGGGTAGATGCTAGCAACAGCAGGATTAGGATACAATTCATGCTTATTTGTGACAGCAAATAAGCCGTAAGACGGATCAAATATTCGGAATGAAAGATCTGATACAAAGTCTTTAAACAATCCACCAATGTCAATACCAGCTTCTTCTTCGCCAAAGTTATTAATATATCTAATTACTATACGATCTTTTATCGCATTACCAACTTTATCCATAGCGGCAATGCCATCCTCAACAATCATAGATCGTCGTATTCTAACTATAGTTCCTTTTGATCGATTATGCGGATCATCAGTTCCCTGTATAATTGTTTTCTCTTTGTTCAAAACTTCGCGAAATATCTTCATTCTTTCATAAAAATCAATAGACCAAGGTAAGTACTTATATATACTAATGGAAAAAGGTGAATGATCCCGCAGCTCTTGTTTTGTACGAGTTGAGTCTAATGCTTCAATTTTCCATAATCCTGGGGTAAAAAAAGGTCGTCGAGCCCAGCGATTGTATAAATCAGAGAGTACAATTGATATAGACTTTACCGTAGCATATCGATGTAACTTTGTGACCACATTAAAACTATCTAATTCGGAATATGTGTCATGAACAGGCAGATCCAAAATGGTAGGATCAAGATAAATAAAACGATATAAAATAGTTTTACATATTTTAATAAGCCGCACAGTCTGATGCAATGGAAATGGTTTTGCTAATTCATAAAGCTCTGAATCATCTGTTGCGCATAAAATATGATGAAGATATAAAAGCATAGTCGTTAACATTGCAAATTTATCATCATTGAATGTCCTATCAATAGAATCTATTTTTGAAAAATAATTGTCATCACTACTACTGGAGTATACTGATGATTTAGATTTATTGTCACAGATATTTAAGAACCCATACCAAAGGCAATGCACAATAGGGGTAGAGAATGAAATTAACATAACACTCTTCCAAGGTTTAGTATCAATATTTGAAAATGTTGCCATAGAAAATATAAGGGACCATAATCTACATAACGTATTTATTAGTGGTAAGTTCATATCCCCATGCATAATATGTCCACTATTAATACACTTACTATCTTGAGATCTTTGGCTTGATAGACCCAATCCACTAGTAATTGACTTCACTAATTTATTTGCAACTTTCATTCCCCATTTTGAAGTAAACCAAGTATTTTCAGCATGTTGAATGCTTAAACTAAAATTAATAAATTTAACTAATTATATGGAATTTTTTACTTTAAAAAAGCCTACCTGGATTGAGAAATTGCTATACTATTGGACTGTAACGATTTGATAATTTCTTGTAGGTCTTCAGCAGAACCATGACGCTCGATGTCACTTTCGTGTAGTGGTAAAAGTACTCTCAGTACTAATTGTTTACAAATTTCATTATTATGATAGCATAGAAGTTGACTGCACAATGCTATTGGAACTGCACATGCGGTTAGATTTGATGAATGTTTAAACCATACTACGGCATTTCCCCCTTGAAATACAGACGGGATATTACTGTGCTCAAAAAGATATATAGAACTTAGTAAATATTGCATCAAAAATTCATCAGAACAGTGATTTGCATCAGCTTTGTCGATAGTTAAATAAGAACCGATATGAGCAATATTACCTATTGTAAGAAAAATAGTATGACTGGTGAGTATACAAAAAAGTTGATCCCTGATGAATGACAGACGTACCAAATAACCAATGTTTACTTTTAATTGCTGAGGAAGTGGCTGGTAAAATTTTGTTATCTCCTCGGCAAAGTTTCAACACATTAATCAAGTATTTCCAATTAAGAAGTTTTTTAATAGTTATTTCACTCAACAATAATGTAAAAATTGGAACAGTAAAAATTTCCGAATAAAATTGTTCAATTTTTTTTTCCTGATTGGCTCCATCTACGTCTATTAAATATATCAAAAATAAAATTAATTCATCTGCTATTTGCTCATATGGTGATGTTGTTATTTTATTAGTATTATTACTATTATTACTATTATTACTATTATTACTATCAATTAATGGTTGCGAAAATGATGCTAGAATAATTCTAATTTCTTTAAAAACGTCTACGCTGTTTTCCATATTTTGACGGGATACATTAAATCTTGAATTCAAGGAAATATTTTCATTAAATCGTCCTGCAAATGCAATTAAACATAATACACATTTTTTTATACGGAGTTTATCTATTGATAATTTCTTGCTAGTATAATAGGTGAGAGATTTCAAAATATGCATAATCGAGTCTAGAATTTTTTTACCGAATTTATCCAAAAAATGATCATTCGATATTATATTTTTACTTGAGTCAGCCTGAAGTAAAGAAGGAAAAATTAAAAATTCGCATAAACTTAATATTCTATTGATCTCATCCAACTCAGTGTAGTCAAGTGTAATATACTTTTGGAAGAATAAAGTGAATAATTTCAATGATACATCAATAGGAGTAACGAATTCAATATTTCTTGACTTGCACACAGTAATAAGTCTTGAAATATCAGATATATTATTATCAAATAATTTTCTTTGTTCCCGCCGAAATTTTTGACGGCAAAAGATTCCTCTATACCAACTTTGAATTCTAATGGTATTTACATTCATTTCACGATCGTTTTGACGATGTTGACGATCGTTTTTAACCTTTTCAATCATATCATCTACACTTGCAAAAGAACTAGATATTATAACAGAATTTTTAGAGCTTGTACTCGACTGTGATTTATTATTTTTATTTGTATTATCTTCATTTCTCGTACTTCCACTTCCAACACTACTACTACGTCTATCTGTTGATTTAATGACGACACCCTTTCGAAGATCTTTAGAGGAACCAATAAACATCGAAATAGTGACTTTAAAATGCCAGTGGAGTGGAGTCTCGAATTCGGTGTGTATTTTATTTCAGCCTGAAATTTTCAGGTGGAAAAAATTCCGAAATCTATTTCTACGGTACTAGTACCGGAGTTATTAATAATTAGCCACTAAGATTAGTTTAGTAAAGGAAACTATTCTCAAATTAAAAAATTATTTTTATACTGAGAAGTATTGCGTAATCCATTTTCATGTTACATAAAAAAATAATGAAAAAAAAATTAAGTCATGTATTTTATTTCGCGTCAATATGTATACATGTACATTACGAGAAGATGGTATTGGGTGGCAATATCCGAATAACAATTTCCAGATAAACTAAAGATTCAAGTATATGAAATAATTCAGTGACGAAGAAATACTAAATAAACTTTTTGTAAACGTTCAATTCAACATGATTATTCAGTCTCTATATAAAATAACTTCATACGATGCGCGCGGAAAAAAGTTGTAGTATCGGATTAAAGTGCTCCAATAAGATACTTTCTTTAAATTTTCCTTCTCGTCGATGTTTCTTTCTCTTTTCTTTTTTGTGTTTTTTATGACTTTTTTTAATTTTTTTTTCTTGTTTTCGTTTTTTCTTACCTTCTTTACTAAACGGCAAGTCCTCACCACATTTATTAGTACCAAAATCTTTTACCGGTTTCGACATATCTATTATAGAATCTATACTTGCAACACGCTGCCTAATTACTCCAGTATGAATATATTTTCCTTGATTTATATCAGAGTTCGTCCACTCATTTTTCTCAAGGCGGGACATGATCAAATATATCAGAATTTAGCCAATTACAATTTAATATGTGATTCAATAAGTCATGAAGACTCGATTTGTTCAGGTCTTTTGAAAATATCGGATAGAAATCGCAATTATCCTACCCAATGTGTGCAAATACGTTAATTGTTTTGGTAAACAAAAGACAATTTAATTTATAATATTCACTACGCCATCAATGGCATATTTGGGCACAACTTGACTCAGGTTTAAAGAAAATCTAAGGGGAAGAAAAGAGAAGAAGCAAATTGAATTCCAATGAAAATCCCGTCGGGACGGACGTCCCCCGACCGGCCGGACGAGATACCGGTATGGAATCCGATAAGAACATGTTGATTATTATTACAGAGACGATAAAAACTCTATTACATGCGGTGAAAGAACTTCTTCAATAATAAGTTATTAACTACGCTACAATAAGACAAATCTGTGATTATCATATTATTATATCCAACGTGGAATTATTTATGAGTTTTAAATAGTCATTGAGCGTCATTTATAGAAACAATGTTAAAGTATTTATTGATGTTTCCATTTTGTTGGACCGGACCCCGCTGGGCACACACACACTTACACAAAAGTTTTTTTGTGTTACAGTCGGTGTGTGACAGCATACAATTAGAAAGCACACAAAAATCATGAAATCAGTGACGTTTTTTGTCGTAATTTTAATAGCGTTCCCCCAACTATGCTGGTGTTTGTTGCACCAATTTCACAATCAAAATATTGGTTATGGAAGAAGTACTGTAAGAATGGCACCACCAAATCAGCCTTCACCAGAACAGCCTACACAACCTCCAAAAAGAGAAACTCAGCCAATTGGTATACCAACTGTTGGAGTTGGAAAGGATCAATATGATGTAATTTCTCGTTTGTTAAAAGATCGTATATTATTGTTAGGTTCTGAGGTTAATGATGATGTTGCAAATGTTATGGTATCGCAGATGCTATATTTAGCATCTGCTGATCCTGAAGCTGATATAACCATATACATTAATAGTCCAGGAGGTTCAGTACAGGCAGGTCTTGCAATTTTTGATACAATGCAATATATTCCGTGTGATGTCAATACTGTATGTTTTGGTATGGCGGCATCTATGGGTGCATTTTTATTGTCTGCTGGAACCAAAGGTAAAAGAAGATCATTGCCAAACTCTAGAATCATGATACATCAACCATTAGGTGGTTCCCAAGGAGAGGCTACAGAGTTAGAAATCATTGCTAAATTAATGTTACACACAAAAGAAACACTAAATACATACATGGCCGCATTTTGTGATCAACCAATAGATAAATTAAGAATTGATACGGATCGGGACTTTTATATGACGCCAGATGAAGCTCTGGCATATGGGTTAATTGACGAAGTAATAAAACACAAAAATATGTTACCTACGCCAAAAATTCCCTCATTGAAGGTTGCACCACCTCTATCTATCTACGACTTAGGTAATATTGCAAATAAACCATCGCCTCCTTCAACGTCATTCAAACCTTCACCTTTCGGAAAAACTTGGTCTTAATAGTTAAAACATTTTATGCAAATGTAAAAATTTCATTATACTTTTATGACCATATGTCTAACACGTATCTTCTTCTGACCTTTAAATCACTCAAATATTCCTCAGCCGCAACTTCATCCATATGAGTATGGGATATATTATTACTGCTAATATCCGAGGATTTATTTAAAGTGCCAGAATATTTACTTACAACTTGTCTTAACGCGTTGTGAACATCCTTAGCCATTCTATTACCATCACCGCAAACAAAAATGTAAGCACCGTCATTAATAATTAAAGAGGCTATTTCTTCACCTTTCTCAATTATTCTATGCTGAACATAATTTTTATTACTAGATATTCTTGACATGGAAACTTCTAAATTTGATAATACCCCCTGCTCCAAACGCTTGTGTAATACATTTTTATACAAGAAGTCATTTTCATCTCTGCACCCAAAAAATAATGTAATTGGACCAGGTGCTACAGAGTGAATAAATTGTTCAACAAGTGTGCCTTCTCCTGGTAAATCTTTTGCCTCAAGCTCGAAACAACCTCGCCATACACCAGTACATATATCATCCCCGCTTCTAGTGCGAGAATTCGCAGCATCTAAACGGTGTTCTAGAAATCCAATAAATGGTGCTACACCAGTCCCAGGTCCAATCAAAATGAGGGGATGTGATATTCCCCCAGGAAGGCGAAAATGAATAGTTGGCTTTAAAAATATTCGTATACGTAAACTATTAGGTAGCGCAGAATCCGAGTTTTCTAGATATGGCTTTAATATTGATTCTAAGTATGAAGTACACAAACCAGACCGCTTTATTTCATTGATTTTATTGTCATTTGCTATCGAAACTCCACAAGAGTATTGCACTACTGAAAATGCAATAGAAATTTTTCTGCTATTCACATTAGGGGAACAAGCAATTGAATAGTATCGTGGCATCATAGGATTTAAAACCTCAAACTTGGGATAATGATAAAGAACATATAATTTTGGAGTACATGAGGGGAATAGGAGTAACAGCTCTGCCAAACCAATTGCCTGTGATTCTATAAATGATGACCACAGACATTTCCCTGATTCACCTAAACAAAGAAATGAAATGAAATATGTGCGACATATAAAGTGTGATATTATAGTCTTATTACCTTTAGAACAAAGCCATTGAAGTTGATTTTTTTCAGTATCATCATAGCAGTATTTCGACAGTAACATAACATCGGATTTTTTTAAGGAGGTTGTCAAGTCAATTTTATAAGTAAGCAATTCACCTAGAGTTAAAGTAGCAGAATTCCCATTACTATTTAGGAGAGTGTTCATAGAATAATTTTTTTCTGGTTCTGCTTTCTTTAATCTACCTAAAACAACTTCAATAGCATCGCTTTTGTTAGGACAGCATATTCCTATGGCATCTCCTGGTTCATAAGCTATATTATCATCAGTCAATAGATCTAAATGTATAACTCTTCGTTGTTCTTGCCATTCTAACGCGTTTACATTTGACTCGAATACATTATTTTTTGTTAAGTAGTATGCATTCAACACTTCTGCATGGTATGGATTTTCCATACTCCACCTACCTTCATGAATATCACTCGGTCCACTCGATACAGCATGATTAACATCAGTATCAGAATAAATTAACTTGGTGCTATCGATATTTTCGTCTATAACAGTGCACCTAGATAACTTAATACTCTCTGGAGCAGTTGAAATATCGACATTATATAATTTAGCAATATCTTTTAGTTTTAACACTTCCACTGGTAAAATATTTTTGTCTACAATGGCAATAGAATTATCTGCTACTGATGAATTTGTTGCAGATTCAGATTCTAGAATAGTCGAAGAAGTTATTTTAACACTATCAGTATTACTCTTACGGGTATCAAGTAATAACGAAATTGCTTTAATTTTAAATTCTTCGACGATTTCTTCCAAGTTTGTTGCCTCATCGGCACAATACAAATCGTGCATTTTTACGGCTCCTAACTCTGTCATTCTTTTATCGATGCTTTTTCCCATGTAACAGAATTTATCATAATTGGTATCACCTAATCCTAAAGTTATATATGGTAATTCTGCAAATTTATCCTTTGCCTACAAAAATAAATAACTCTTAAATATAATAAGAGACGTGATAATTACAAACTTACCGTAGATCGAAGTTTTACACTACGCCACCACGAATCCGCATTTTCAGGCGCATCTCCATTTCCCGTTGTAGCGCATATAATAATGGCAAAATTAGATTCATTTTTTAAATCGATACTTTTTGCTTCATTTAAAGTACAGCATATGTTTGGTATTCCTAAATTGATACATTTTTCATGGAGATCACGAGCTATAGATTCTGCATTTCCCGTTTGGGAACCGTATAATATGTGTGATATCTTTGACATTATATACTGAGACAAGGGGGAAGAAACACGTCTTATATTTCGCTCCTTCAGTTAAAGTAGGAGAATTTATGGTACCGGTGAGTATATCGAGTCGAACTTCTTAA
>JACCDO011704189.1_pt1 | contig 10620 bp, 8 predicted proteins | sample 7446101 | NCBI WGS metagenome assembly JACCDO01 (sample SAMN15323440, study PRJNA562643) | freshwater metagenome | isolation source: river surface water | place: USA:Blue River Watershed | collected 2017-08-16
ATGACCGTGATTTGAAGGGATCGCCCGAGTTCAAGCGCTTTGAGGGGCTGGTTCGCTTTGAGAAGCAGTTGTACAACGCAACCTTTAAGAACTCGGTCATGCAAGAGTGTCTCGGCATCTTCTACGAAGAGGCCTTCACTGATAAGCTCAACATGAACCCCTTCACACTTGGATGTGCTAACGGTGTTGTCATTCTCCGTGAGAATCCAGCTGAGCGATACCCTAAGGTTATGTGGCGCCGTGGTAAATCCGAGGATAACATCAGCTTCCAGCTAGGGCGTCGTAACGGTGAGTCTGAGGCCTTGCCTTATGTCCCTTACAACCCTGAAGACCCAATTCATGCAGAGATTGACGACTTCTTTGCCAAGCTCTTCCCTGCAGCAGACCTACGTGATTGGGTATGGCGTCTACTTGCCAGCTGTCTTGAAGGTCGCAATCACGAACAATGCTTCTATGTCTGGACAGGCATTGGCGGTAATGGTAAGAGTAAGTTGGTTGAGCTGATGAAGAAGACGATGGGCGAGTATGCGATGAACTTGGCGGCCACTGCGCTTACTCGTAAGCGTCCTGACTCGTCTGCAGCAAATCCTGATATTATGAGTATTAGGAACAAGCGTTTCATCTTCTTGCAAGAACCAGATGATTCAGAGCCTCTTAATACAAGTCGCATGAAGCAGTTCTCGGGTGAGGATGATGTGGAGGGCCGTGACCTGTTTGAGGGTCAGAAGAGCTTCAAGATTACTGGTAAGTTGCATATGATGTGTAATCGTTTGCCTCCTATTCACCAGCAGGACCGTGGTACTTGGCGTCGTATCCGAGTAGTGCCATTTGTCAGTAAGTTCGTAGATGAGACGGACCCTGACCTCAATCCTGCAAAGAATGTCTACCCTAAGGACCCTACGCTTGACGCACGCATGGACCGGTGGCGCACGGCTTTCCTAAGCCGTCTGCTACATGTCTATGAGCATGAGTACTGTAAGCGTGGCCTCGCACCTGAGCCGGCTATTGTGCGCCAGTTCTCAGATGACTATAAGGAGAGTTCTGACAGCTTTGCGAAGTTCAAGAAGGCGGTTATCCGTAAGAACGATGCTACTACTGGGTCAGAAACCAGCTTCCAGGAGATTCAGCGTGCATACAATGCCTGGTTTGATGATATGGGTAAGCACACTGGTGCTAAGAAGCTTAAGCCTGATGACCTTACCAAGCGCTTGGAGGATGAGTTTGGTGCACCTACCACGAAGGGCAAGCAGCAGATCTGGCGTCACGTAAAGGTGTTTATGAGTCCTGAGGCGGCAATTGAGTTTGATGAGTCAGAGTAAATAGGTTACGGTGTATAAAATATTAACTAAAAATAAATGGCAGTACCATCATCTGATATTGGACGCACAGTTACGGCAGATTTTTATAAACCTGAACAATCTGGGTATAAACCAGGTGTTAAGGGAACAATTATTGGATATCTTATTAAGTTTGATAAAGAGTTACCAGGAATAAATACAGGATGGCATTACAGCCCCCCTCAAAAATATGGTTTAGTTTCGAATGAAGGAGAAGATACTATACCGTCAAGGGAGAAAGACAAGTTTATGACACACGTTGGCAAAATTACTGCAATGGCTGGTGGCCGCCGGCGTCGTAATAGAACAAGACGCAATCGCAGAAATTAAATTATTTATCCTGTTTAATATGATAAGTCTTTAGTTTTTCTAAATATAAAATACCATCCATAAGCTCCTCTTGGGCATGTTGAATCCAATCAAGGGGCTGTAAATCAGTTCGGTCAAGATTAGTACCATACTTTTTTTGACCAAACTCTGCACGTTGTACGAAAGATTTAATTACCGATTGTACTACGGAATCTAGACCATTAAAGCGCTCCTCGTTCATCCTACATAATTGACAACTGCAGTCATTAGGCCACCAACTAAGATGACAAGTAGCGTCATCATTCCAAATATTTTCCAGCTGTAGTCATTCATTTTGCTTACATAAAAAATTGCAACAAGGCCGAAGAAAAGATATGCAATAAAGAAGCCGGCAAGAAGATAGTCTTGTAAAACATTGAGCTTCTGCTTCTTAACAGTTTTACCAGAGGCCTTCTTATCATCAACGAACTGCTGTTCCTGTGCCTCAGTCTTATGCTCATATTCACGGATTTGATCATCAATCTTTTTAATTTCACTTTTATTGGTCTCAATCTGAGTCTGTAAATCGGTCATTGCACGTGGAAATGTATTAACAATTTTCTTAATCTCAATAATTTCAGATTCAGCAAGTGCCTTTTTATTATCAAAAATTGCCTGGTAATTTGCAACAGAATCCGGTTTCTTATCATAGAAGCGCCCCAAGGTATTTTGAACTACAGGGTTATTTTGGACACACTCACTTTGATAACTTCTATTCATCCGAGACTGCAAACTTGTAGGGAGACATTTAGCTGCCTTTTTATTTTGGTAAGCATTATACTCATTAAGTTTGGATTGAAAGCATCTATTATAAGGCGATGCCCGCAATTTATTATTTAATCTTTCACGAGTCTCATTGTTTGCTTTGAACCATACATTTTTTAACCAATCTCTCCATTTATTATCACTAGCTTTACCATCTATTCTTTTACCATCTACAGTAACATAAAAATTACAATTCATATCTAATTATCATTATAGTATTAAAAAACTGTATTTATACATACATTGTTTTAATATAAAGAAAAATTTATTGGTAGTTCATAGCTGCCATTTGCCTACCGCCACTACGAATATCAGTAGCTGTTGCAGTTGCACTATTTGCAATACTATTTGCTTGGGCTGCAATTACGCCAGCTCCAACGGCAACATTTCTTGCTAAGTTTTCAGGTAAATTCTCAACATAGTTAAGCGAGTCGGCTGCAAGACCCTTAATCTCATTAATCTTATTGTACAGAGTAGGACAGTCGGGTGTCGGGATACTTGCAGTGAACTTGGGGAACTGACGCTTGTTCCAGTAGCGCTGGTCACGAGTGTAAGCAGTGTACTGCGCACGGTTCACAATTGTTAATACAATTATAATTATCAGTGCAAAGATAAGGAGCCCGAGGAAGCCAGTTGAGACAACGCCCATGCGCCACATACTTGTAAAGAGTGCAAGAGTCAGAACACAAATGAAAATGAGCTGATAAACAAAAAGAGTGTCAGAACGATTACCTGAAGTCCACTGATTAATCTCATACTGACGCTGAGCAATATCACGGTCATGAACAAGACCATCTGCATCACGCTTCATACGCTCAATTGGATCCTGGCCGAGCCGTAACATATCACGGTTACGCTGGTAGTAGTAATAGACGTTCTTCTGCGTGTCCATTGCACGAGTCAAATCGCCCATCAGTTTATCACCATTTGCAATCTTATTTGAATTTAGATCACTAATGATTTTATCAGAGTTTTGCTGGACATATGCATCTAACTTACCAGTCTTCTTCAAATGATTCAAATTACCAGCAACACCTAAATCAAGAGTGCTAAATATGTCGTTATTCATCTATCTAATCATATTAATTATTAAAATGTGTCGGGGTGTTCTACGTAGCCTTATATACGTAGAACAAAATACCTAATGCAACAATATCTAAGAAGAAATAGAATGATAACAAATTACGATGAGCATTTGCCTTCTCCTTAGTATACTCAACCATACGCTTACGAATCTCAACCGCCGGTACCTCCTTCTTTAGAATAGATGCATGGCCTTGTAAGACCTTGAAATAATCGGCAATCTGCGCATTTAAATCATTAATGCGATTATTGAAATTCTGTGCCTGTGCATACTGGTCCTCAGTTATAGCATTTGAAAGCTGACTAAGGTCCATGAGTGCCGTGTTAATTTCACGGGCAGCATCTGTTGCATTCTTAACCTGAACTGCCATAGAGGGACCAGAGTTACCAGTTCCAACACTAGTACCCTGAGTTGTAGCAGAGCCGATTGAGTTTACCATGCGATTAATAGCATACTTGTAACGGCTCAGATAATGACAATATTCATCCTTAATCCTATTCTTAAGGGTTTCAGTAGCGGTCACATACTGATTGATAGCATCGCTTTCACTTACATTAAGATTCTCGGAAATTACAGGGGGAGCCGGAATTATAGGGCTGGTACCGCCTTTTAATGCAGCAACACGTCCCATCAAATAATCGGGCTTCAATAAACCGTTAGGTTCACGATTAGCATTTGATGGAGGATTGGCCTCCATAACTCCACCTGAATAACGCTTTAGTAACTCGGTATCTGAATATGCACTGGGGGCAGGAGGACAGCTAGACATCTATGATATTCTTCTATTTTAAAAGCTAAAAGAATATCATATTGTTATACACCATATTATATGCGACCAAGTGCCTTAAGAATTATCAATAATACACCAATTACAGCACCTCCCTGAATTAATGCAATTAGTACTGGGCTTTGTCCAAAGAACTCCCCAATATTTCCAACAAAACTCATATCAAAAGAGCCAGTTGAACCTATTGCCGTAGTTGCTAATGCAGGCACTGGACTGATATAATATATTCCGAGTACTCCAAGGTAAAGGAACAAAAGAGTAAAAACAATTAAGACTGGAACAGTCTGTTTCTTGATAGGCCTCTGCATTAGACCCCAGGTCTGTTGATAACTCACTAACTCATTACGTGTTGTTAGGACCTTGTCACGAACCTGTGCCGTAGAATAGGCTTCTTTCGCCGCCTCTAAATCAAGCTTTTTTGCATTGAGTTTATTGGATATCTCAGTCAACTCGGACATCTTTGCATTAATGTCTGTTGAATTAATTATCTCTTTCCGAAGATTTACTAATGGAAAAAGTATATTCTCATCATATTTTGTAAGCTCTTCATCCAATTGTTTTTGTGTTGATGCAAAGCCTACGTCACGGCCAGAACTCTCAACATACTGTTTGAATTCACCCTTAGCTTGATTTAAGAGTTTTTGTAATGATCCACCGGAATTAAACTCTTTATCTTTATTCTCCTTTCTCTTTTTCAGCTCATTATATTGGTCTTCGTATCTCCCCATAAAAGGATTTGAACCTTGGTTTTTAGTATCTTCAAAACCCTCATATACATTAGCCGGCATCCTATCCCTTAACCTCATTAAATACCGACCACTTGATACACCACAGACTCCCCAATCGTCTCACTTGGTCGAATCACTTTCACAATATCACCAGGCACAATACCAAGACAACGTGTTACAACATCGGCATGATAGCGCATAATTGGAAGTTTACCCTTAGAATCGCAATGAAGCGCCTCTAGAAGCTTAGCATGCTTTTCTTGTGGAATTACTTCAAACTTTGGCTGAATCTCATGTTCAAGTGGGTTATTCACTAAACGATAGATATTGAAGAAGTAGACACGAATCTTCTTTGTAAGGAAATGCTTGAGTGATGCAATATGATGTGCATCTGTAACCTCATCATTCAACATCACAATAAACTCACTATTAGGGAGTTCCTCTTCAGGTAGTTTCAACTCTTCAATGAAAGACATCATTTTATTACGATTGAAGCGAGTCATGTAATAGAGAACGTGACAAGACTTCTTTTCATCTTCTGCCTCCTTTTCTGCCCGGAAATCTAATGAACCTTTTGCATTCGCCATTAACTCCACCTCTCTAGGACTGAAGCGCTCAAAAGGAATAACATTGTATCCACGTCGTGCAAGAAGGTTGAGAACTGTCTTGCGGCTACGGTAAAGAGCATCAATTAATTCAAAGGACATACTGGCTTACTCTACTTATTGTGCCACCCTTAAATCAAATTTTAGGGGGCTAGCCTAGTTTATTGACCGTTATAGGTCCGGTATTCGAAGGCGGAGGGGTAGTCTCATCACCTCCTCTAAATGAAACACGAGGCCGCTCACGTCTTACCCTTAGAGTATCACCTGCTGGTCTAGATGCAGGAGGGGCACCAAGACCATCCGCAGTCATAGCCCTTGGTGTAGTATCAACTACAATAGATGGACCCGTAGGTAACATCTGCTGCTGAGCAGCAGCTGCTGCCGTTGCCAAAAGTGCAGGCTGCTGGACAGCCGTATTTACAAGTACAGATGCAAGCTGCTGCTGTGTTAAAGCAGGGGTTGCTGGAATAATTTGTGGTGCAGTTGGAGGCGGTGCTCTGCTGCCAAGAACTCTTGTTGGTATGGCTCCTGGTAAAATCTGCACATCCTGGTCATTTGAAGAGGACTCCTCATTTGTCTCTTCATTAGACTCCTCTGTAGACCCCTCAACTATCTTTTCATCATTTGTGGGAGAGGCATTACTATTAAACTGCACTGTCTGCTGTTGTTTAGGGATTTCACGAGTCATAACAGAACCTTCAGGGACTAATGCCAAACCAGCCTGTTTTGCAAGTGCAGCAAGGTTGCTCAAGTTAGGTACAACCTCCTTTACAGGAGCAGCTGCAGGTGTCTCTTCATCTAACATAGGTACTTCAAGGTCAAAGAGGCGGCGTTCAGGTAAGATAACAGCTGCGGCTGTATCGTCAACCTCTACCTTAGTTGTGTCTAACTTCTGTACACCTGCTGAGGTTATGAAGCGCAAGCCAGTATTCATAAATGTTGCTAGTTCTTGATCCAATACCTTTAGTACGTAAGGAATCTCCATCTGAACTATAGGAGCCGTTTGCTTTTTAATGGGAGGAATCATCTCTAAACTCTCTGCTGTGTGACCTGCAAAGCGTAAAGGTCCCTGACACATTGAGCAGACTGCAATACCAAGTTTCTGATTAAATATAGGGATAGTACCACATCCTGTGCAAACCGGCATCTTAGTACCATCAGAACGCTTCATGTAAGATTCCTGTACAAAACCAGCAACACCATGACATAGAATAGAATCACGGTCCATCTCACCAATACGTAAACCACCCTCATTACCACGGCCACCTGTCGGCTGATGAGTCTTTACCTCCTTTCTACCTGTAGTACGTGCCTGCCACTTGTCCTCCACCATATGTTTCAATCTCATTGTATAGATTGGACCAATAAAGATAGCAACCTCCATCTGCTTACCCGTTAAACCATCGTAAAGAATCTCATTACCATAACGCTCATATCCATACTGATTTTCAAGAATATTACCAATTTGCTCGGCTGGATTACCCTCATTCATAAATGGCGTAGCCTCACCAATACCACCATGAATAGCCGACAGTTTTCCTATCTGCTGCTCCAGAAGCTGTGCCATTGTCATACGTGACGGGATAGAGTGAGGATTCACGATAATATCTGGGACAATACCATTTCCACAACGAGGCATATCCTCTGCCCTTATCATCATACCCATAGTACCTTTTTGACCATGACGATTTGAGAATTTATCACCGAGTTCTGGCTGTCTATCTTGTACAACACGGACCTTTACTAGTCTCAGTCCATTGTTATTTACAGTTACATTTACGGATTCAACAATACCTGATGTCCAGACCTTGGGCGTCATACTTGCATCCTTATATTTACCCTTCTCTGCCTGTATATAACCACCTACAATTACTGTATCTTCGTCAACATATTCGCCCACACGGATAATACCACGGTCATCCAGTTTCATGTAATCAAGACCAGGACGAAGATCGGTCCAGCCACTGATTTTTGCGGGATTACCAATACGGGTCTTCACACCAGTCTTTTCGTCATTCTCCTCAAAGAACTCATAACTACGGAAAGCGACGGATCTGAAGAGGCCTCTATCAAGTGCGGTTTTATTGAAAACAATACCGTCCTCCTGATTGTAGCCCTGGTACATGGCTAGTGCAAGAATACAGTTATTACCATAAGGGATTTTGCCTTCGGCTGAGTAATCATAATAAAGAGTACGGGTTAATGGTGCTTCACCGCCACATAAGATATGCACGGAGTTATCAAACCGGTTCTTCCAGTTTGTTGCATAGATTGAGAGACCCTGTTTAGACTGCGAGCAACTGAGCTGATTACGAGGAGACTGATTATGATTTGCGAAAGGAATCATAGAGGTCATAAGTGACATCATAGTACTGGGATGAATCTCCATATGTGTTGTCTCGGCGACAATATGCTCTTGGAAACAGGCGACATATGTCTCATTATGCTCGTAAGGGTCAATATATTCTAGTACACCTACATGTGGTAAGAGATAACGGAGGTAGTCATCAGCAGATGGTCTGCGTTCCTCCTGACTCTCGAACGGGTCTTTGAATTCACTTGTACTGAGGTCTATATCAATACGATCTGGATGTGTACCAATAATGAGGTCACGCCAACTTTTAGCGGCTCCAATCTTATCTACAGGTACTTTTCTATCCTCAGGAATAATAATAAGTGGTCTAAGAGGACGACCTTCATCAGTAAAAATAAAGAGACGCCGCTGAATATAGTTGAAACCAAGGGAGACGAAAGGCGGTAGGAATCCGGTGTGCTTCATAGCTTTAAGGACAGCGAGAAGCGATTTATGGTCTGCAGTATATCCAATAATACCATTATTAAGTGCTACAGGTACGAACACAGACTTTTGCTCTGGAGTTACTAAACCACATGGGATAACACCTCCACGTGTTCTTAGCCAGTCTACAAATTTTTCGGGGCGCATACCTGTAGAGATTGTAGTGAGGATGCTGAGGTTCTTCGTAATACCGATAGAGGCACCGCCAGGAGTCTCATTGGTACAAAAGTAGCCGAACTGACTGGGATGAAGATGTCTAGGGCCTGTGAGTTTCATTGAAGTATCAAATGCAAGTACAACACGACGACAATGAGACATAAAGTCAAGGTATGACAGACGACTCAACATCTGTAAAAGGCCGTCTTTCTCCTCTCCAAGACCAGTTCCCCACTTACCTTTAAAGGCTTTCATTAATTTCTCGGTCATCATTCCCTCTCTGAAAATCTTAGCACGGTTACCATCTGCAAAGATATTGGCAAAGTTAAGACCACTATAGATACGGGTGTTCCAGTTATATTCTAAGTCTACTGCATAACTAACCTCTTTTTTCCATTGACTGTAGATACCATTAAAAAGCATCTGAATTGAGAAACCAGAGACTAGACAACGTTGATTACGAATATCGTCACGGCCTGTCTCATTGTCAAACTCGTACTCAACACGTAAGATATTACGAACGCATTCTGCTAAATAGTTAGCCCGTGCCCCAGGGGTATCAGCAACATGAATAAAGAGCTGATTTTTAAGAACATCAAGGATAGTGAACTCAGTGAAACCTTTAGTGACTGACTTCATATACTGAATTGCCATTGTAGTTGTTAGAAATGGATATGCATCAGTGATTGTAGGTATGAGCTTATCTTCTAAGAATTGTGCTTCAGCCGAGTTTGGATCGGGGAAAATAAGACGCATGATTGCCTCATCAGATTGAATACCCATTGCACGGAAGAGAACAAATACATTTACGGGTTTTCTGACAAACGGCACAGTTGCATAAAGTGCACCATTAGAGCGCTTAATTGCGAAGGCTACACGCTTAACAACACGGGTCTCAGGGTTGAGGGAACTTACTGAGGCGTAGATTGAGATTTTGGGGTCAGCAGGCTTCTTACTTATATAAAGTGTATTGAAAGCCGGCTCTTGTCTTGTAATAAGTACTTTTTCTGACCCATCAATAATAAAATAGCCACCTGCATCATAAGGGCATTCGCCTGCTTCGGTGAGGAACTGCTTGGGTTTACCATTAAGATGACAATAGCGACTGTGGAGCATGATTGGGAGCTTGAAAAGGGGGACTTTTTGGAAGGAGATTTCACGCTCTTGAGGCTCTGTTAGTTCACCACTCTCGAGTTTCTCGATGTAGGTAATTCTCACAAGTATATCGGCTCTGACCTGGGCATTATATGTAAGATTTCTGAGGCGAGCTTCATTCGGGAATAATACTCGAACATCATCGCCGTTCTCGAGTGAGACAACCGGTGTACCAATCTCTACTGCCGTACCATCAAGACCGCCAACAAAAATCTCTACCTTATACCTGTAGGTGCCTGTTTCAGGGTTGAGAAGGTCCTTCAAGATGAGAATGGGATTCTGAGTTCCAAGAATCGAGAGGAGATCTCGAGAAAGAAACTGGTCAAAGCTATCAATATGATGCTTTGTATAAGGGTATTGCTGCGTAGTGAAGAAGGAATGCAGCAGCTTGCGGCTGATTCTGCGGCCGATATCAAGAGAAGTCATTAAATAAATCTAATCACTTGTCCTTATATTAAAATTGCTAAAAAACGTGACCTTTAGGTATCGAGTGAAATTTATAGAGGTCTGGCTGCTGCTGCTGCTGCTGCTGAAAGTCGTGAAGCGTTACCTGCTATGTCTGCTACTGCCCCCCTTCCCAAGTTAGCTGGTAATTGTTCCAAACCAGCTGGTGGAGCTACAAAACCCGAACCTGAACCGCCGCTGCTAATATCCCTGACAGGCAATGTTCTACCAATAGCACCAAGCTTATCAAAGTCAGGCACATTCACGTTCGCAGTTTTATAAGACCAGCTGGGGTCAACTGATGAGCGGCTTGCGCCGGGGTTCATACCCTTCCACTGATATTGCATATCAGCACCAACACCTGTAGGGTTAGTACCACCGAAAGGACGATAGGCCATGGCCATGACAGAGTTA
>JACCDO012205614.1_pt1 | contig 10620 bp, 7 predicted proteins | sample 7446101 | NCBI WGS metagenome assembly JACCDO01 (sample SAMN15323440, study PRJNA562643) | freshwater metagenome | isolation source: river surface water | place: USA:Blue River Watershed | collected 2017-08-16
ACTTAGTTTACAAGAGAAAAATAAATCCAAATACAATATGATAGAGCTTGGTAGTAACTATTCATATTATTCAATGTTATTCAAAAAAATACTTGGTTCCGATAAAACTTTCAATGTTATGGTAGAACCATTTATTGAATATATGCAAACAGGTATAGAACACTTTAGAATTAATAATTTAGATGGTGTATTTTTGAATGAGACGATTAGTAATCCAGAACGTAGATGGAATAATGTGGACTTTAAATGTCCTTCAACAACAGTTGATGAATTAATAAAAAGATATAACATTGAAGAACTAGATTTACTTCATTGCGATATAGATGGGACAGAGATACATGCTTTGAAAGGAGCTAAAGAATCTCTTCAAAATAAAAAAATTGACTTAATTATTATAATGACTCATACTCTTCCAGATACTCTATATCAAGAGTATTATGATAGTTTTAAGGGTATTCCAACTCATCTTCATAAACAATGTAAAGAATTCTTGTTAGATTGTGGATATCATCTTTTATATGATCACCCGCAGTGTAGTTTAGGAAATGATGCAATGTTAATCTTTAGAAAATAGTGAATAATATAATATTCCACTGCAACTCCTTGAATGAAAGAGGTACATCAGTGTCTGTTTATGACTATTCATTTTATTGTAGGCAATATTTGGATTTAAATCCTATTATTGTCTATGATTTAAGTTTTGAGACTCTTGAAAGTTCTGTGATTCATTTTAAAAAAGAGTTCGAAGTGGTTGGATATAATTTTTTTGATGATATTAAGAAATTAGTTGATAAAAGAAATATCGATTACTTTTATGCTATTAAATACGGAACTCTTGATAATTTAATTTTAGACAACTGCAAAAATTTTATTCATTCTGTATTTTGTTCTGATGTAGCACAAATTCACGGAGATAGATATGCTGTAATTTCTGAGTGGATGTCTAAAAAATCTAACTATAAAATACCATTTGTACCACATATGATAAATCTTCCTTCTCACGAAGAAGATTTTAGAGAAGTTTTAAGAATACCAAATACACATACTGTGATTGGAAGGTATGGTTCAATAGAAACTTTTAATATATCTTTTGTAAATGATATAATTTTAAAAATATTGGAAGCAAGAGATGATATTTGGTTCTTATTTTTAAATACTGAGAGAAATATTTTTCATGAAAGATGTTTGTATTTTGATACAATTACAGATTTAAAAGAAAAAGTTAAGTTTATTAATACTTGCGATGCAATGTTACATGCAAGAGATTATGGAGAAACTTTTGGTCTATCAGTTTTAGAATTTGCGTCTAAAAATAAGCAGATTATTTCTTATGATAACGAAGAACTTCAAAATAATCACCCTTTGGGCGGAAGAAATCATTTTTTATATTTAAAAGATAATTGTTTTAAGTATCAAGATAAAGAAGACCTTCAGGATATTCTACTAAATATCAACAGAAATAATCCGTTTGATACTGATTATTTAAATCAAGAGTTTTCTCCCCAATCCGTAATTAATAAATTTGAAGAGGTTTTTATTAAATGAATTATTCGTATTTGTTTATTGATAACTTGAATGGACATTCATATGAAAATGGTCTAAATGAGTTAAAGGCATCATTATCGACATTAAAAAATAATATATCTGAAGAAGATTCTGTGATTATTTTTAATAATGAGATATCAGGAAAAAATATTCAATTTTTTAAAGAACAAAACATAATTCATCAATATGTAAATCCTTCAAGAAATTATGCAGGTTCTAATAAAATTAACCCTATCAGTATTCTTGTTGAAAAAATAATATCTTTAAAAAATTACAATCCCGAAGAGGAAATAGTTCTTTTAGATATTGATACTGCAGTTACTCAAAAACCACCACATGATATTTGGAATCCTAATTTTGCGGTTTTAAATGAAATTGAGTATTATTTAATGGAATGGAGAAATTTAGATAAAGTTCTTCCATATATTCCATGGAAAGAAGTTGATGTCAATTTTGATAACTCTTTTCCCATGTATAATACTGGAGTAATTTTTATTCCTAAAAAGTTTAGAAAGGAAATATGTGAAAAAGCACTCTGGATTGTAGATTATTTAAATAATGGAACCTTTAATCCAGATGATAGATATGGAAACAAACTAGATGAACAAATAGCACTTAGTATAGTTTTATATGATATCTACGGAAAATATAATCATATAAAATTAGCAAAAGATTTTATATATCATTTCTGGGCAGAAAAGCAAAATCAAATTAACTGGTGGGAAGATTATGTATAAGTTACCTATTTCTATTGGCATTCTTTCTTGGAGATCAAATCAAACTCTAAGAAATACTTTACAGTCTTATTCCGAAAATGGATTGTTTGATCTAGTAAATGATGTTACAGTATTTTTTCAAGAAGTATCTGATGAAGACAGAAAAATAGCAAAAGAATATAATCTTCCATTCATTGGATTTGAAGAAAATATAGGAATTGGAAATGCTTTAATTAAATTGTGTGAAGTTTCCAGAAGTGATAATGTTCTTTTATTAGAGCATGATTGGCAACTGATAGAAGATAAAGAAACAACTTTTAATAGATTAAAATCTGGTCTTGATTTATTGGATCGTGGATATTCTACAGTTAGATATAGACATAGAAAAAATCCAGGACATTCTTTGTTTACTCAGAATGTCTATCAAGGTAATGAATTAAATTATTATGACGAAGCATTAGAATTACATTCACCACATCTGCTTGATTGTATTCATTGGATTGACAATCCAGAAGTGCAATTTTCAGATAAGATTTCTAAAGAAGGTGAATATTTTTTAACGACAAGTAGATGGGCGAACTTTACAAATAATCCCTGTCTTTATAAGAAAGATTTTTATATTGAAAAAGTTTTCTCATTCAAAGAATTTAAAGAAAAAGATGAAAAGTATTATAGATTATTTAGAGATAACTTAAGTCACTATGGTAATGCAGATGCATGGAAGCATAGTTTAGAGTATGATATTGGATATTGGTGGTCAAGACAAGACTTTAAGATTGCTTGCGGAGAAGGATTATTCATACATAATGATATTGAAAAGTTCGGAAACCACTATGCTTCAAATAAAAAACAATTTATTGAAATAGATCTACCTGATCCAAATGTATTCTTTGATGAAGTTTTTCATAATTATTCCAAAGTTCTGAAATACTTTACTCCAGAAACTTATTTAGATGTTGGTGCATGTAAAGGACATGCCATCCCACTTATTATTAAAACACTGCCATCACTCAAAAGGATTGAGATGATAGAAGCATGTAAAGATCATGAAGATGATCTTAGGATATTAAGTGAGAAGACAAAAATTCCATATCATATTGAAGTAATGTCAGATTCTATTAAAGAAGTGACATTTTATAGTTTGGGAGACAAAACAAGCACTCAACCGGGCAATTCTTATTACAAAGAAAATACCCCACATTATCTAAGTTGTATTGAGGAGACTAGAAAAACAAATACATTAGACAATATGTACGGAGATAATATCCACTTCGACTTGATAAAATTAGATACACAAGGAAGTGAACTGGACATATTAAAAGGAGGTAAAAAGTTACTAAAAAATGCAAAAGGATTAATAATTGAAGAGACTGTGTTATATGACTTTAATTATAATGCACCTAAGGATAAAGACCTCAAAAACTACCTGGAAGAAAATGGTTTTACTTTAGTTGATTATTTTCACGATTATCAGCATACAATACAAGATTCAAATTTTAATTGGGTTGAACATAGGCAACATGATGCTTTTTATTTGAGAAAAGATATTCTACAAAAACAAAAGTCTATTTCCTTTATTTTTGCACATAGAGATACTGATAAGTGGTCAACTCCTCTTTCGGTAGTTAATCAATTTAAAAAATTAGGATGGAAAACTGAGATTTATAGTTTGTTTGATTCTGATGGTAACTACACTGATGATAATATTCATAAACTATTAAAGACAAATCCAGACATTATTATGCATATGGATTTTGGGCAGCACACTTCTTCAATTCTAAAAGATCTTAAAAAAACTGGTGCATTTTGTATAATGGAGTCTGGAGATGACCCACAAAGATTTTATGGAAATTCTATAAAAGCACCTTGGTTTGATTTGATATTATCTCCGGATATTAGGTGCGTAGAAGAATATAAAAAAATGGGTTACGACGCAGAATGGTGGACTCATTTCACAGATACAAATACATATTTTCCATTAGATGAAGAGCAAAAATATATTGCAGTTTGTTCTAGAGGAATGAGAAATGATGCTTACATTATTGATAGTTTAGTACAGAAATATCCAGATCAAATTAAAAACCAGAATGGTTTTTGGGGAGAGGAGCATAATAGGTTCTTAAACTCCGCAAATATAATTCTTCAGCAAAGTAGATATGGAGAAATTACAAGAAGAATTTTTGAAGGAATGTCTTGTAAGAAATTAATTCTTGCAGATAGATTGGATTCTTCTACTTCTATTCAAGAATTATTTGTCGATGGTGAAGATATTGTGTTTTATGACAATGAGGAGGACTGTCTAAATAAGATAGTCTATTACTCAAATAACCAAGAAGAAGCAAAAAGAATTGCTGAAAATGGTTATAAAAAAGTTTTAGAAAATCATACTCAGAAACAAAGAGTTGATTTTATCATTCAAAAATGGAAATCTGTTGTTAAGTGAATTTTATGCTAAGAACTGACATCATCAATCGTTTAATCAAAAAGATTAATGCTAAAAAATATTTGGAAATCGGGGTTTCTAATGGCATTAATTTTTCTGAAATAGAATGTAATTATAAAGTTGGTGTAGATCCTGCACTGGATAGTCCTGCGACTATTCACATAACTTCTGATGATTTTTTTGCACAAAATAAAGAAAAATTTGATGTTGTTTTTATAGACGGATTGCATCACTCAGATCAAGTTTATCGTGATATTATTAATTCTTTAGATGTATTGAATGAAAAGGGATATATTATCTGCCATGATATGAATCCGGAAAAGGAAGAACATCAAGTAATTCCTTTTTCTGGTGGTATTTGGAATGGAGATTGTTGGAAGGCATTTGTTCAGTTAAGAAGAGAAAGATCTGATTTGGAAATGTATGTGGTTGATACTGATTGTGGATGCGGAATTATAACAAAAGGTAGTCAAAATATTTTAATGGAACATGAAGAATTAAACTGGGAAAATTTAATAAAAAATCGTGAGCAATGGTTAAATTTAATTTCTGTAGAAAACTTTTTACAAAAAGTTGAAAGTCATAATACTTATGACAATCTTAATGATTTACTGAATAAGTATGTTTTTTCTCCAGAAAATTCTGAAAATAATTTTAATTTAGCAATTTATTATGAAAATATAGGTCAAACAGCATCTGCATTGTCTTACTATCTAAGATGTGCTGAAAGAACTGATGATGAATTATTAAAATATGAGTGTTTAATTCGTTCTTCTATTTGTTTTAATAAACAAGGCACACGTAATTATACTGTAAAAGGACTTCTTTTACATGCACTTTCGACTTGCCCACAAAGACCTGAGGCATATTATTTGATGAGTCGTTTTTACCTTGAAGAAAACAAAGATGGGTGTTGGAATGAATGTTATACTATATCTTCTATAGGACTTAAAGTTTCTGATTTAACTCCACATTCATTAAGAACAGATGTTGGATATCCTGGTGAATATGCACTTTACTTCCAAAAGGCAAAAAGTAGTTGGTGGTGTGGATTATGTGAAGAATCAAAATCACTCTTTTTAAGTCTTTTAGAAGATTATGATATGAAAGATGAATTTAAAAAAGAGGCAGTAAACTTACTTAAGTCAATGAATGTCAATATCAAACCATTTGCAACTTATGATAAAACTAAGTATGATAAATTAGGTAAAAAATTTATTGGATCTGAAAATATAAAAGAAAATTATTCTGAAGCATACCAAGATATGTTTGTCTTAACCATGTTAAATGGAAAAAGAAATGGAAAATATCTTGAAATTGGCGCAGGAAATGCTTTTTATGGAAATAATACTGCATTACTCGAAAAGGATTTTGATTGGACTGGAGTTGCTTTAGATATTGACGAAAACTTTGTAGCAGCTCACACAAATGAAAGAAAAAATCCTTGCTTACTCAAAGATGCATCTAAAATTAATTACGAAAGTTTTTTAACAGGGATGGGGTTTTCAAATGAAATTGATTATCTTCAACTAGATTGTGATCCTCCGGAAGTAACTTATAAAATTCTGCTTACAATTCCTTTTGAAACTTATAAGTTTGCTGTTATTACTTATGAGCATGATTATTATTGTGATGAAACAAAATCATTCCAAGAAAAGTCTAAACAATATCTTGAAAGTTATGGATATATTAGAGTTGTAAATAATATCTCTCCAGATAACAATAGAAGTTATGAAGATTGGTGGGTTCATCCTGATTTAATTGACGAACAAATTATAAATGCTATGATGTGTATTGATGATAGAATTAAAAAAGCAGAGGATTATATTCTTTCTACCAAAATTGAATCTAAAAAACAATTTGATTGGGGACTGTTTGGTGAAAACAAATGGATGTTTGACTCAATCAAACAGGAATTTGAAAATGAAGTTAATTATGAAAAATTTTTCTCAGTCAATGAAAATGATGTAGTCTTTGATATTGGTGCGAGTGTTGGTCCTTTTACAAAATCTATCATTCATAAAAACCCACAAAAAGTATTGTGTTTAGAACCTCATCATAGACTTTTTGAAACTTTAGAAAAGAATATGAAAGATTACTCTAATGTAAAATGTATCAATAAAGGAATTTCCATACAGGACGGAGAAGTTCTTTTTGAAAACTTATTTAATGATACTTTAGGACCAGATTATGTTGGAGATAATTTATGGAGAAAAGTTGATAGAGGTGTTGGAATTACGTTTAGGACATTAATCAAAGAAAATAATATTGATACCATTGATTTTTTAAAGACTGATTGTGAGGGTGGTGAATATGATATTTTTACAATAGATAATTTCTATTGGATTAAAAATAATGTCAAAAAAATTGCTGGAGAATGGCATCTTCATAGTGAAGGTCTAAAGAAAAAATTTGTAGAATTTAGAGATTATTATCTAAGAAAGTTTGATAATTTTAAAATCTTCTTTGTGGATTATCACTCTAACTTTTTTGATATTACTGAAGAGGTTTGGAGTAATGACTTTACTTCAAAATATGGATGGGTCAATATTTACATAGATAATCAATAAATTCAATACAACTTATGGAAAAGTGGAAGTATTCTAATTCTCCTACATTAGAAATTACAACTTCAATACCAAGAAATGGATGCGTTGTTGATTGTGTTTTTTGTCCTCAAAGAACACTTCAACAAGTTTATACTGGAGAAAGGTTTTTATCTTTAGATAACTTTAAAACAGTTATCGATAAAGTTCCTCAGGAAATTCGTATCACCTTTGCCGGATTTACTGAACCTTGGTTGAATAAACATTGCACTGATATGGTGTTATATGCTCATGAAAAGGGGCATCCAGTTGCAGTTTTTACGACTGGAATTGGAATGAGAATAGAAGATTTTGAAAGAATTCGTCATATTCCATTTGCTCCAAATCCAAATGGAGGATTTGTGTTACATATACCAGATCAAGAAAAAAGAGCTAAACATCCAATTACTCAAAAATATATTGAGTTGATTCGTCACATACAAGTTTCTCATTTTAATGGAAACCCGATTCACAATTATTCTTGGATGTGTATGGGAACACCTCATGAAAGTGTAGTGGATATTATTTCAACATCTCCAGTACCAATGATGTGGTCTCGGGCAGGAAATTTATTTGGAGAGTCTTTACTAAAACCAGAACTAATCAACTTAAAAGATAAGTATGGTTCCATTTATCATGGAGAGAATGATATGACTTGTAATTGTGAAGAACGTTTGTATCATAACGTTATGCTTCCAAATGGTGATGTTTCTTTATGCTGTATGGATTATGGATTAAAACATATTTTAGGAAATTTATTAGAACAAGAATATAATGATATTCTTCCAGAACCATATTCTTGTTTTAAACTTTGTAGATTTTGTGAAAATGGCATTAGTCCAGAAGATAATTTAATTTTAAAGGAAAAAGAAAGTTTTAATTTACTATGACTATACCTGTAATCGGAGTTCCTGTTGTCACAAATCCATTTTGGGTTACAAGATTATTGATGAGTGTTGACCATCCTGTAGATAATTTTGTAATTATTAATAATAATGGAAAAGGTGAAATTGATGAGGAATTAAACAATTTAACTAAAATCACACATAAATTTGTAAAAAAGATTAAGGTAGTTCATCTTCCAACAAATTTAGGTGTTTCTGGTGCTTGGAATTTAATTATTAAATGTTATATGATGGCACCATATTGGATTATTTCAAATGATGATGTTGCTTTTGGTCCTGGATTTTTAAAGGAAATGAGTGAAGTTATAGAAAATGATCCTGAAGTTGGAATGGTTCATGGACATGATGGTGATTTTAATGTTGGTAGTTGGGATTTGTTTTTGATAAGAGATTTTGTAATTCGTAAGTATGGTTTATTTGATGAAAATTTATATCCAGCTTATTGCGAAGATGCAGACTATATCATGAGATTTATAAATGATCCAGTCAAAAGAGTTATGTCTTTAGATAAAACTTATTATCATGGAATGGGAGATAAAACTCAATATTATGAGCATGGTAGTCAAACTAAAAAATCTTTACCAGAGTTTGAAAATAAACTTACACTTTGTAATGAAACTAATTTTGAGTATTTAAATCAAAAATGGGGACCTGGGTGGAGAACTTGCTCTCCAACTAAATTACCTTTTAATAATTATCCTATTTCATATACTACATATGATTTGGATTTTGTAAGAAGAAAAAATATGGGATTTTAAATATGACAATTACTTTAGTTGGAAATGGGGCAAGTATTAATCAAAAAACAAATCTAACATTGTGTGTTATTGATAATTTTTATGAAGATCCTTTGGCAATTAGAGAATATGCTTTAAGTTTGGATTATAATTTTAATCCTGGACATCGAGGAAGAAGAACTTCAGATCAATATATTGTAGATGGAACTAAAGAAGCATTTGAAAAAATAATGGGAATTAGTATTACTAATTGGACCGAAACTTATAGTGAATGTGGAAAATTTCAACATTGTACTTGTGAAGATAATCTTGTATATCATTCTGATCATCAAAAATGGGCAGCAACAATTTACTTAACACCTAATGCTCCATATGAGTGCGGAACTTCTTTATTAGCACATAAAAAAACAGGAGTTCGTCACTGTAATGATCCAAGAATGAAGGATGTCTGGGTAGATACTGCTCCTACTGGAAATTATTGTGATGGTTCTAAGTGGGATTGTATTGATGTAGTTGCAAATGTTTTTAATCGTTTAGTAATATGGGATGCTAGTTGTCCACATACAGCATCAAAATATTTTGGATTTACTAAAGAAGACTCAAGGTTATTTCATATGTTCTTTTTTGATTAAGTTTTTATAAATACATTTAGTAAATGCCGAGTGTAAACGAAGATGGCAATTAAAATTGGCGGAACAGATGTAATTGATAATTATAGAAGATTTTTTGGTGACACTGCAAAAAATAATTTCTTTGCTGCGGGAGCAGGGAATATAACTCTTACAGGAACTAATAATATTGGTATAGGTAGTCTTGCTGGTGCAAATGCTACAACAGGTGGATGCAATATTTCTATGGGAGCTAATGCATTACAAAATGTTACTACTGGATTTTACAATATAGGAATAGGATATGCAGCAGGACAATGTGCGGGTTCTACCTGCACTTATAATGTTTTTGTTGGAACTCAAGCAGGATATTGTAATTTAAGTAGATGTAATGTTGCTATTGGTCTATATGCTGGATGTTGTTCTCCATCAACTGCAACCAGAAATGTTATGTTGGGTGTAGGTGCGGGTCAGTGTAATTCTGGAGGTTCAAATAATATTTTTGGTCACCAAGCAGGATATTGTAATTCAGGAGGCTTTAATAATTTCTTAGGTTGCCAGGCAGGATATACCAATACTGGTGGTTGCAACAATTTTATTGGACATCTTGCAGGAGCGGCTAACACCAATGGATGTAATAACAACTTCATGGGTTTATTTGTAGCGAATAGTAACACTTCAGGAAGTAATAATAACTTTTTCGGTGCTAATGCAGGATATTCTAACACCACTTCATCCAACTCAATTGCTATAGGTCAAGAAGCAGGATACTGGAACCAAGGAAGTAATAATATCTACCTTGGAGAATGTGCAGGAAGAAGTGCAACAAGAACTTCATGTACTACTGGAACTCATAATGTTGCAATAGGTAACTCCGCTGGTGCTAATGTTACTACTGGTACAAATAATTTCTTTGTTGGGCAACAAGCAGGATTTTGCAACACTTTAGGAAGTAGTAATAACTTTTTTGGAGAAAACGCAGGATATGCTAATACTTTTGGAAGTTCTAATAATTTTTTTGGTACTCAAGCAGGATATTCCAATTGTGATGGATGGTTTAATAATCTCTTAGGAGCTTCAT
>JACCDO010234223.1_pt1 | contig 10619 bp, 11 predicted proteins | sample 7446101 | NCBI WGS metagenome assembly JACCDO01 (sample SAMN15323440, study PRJNA562643) | freshwater metagenome | isolation source: river surface water | place: USA:Blue River Watershed | collected 2017-08-16
GCTCCTTTGCCATTGACGGTGGCAATAGCTACACCAGCTCGTCCACGGCGACGCTCAATATCTCAGCGCCTGGATCCACCGAAATGTATATCACGACCACTGCGGGCTGCGGCGGTACACCTAGCTGGCAGCCCTATGTCACATCGGTTAGCCCAGTCCCAATCAGCAACACCAACGCTATCAACACCTATTATGTGGTTTTTCGTGATGCGGTCGGTACGCAGTCTACCTGCCGCAGTGATTCGATTCGCCACGACACTGGTCCGAGTGGTGAGGCGGTGGTCATTAACGGGGCTTCGGCACCTGGAGCAGCAAGTGTCGTCTTTAATAAAGTGACCCTAACGTTGACTGCTAACCAGGCTAGCGAAATGAAAATCGGGAGCAAATCGGATTGTTCAGATGGCTCGTGGGAGCCATATGTGTCGTCAAAAGACTGGTGGATGAACCGCCAAGCGTCGTCATCGGTCTATGTCAAATACCGAAGCGTCAGCGGCCTCGAGTCAAGCTGCGTCAGCGATAACATCACCATTACAGGAGTGCCGGTTCGCGATGGAATTGGCCTGCCGGGGCCGGGAACAGTTCGAGCTGTGCTCCATGCAAGCGACGGAAATATTTATGCAGCCGGCGATATTTTTGGCGTTACCTCCACAGGCGAAGCATTTAACAACATAGCACGCTGGAATGCGTCCACCCTTAAATGGGAGGCGATGGGAAATGGTTTCAATAATACTGTGCGCGCCTTGGCCATGGACTCGGCAGGCACTCTCTACGCTGGTGGTAGTTTTACGTCGTCTGGCGTCGCCTCTGTGCCTTACATGGCGATGTGGAATGGTACTAGTTGGGTGCCTGTGGGTGGTGGGTTAAACAATGCTGTCTATGCGCTTGCAATCGATTCCACGGACAGGGTGTACGCCGGTGGAGCATTTAACTGCATAGCTGGCAGCTCGCTCAGTGGCACGTATCCAGCTGTTACCTGCAATTTAGGCAGCCCTGTCCTTTCTGGTATTGCCCGGTGGAATGGCACTGCGTGGCAGGGCTTTGGATCTGGTTCAAATCAAATCGTTTACGCCATCAAAATAAACAGCGCTGGCGACGTGTATGCCGGTGGTGCCTTTACATTGATGGATAATGTCACCGATACGGCGCGTATCGCCAAATGGACCTCATCTAATTCCACCTGGTCAGCCCTTGGCACTGGCATGACGAGTGGTCAGGTCAATTGTTTGGGATTAGATTCATCGGGCAATCTCTATGCAGGCGGTTCGTTTACCGTTGCAGGCGGAGTCACTGTTAACCGCGTCGCCAAGTGGAATGGCAGCGCGTGGTCAGCCCTTACGACGACGGTAAATAACACGGTCAATGCTTTGACAGTGGACAGTAGCGATAATGTTTATATTGGCGGTGCCTTCACGGCTCCAGGCGCTTATGTTGCGAAGTGGACTGGTGCAGCATGGGCGACGCTTTCGACGGGCGTAAATACAATCGTTTATGGATTAGATACAACCTCTGCAACAGGGATCGTCGCCGTCGGTGATTTTTATGTCGCCGGAGCGACCGACGTGGGGCATATCGCGACATGGGATGGTACGAATTGGGCAGACTTGGGACCAACCGGCGGAATGAATGCTTCAGTCTATGCAAGCGTCAAGGGCCCTGATGGCAAAATCTATGTCGGTGGAGATTTCACCACTGTAGGCGGTATCGCAGCGCGTCATATTGCACGCTGGGATCCAGTGAATATGGTGTGGGAAGCCGTGGGTAACGGTTTTAACGGTGCAGTCTGGGCCCTTAAATTTGATAGTGCGGGCAATCTCTATGCGGGCGGCAGCTTTACCTGCCAGTACGGTGTAACGGCCGGGGGAACCTACCCGACAAACACCTGCAGCGCTGGGCCAGTGATGAATCGTATTGCTAAGTGGGATGGTACATCTTGGTCAGCAATGAGCACAGCCTTCAATAACGCCGTCCAGGCCCTTGCGGTCGATAGCTCGGGGAATGTCTATGCGGGTGGCCAGTTTACTTTAACCACCAACACTTCAATTCCGTACCTTGCAAAATGGACCGCAGGCACATCGACCTGGGGCGCGGTGGGTGCTGGAGTCAATAATGCAATTTGGGCTTTGGCGATGGATGCAAGCGGAGCGCTATTGGTTGGCGGTGAACAAACTTGCCAGCAAGGCGCAACATCAAGCGGTACCTACCCGGCTATTACCTGTACTGCCGGCCCAGTGCTCTCACGTATCGCCAAATGGGATCCTGCCGCTAATTCAGGTAGCGGTGCGTGGTCGGCATTTGATATTGGCGTCAACAACCAGGTCGGTTCAATCGGGATTAATGGAAGTGGCGAAATTTATATCGGTGGCGCTTTTACCGCAGCTAATAGTATCACCGCGTCCCGCATTGCAAAGTGGAATCCTACGACATCCCAATGGGATCCGCTCGTAGTCGGGACCACAAACGGCTTAAACAGCACCGTTTGGGTCATCGCATTTGACAGTGCAGGGGCCTTGTATGCTGGAGGTCACTTCTCTAACCCAGGGGGAATTGTCACATCGTCGTTTATTGTGAAATGGTCGGGCGGTACTTGGTTAGATGTTAACGGGGGAGTAAACTGGGACCCTCGGGCAATTGTTCCTGATGGCTTGGGCAATCTCTATGTAGGTGGCCTATTTTCAACTGCGGGCGGTGCGGCGCGTGGATATTTTGCAGTCCTGGCGAATGGGGCGTGGCAGTGAGCGTGTATCATTATTTCGCTCAATAGAGAATGTCGGTCTTGACTGGGAGTAGTGCATAACAACAACTTACTTAATACCTCCCACCTCGCTCCATTCTTCAGGCCGCCAGCGGTAGTCGATGGTTACTTCGGTTCCCACAGTTATGGCCCGCAAGGCGCGAATCGTAATCGTATCAAATGTGACTAAAAACTCTGCATTCGCCTCGTCAGCATGGTTGAGCATGGAAGAGATGCCGAGGCCAATGACTAGATGCCGGTTATTATCACTTTTAAACATGTAATGGCTCAAAAAAGTGCCTGCCAAAGTTTCCATTTGCTCTTTGGGGACAACGAGTGCTGGTGCCGTTTCAATGACTTCGCCAGCAGAAATCCGCCTTATTGCAAAGACACCACGTCCTCGTTTAGCTGTCACTTTAATGGTCACGCTCATGCCAGGTTTGAAAGGTGGTACGAGCATCTAAAATTCCCTTAAAAATAAATCGTGTAAAACACTTCAACTTACTTACCGCCGACGAACAGAGCCAAGAACCACCACACCATTATTACCGAGTTTTAAAAGTTTCTGTACTTTTTTCTTAAATAATGAAGAAACACCACACACCAAACATCGATAAGAATAATAATTATGGGCCCCCGGCAGAATCTGAGCATAGGCAGCTAGCAGCCCATCACAACTTCACCAAAGCATCTAGATTTTAAATGGTAAAGGATTTCCTTCCTGCGGTGGGCGCAATGCGTCCTTGACCATTTAAAATCCGAATGCTGGTAATGCGTTGTGGATGATGATGAGCTGGCTAGGTAGATCATCTAGAATACCAACTTCAATTCCTGGCGCCACAATTAGGTGTCAAACTTTTTGCTAATAAGTAGTTAACCGCAAAAATTTAATCCAATGTTCAAGATAGCCTTTATCCACTTGAGTCTGGGCGAGAATTCCACGGATATCGCGCAGGTGTTTTTCTGATTCCCCTTCGCGGTAGTATCTAAGTTTGGCAATGATAAGGTGTTCAGGCGATGCCATCCAACTTAGCTAACCTGGTAAAAATTCCACTTGGCACCTTCGATCAAATTCCGAAATTCCATGCTGCGCTCCTCGCTGGACCACCACGTTACCCTTAAGCCCTGATGGCATGGGGAGAAGATTAAATTGCGCATGACGGCTAAACTCCTGAATTACAATAGCGTCTGGAGGGACGTAAAATTCAGAGCTAGGAAAGTGGGCTAAAAAGTCCTTCGCCGCCTGCGCATTCACGCGAATTACCCCATCAAGGTCCCTGGTCAATCTAGGTTCACCATAGTCCGCCGTAGCAATTGATCCTACAACCATATACTCGATACCGCTTGGCTCTAAGCATCACAATGTCGCTATTAGATCTTCAAAGACTGGGATCATTGCGAGCCTCGTTCAATAAGACGAAGTGCCTCATTCGTCATGGGCTTCTGGATACCGACGCCCTAACTCTAAGATTTTAATATCGCGAGCCATGTCAAAAAGATCACAGACAGCGCTAATATTTTGCCAAACCCGCTCTTTAGGCGGTAAACCTGAATCAGGCTTTGCTGGATGCAAGTTTTGATGAACCAATGCTGGCAAGAAAAGTGGTACTCCTTCATACGATTTTGGCAAACGACCACACCTCATTACCACAAAGGGATTGTTGTTTTACCCATTTAAAAAAGAACACCAGGGAATGGTCCAAAAAAAGCTATCAAATCAATCGCTTATTTTTAGATTTGCGCGACGACGGTCTTTTGTCGCAATGATAGATTCGACGAGACTAGGAATGACCAAGGTTATTGATCAGGTTTAATTCCGAAGATTTTGCAATAAAATTATCTACGCTGCCATTAAATCGCGGAACGAAATTATTTCCCTTAGTGGCATAATCATCTCAAGCGTGTCACATGGATGCTAAAATTCTAAATCATTCAATCCGATAAATCCAACGCCACAAAGCATTATGAACAAATCCAGGACTGAGGCCAACATAACGCAAACTAAACCACCTCATGAGTGGGTGACGAATGTGGCAGATTACTCCAAATGCCCTGGAGATATAAGTAACAGCCATCGCCTTCAAAAAGGCCTTACTTTGAAACAATTTTAGGGACTCGGGACCTAATCCATGGGTCTTTATAGCCTGAGATAGATAATAAGCATCAACGATGGCTAAGGATCCTCCTTGGCCTAAGTTCGGTGTCGTAGCGTGAGCGGCATCACCAATAAGGCCGATGCGGCCCCGTGTCCATTCGCACGTTGGCGTTAAATCCGATATATCTGTACGCACAATATTTTCACGAGAGGTAGACTGAAGAATGGAGTTAAACTTAGAAAAATAATTTTGAAAGAAACCTTCCAAAATTTCGTATTGCTTTTCTGTGGTATGAACATTTAATTCGGACTCGACCCAAGTAAGATACCAAAAAACATCATTTTTATTTATTTTTGAGAAACCTAAACGACAACCCCTCCCCCAAATTTCCCAATTATCGTGATCATGCTCCCATGAAATCTGGGGATTATGCGCAATCCCCCGGCAGCATGTGTAACCTGAATATCGTTTTTTCAAGCGTTTTGAGACATGCTGCCGCAATGCTGAATTGATGCCATCAGCACCTATTAATAATCGGCAGTCACCCTGCTCACCAGAGGTGAGAGTGTAGGATATTCGGTCACCCTGCTCGGTGAGCTGTTTGATTTCTGTGCTAAAGGCAACCGTATTTGCCGGGAGTTGATCATAGAGGTATCTCTGGAGTTTCTGCCGATAGAGAACGTGGGTATTGACACCAAAATCACTAGCAATAGCCTTCATGTCTGCAGTAAATAATCGGCTTCCCTCATAATCTTCAATAAGGACTCGCGATATATCCCGACAGCCCCGCAATAAATCCTTATCAATATCTAAAATTCGAAAGACCTGAAGGGCATTGGGCGCAAGCCATATTCCGGACCCTACTTCTGACAATTCCGATGAACGTTCGAGAATTTTTATTTTCAAGCCTTGCTTAACCAAAAATAGACCAAGTGTGAGCCCACCGATGCCGGCTCCTTGAATGAGAACATCGAGCATTGATTTTCCTTTTCATGGTTTTTAAAAATTGTACTAAACTTCTAAAAACCCGTCAAAAATCAGTTGAATAGTTCGTTAAGCTACTTAAAGTGGTCGCTGCTCGTTTATGAACATGCGCCTCGTCGTATCAAAATTCTTCCTGCCTTAAGATTCAATAGTATGAAAATGCTGATAGTCGATAACCACGCCCTCTTCATTACTTGCAGGAGTTAAGATATCTTTAAACCTAGCCTCCCACACAATATGACTGACGTCGTAGGTATGGCGTGCGTGAATCGTCTGGCCCATGGTGGAGTCGTAGCCTGTCAGAGAACATACGAGGAAGGCGCCGCTCGACTTTATATCCTCCACTCGTGCATGATGAAGCGGACTTTGCTCGTCGATCACATGCAAAACAGTCCAAGTAAGGAAAAACATCGGACTTCTATGGCGGGCAAGCGGTAGGTCGATCATGCGGGTAAAATTCTTGCCTTCGCTAGTCATACCGGGTATGGCAAACGTAGCATTGATACTGGCATCAGCGATATAATTTGCCCGTTCATTGGCAACGCGAAACATCAACGTCTTTTTGCCTTCATGCATTGTAACAACCGCATTTTTGCTGAAAATGACTCGGGCCTTAGGGCGACTAAATTTAGCAAAAACCACCCCGGTCACCATCGCAACACCCATAATTCCAACGATACTTTCGAGAGTCGCAATGGCATTAGCATAGGCTGTTTTAGGGTACATATAACCATAGCCAACAGTCGCAATGGTCTGGACGCTAAAGAAAAAATTGTCGAGAAATGAGCCGTCTTCGATATGTTCAATGCACCCAGGCTGCGCCATATAAAGTAAGGCAAAAAGTGCATTCACAGACAAAAAAGCTATAACCACAAAGAAAGTAAACGGTGCCCATCCCTTGTCTAAAAAAATGTAGTATAAGTCACTAAAAGGCCGTCGACGTATCCCGTGCACTTTGATCGTCCCACGCATGGTGGGAACTATTTTTGGACGCTTCGTCCCAGGTCGGCGCAAGGTCATCGCTATAAGCCTCATCTCGAAACATTAAAAATAAAATCGTGTGTAGCTGAGTTATTATAAGATGAGGACGGTAATTTATCATCTAAATCATTTGAAGCAGTTAGCTAATCTAAGGTGCAAAATGGCAATCACCCACCCGCTTTGCTCCTTTTTGTACGTGGATCATAAAAAGAAGCATGTTTTTCCCAGCGTTGAGACCAAGAAAAAAATGCTGCTTAAATTTCTACACATTTCAGATTAGAATAGGCAGGTATGGTTTGTAATAATACGGAGTAATGCTCTATGCGGTGTTCAAATGCATTCAAGACTGCACTTTTTTTAGTTCTCCCCCTACTTAGCAATTGCCAGACACCCGCGGGAGAAAGCCCAGACGCAGAGCCATCAGCTTTACCGCAATCAGGGAATAGCCCTACATTTAATATTGGTGCACTGAGAAACTCAGAGGTTCGGGATGTAGTCTACCAGAGCCTCAGTCAAAGCTTAGAAAAGACAGAATCCCTTGGACAGGGTGAGTCCACAACCCTCACCCTTGGGGAACTCGCCGATTTTAAATACGAGGTAGTTAAGCTCATTGACGGTGAGATTGACGTATCGGGAGCCTCCAACGCACAAGTCGATGGACTTGAGATCGAAGTCAGAGGATGGCTAAAACGAACAACTAAGTATAACGATGGGCGCGCCGAAGAAGAAAAATGCGCAGAATTTGAGAGCCGGGTTCGACTCAAATACCAAAAAGAAGATTGGGTTTTATCCCCGGGGAGCAGCCCGTCGATCACTCGAGAAGGTCCCGAAGACTGTTACGAATGAGGAATGTGTGATAAAATCCTTAAATATCAATAAGTTAAGCAGAAATGTTGGCTGGCGTGAATACGTAGTCCTCCCTGATTTAGGGATTGAACGAATCAAAGTAAAAATAGATAGTGGAGCCAGAACTTCTGCTCTTCATGCGGTGAATATCCGTTATGAAAGGGAAGGTACCACCACTTGGGTTTATTTTGATGTCCATCCGCGACAACGAAACACAAAAGCTGTGGTACATTGCCAAGCACCTTTACTTGAAGAGCGGTTAGTAAGAGATTCGGGCGGTAAAAGAACACTTCGTCCCGTGATTGAAACCACCATGATGTTACATGGAGAGCTGATCGTTTTAGAGTTAACTTTAGTATCACGTGATAACATGGGATTTAGAATGCTTGTAGGAAGGCAGGCCATACGCGGAAAGTTTCTAATTGATCCGAGTCGTTCCTTCCTAGGTGGAACCTTTAAAAAGAAGAAATTAAAAAAAATTAAGAAAAAACCCAAGTTGGTGTAACTGTTTATGAAAATCGCGATATTATCACGTAAGCTCTCCCTATACTCAACCCAAAGGCTTGTTGAAGCTGCAAAAACAAGGGGCCATCAACCCGAAGTTATTGATTACTTGCGATGCTTTATGAACATCACCTCTCACAAGCCGCAGGTGATTTTTAAGGGACGAGCACTCACTGATTTTGATGCCGTGATTCCAAGAATCGGCGCTTCCCATACATTTTACGGGACTGCGGTGGTGCGGCAATTTGAAATGATGGGAACGTTCACGTTAAATCGCTCGCAAGCGATCTCGCGATCAAGAGATAAGCTCCGTAGTCTCCAGATTATGGCAAAATTAGGGATTGGGCTCCCCGTCACGGGGTGTGCCCACTCCACGAGGGATGTGGAAGGACTTATCAACACCGTAGGAGGTGCACCCCTCGTGGTTAAACTGCTTGAAGGCACACAGGGGATTGGCGTCGTCCTCGCTGAAAACCGCAATGCTGCTGAAAGTGTGATTGAAGCATTTCGGGGACTTAAAGCGAATATTATCGTGCAAGAATTTATCAAGGAAGCTCACGGGCAAGACATTCGCTGCTTTGTGATTGGCGATAGGGTTTATGCATCGATGATGCGCAAAGCAAAAGAAGGCGAGTTTCGCTCCAACCTTCATCGTGGTGGTAAAGCAGAGAAAATAAAAATTACACCGCAGGAGCGTGCTACCGCCGTTAAAGCGGCGAAGGCTATGGGGCTGAGTGTTGCAGGGGTCGACATTTTAAGATCAAGCCATGGCCCTGTCGTCATGGAGGTTAATTCCTCACCAGGCCTCGAGGGTATTGAAAAATCTACAGGTAAAGATGTGGCCGGTGCCATTATTGAGTTTTTAGTTAAAAATGCGGACCAAGGGCATAGCCCTGACCGCATTATTGGATAGCCTTCCATCTTACCGACTAGATGACTTTATACTGCACAGCGAAATCTCACTCAAAGGCGTGTATGAATTTGGTATTAGTATTCTAGGACACTTAAAAATTTTGGTTGCACTCTAAATTGCAGTGAGGACTTTGGCTGCATGAGTTCACCATCGATGAAATAAGAAAACTCCGAGCCATCGACCATTTCAAGATTCAGGTGCGCAACTTTAAAGCGCTCCACATGGTCGACTGATTTTTCTAATGAGAGGCGAATAAACTGTTCAGCTAAGCCCAGTGCATTCATGGTTCTTATGAGAGCAACATCGAGCAAGCCATCATCGTCTTTCGCTTGCGGTGCAAATAGCATGCGACCACCAGCACGTGGCTGGTTTAAAACAAGGAAAGTAGCTACATTAAATTCTCCTTCAATATCTCCCGACACACGGATTTTTAGCCCAAGCTTTTCTTGCCATGTCAAAATTGAGCGTAACGCAAAAAACGTATAGCTGTGACGGCCAAACGCTTCAACTAGCTTCGAGGCTTTACGGATAGCTTCAAATTGGGACAATACGTTATGCGCTAAACCAATACCTGACATTGTCGCACCGAGTTGCCCGTTCACGTCAAGAAGGTCTGTACGCCTAACGATATTAGATTTTAATCTATGGTGTAGATCCTTTAGATCGTTTTTCATATTTAAGCAGTAAGCAAGATCATTACCGGTACCGTCTGGCCAAACCACCAAGGGAAGATCCATAGCAACAAGTGCTGGTAAGGCCGCATGAACCGTACCGTCTCCACCTACAACGATGACTGCGGACCAATCGCCAGAACGGATAACACTATCAAAGGACTTCAAATGGCTAGGACCTGAAACCTCAATCGGATCCTTTATGCCCAGCTCTATAAGGTCAGTCTTAAGACGCCTCATAAGGCCCATGCGAATGGGACTGCCAATCATAAGAAGAGATTTTGACACGGTCTCGATCCTAAAAAAGTGGTCATAACTGAAGTTTACAGGCTTACAGCCATTTGTTCTAGATCCACTAGACCAATTTATTTAGTCAGCAATTAGGAAATCTCAGTTGCTGATTAAAAACATAGTCCGCGTCTCCCACCGCTGGCCTTAAATTTGCATGATAAAAGCCGCGTCATGACCGTGCGCCAAGCCGCTCACAAGGCGAAAGGAACATACTTATGAGACAACGTCCAATTTGGGTTAGCGCGCTATTTGCAACATGGTTCGGTTTGAGCTCTGCCTCGGGATACAACCTCTACGGTCGCCCGTTAGATAACGAGGCAAGCAAACGACTCGACAATTTTGCCGCGGAGCAGGTTGCCAACCACAAACTCTCAGTCGGCTATCCCATTAATCAGAATACTGATATGCGAGAGTTCTACGAATGGTACTTAAAGTCTCGGCTCTATGAAGTCTCGCTAAATAATGTAGGAAATCCGCAAAAAGATAGCCCTATTCGTGCCAATACACATGAATTTGAAAACGAAGTCATTGCCTTTTTTGCGCCCGCCTTTGGTTTTAATGCCAATGAGTCATGGGGCTGACGACAGTCGCCAAATAACTTA
>JACCDO010392843.1_pt1 | contig 10619 bp, 13 predicted proteins | sample 7446101 | NCBI WGS metagenome assembly JACCDO01 (sample SAMN15323440, study PRJNA562643) | freshwater metagenome | isolation source: river surface water | place: USA:Blue River Watershed | collected 2017-08-16
GATAATTCATTATTAATTGTAATCGTAATTTTAATTGGAATAATAAAATATTTATTATTATTATTAAATAATCAGTTATGGATTCTACTTTAAACGTCGGTCCAACCATGGGAAGTAGTGTAGGAACTACACCTGGTTTAACACAATCTATTGCACCAGGAGTATCACCATCTAAGGAATCAGTTCTCCATGCAGGAGTTAAAAAGTTAAGGTTTTTTTCTCAAGATCCAATCCGTGATCCATATGCACAAATATCTAATGCTGGATTTACTCCAGTTGGTAACTTGAAGACATATGGAGTTGCCAATATGTACGATAGACCAGAACCTACCAAACTTAGAACGTTGAAGGAATTATATACTGTTCCATACACTACTACCCCGTTTCTTGCATCTATTAATCCAAGTGTAAAGTACATTGACGATGAATCGTTGCAATTACGTGCACCTGTATTTCAAAATAAAAAATCTGCAATTGATATTTCTCAGGTTACCACCCATCCTCAGCAAGCGTTTGTTGAAAATCCAAACGTAAGTAAGTCTATGAATAACTTTTATGAACAGTTTATTACAATTAACAGTATTGGTAACAAAGACCAGTTCTTTCCTGAAGGAGACTTGGACCCCAGACAAGTTGAACTTGGTCAAGAATCGTTTGGATTGAACAATAGTCGTTACATCAATCGTTGGGACATTGTTGATCCAAGTGTTGTTCAGAACGTTGACCATATTGTTATGAATTACAAAACGGCCAATGGTATGGATATTTCATTGTTCTCTTGTGGAGTCAGTACGAGAAATGAACTTAGAAACTATGTTGAAACTAATAATTGTTAAATTAGATTAATTAAAACCTACCAAGATTCCAATTGTAACAATTAGTTAAATAACTTAAATTAAAAATAATTGATTACTAATAACCAATTACTTTTACTTTAAATATTCCATGAATTTAGGAACACGATTCCCAGACCACGAACTAACAAGAGCAGTTGGAACTTACGTTCTTGACCCATACCAATATTCCATCACTAAGTTTGAATGGTCATCTGGTCACCAACAACCTGAAAAAGATGGATTGGTATATCGTGGTGTTAACTTTGAAAAATTATTACCTGAGTACGATCTTGACCGTCGTTCTGCAAAAGATTACCGTGCTCAGGACTATCATCGGTTTTTATCTAACGATGGTTTTTTTAAACCTGATGAGAATGAGTATTCCAATACTCTTTGGTACAATGGTGCCAATCGATTGGCCCAGCAGAATGGATATGCTGGTGCAGGTCTTAATGTTCAGGAAGAACGTCATATTATTTTTCCTGAAGCTTCCAGGGGAGGTGTTGATACTAAAAACTTAGCAAAGTATTCATGGTCCAATGTACAACCCAATCAAAGTGGTTCATGGGAATACTCCAATAGTCCAGCAATGGGAGTAAACAATGAATCTAATTGTGAATTTTTTAGTTGGAATAAGAACACCTATTCCGATGATTATTCAAAAATTTATTCATTTGATTCTAATTATCTTAGAAACATTGGAATAATTAGACCAGAAACTGGAACAATGCCGTATTCCAGATAAAATAAAATGTTAATTAATAATAAATAAATAATAAATAAATTAGTTGTTCATGGATTTTCTATTTAATACCAAAAAAGAACGATTTACACCAGTTTACTTAGATTCTGAACAACTTAGTAAGTATCGTACTGATTTTAACTCATCTAACATAAATGAATTCATGCCAACCCAACAAGCTGGTAATATTCAAACAAGTTACAACAATCCATACACACATCAGCTCGATTTTGCCAACAATTATTACCCAATTGCTGATTTAAATAAAAAGGAAGACCTCCACCAATTTGTCAGAGAGAATAGTCCATATACGAAAGAAACAATAAATGGTGTTCCATTGAAGGATTACTATTCCAATTATTCAAACGATGTTTTGAACAATGGTAAATGGTTTCTTAATAAGGACTTACCCCAAGAAACAAAACAATATACCGATGACTCTCAAGTTCAGCAACGTATGGAAGAAATGACAGGATTGAGGCAAGAACGAGACCGTCAAGCGTTAGGTAGACCACATAAACAAGAAACGTTGAACTTATTTACACCAGAAGAACGAATTACAGGATATGGATATCAGTATTCAGTATCTGGTGGAGGAGGTCCAGGATATGCATTAACACGTCAGAAGGAACTTGAAGATTATTCTAAAAGTTTGAGATTTAAGAACAATGAGCAACCATTTGAGAAGATTATTGTAGGTAAGGGTATCGGTATGGATGTATCTGTTCCAGCTGCAGGAGGTTTTCATGAATTTGCTCGAGTTATGCCAGAGAACGTAAGTGACTACAAGGCTAATCAATTGCCAGGAATGGTTGCAAGTGGTAAGTGGGTATATTCTAACGCACCAACCAGTCAAGCACCAGTTGTTAAGAATAGGGTCAATAGATATTATTCTCTTTGTGATTATGGTCCAGGTCCTGGTCGTTCTACAATGACGGCAGAAATGGTAAGAGGTGATTATTCAGTAAGAATGAAGAATACCAATAGAAGTAACATTAATTATGGATTTGGTGCACCACTTTCACAATTTTTATAAATTCGTTGAAAATAAATAATTTTAATGTTAATTTAATGATAAACAGCAACATTAAAAAATGGGTTTAGTTTCAACCGATTATTGTCTTGATAAATTGAAAATCACCAAACCAAAGAAGAGTGGAGATTTTTTGGTATCTAAAGTAAAGTGTAACGATGAATCCATAACATTACAATTTCCTAAAGGTAAATATTCAAGTAAGTCTGAAACTGGTTTACAACTTCCTTATGGAAAGAGCAAATATGCAACAGAACTAATAACATTCTTAGAAAACTTCAACAAATCGGTAGTATCAATAATATCTGAAAACAGTGTTGCTTGGTTTGGTAAAAATCTTCAAACATCTACAGTTGAAGGAATGAATACCTTTAACAAGGAATCAATTAATACATTCTTTAAGAAGAACAAGGGATTAATTGTTACAGAAATTATTGACAACAAAGGAAGAACGTTGGAATACTCAGATATAGTTGAGGAGTTACCCATGGAGTGTATACTTCGTTTGAAGTATTTAGTATTTTCTAAAACACAATGGTTTTTCTCTTGGGAAGTACTTTCCATAAAGATAATCCATAAACATAAGAAGATGAACGAATATCTCTTCTTACCTGACCCAGAATCAGATGATGATTCAGATTCAGAACCTGATCAGGAATATCTACATTCATTCTTTTAACAGATGTTAACAATTATTAATAATTTCCGTTTTTGAGAATAAAATAAAATAATAATAAAAGATATTAAAGATGTCAAACAATAATTTTGGACCAACTGTATTCGCTATCGCCGCCGTTTTATTGACAATGAGTGCCGTTAGTGTGTTTAACAAACAAGAAAATTTCGGTGAAGTTACCGATACCCAAAACGTAATTGGTAGATACCAATCTGGGCCAAGTTTGGACTCCCAAATGGGAATGCAAACCTACCAAGATTCTGTTGTGATGAACGTTGGAACATCGGTAGACGACGTTAACAAAGCTGGTGCCAGATATTATGCAAACTTACAAAACTATCTTAATCCCAGTATCGATAACCTTGAACTTGCCCAGAATATTAGTGCAAGAACCGTCACTGGTGGTGTTCCACTTCCTGGTGCCAGTTCTTTCTACAAGAATTCATTGGGTGATGGGTTTATGGACAATCTTGGCCATTTGGGTGGTAACGTCTATGCACCTGTATCTTACCAAAACGATCGTGCATCTCAATTATCGCAATGTGCCAAAGATCTCCCAATGTTTGCTGCATCAAGTTTACTTCCCAAACCTTCTGCCAATGCCGATAACAACGCATTGTCTCAATCAGCTGCACGTTCTCTTGCTGCTTTTACTGCTTTGAGTCCCATTGAACAGATTGGTGCCATTACCAGTATCAATACTCCATACTCAAAGACTACCGACTATCGCGCCGTTCCAGCAATTTCTACCAATAACATGCAGTCTCCGATGTTTGGTGCTTCTCCTGCTCTGTTCAGCCCTACTGACTTTGGAAATGTTAACAGCCAAACTGGTGGTTCTGGTGGTAGTGGATTCCGTTAAATTAAAATCCAAATTAACCTAAATCCAAATTAACCTAAATCCAAATTAACCTAAATCCAAATTAACCTAAATCCAAATTAACCTAAAAATATGTTCGTTAATTTATTAATTTAAAGAATAATTGTTCTTATTATTAATTATTCATTAAATTTATATCCATGGAGAACGACTTCGATACTAACGAATCCGATATCAACGATATCAATGATATTAATGACAAGGTTAAGGAATATGGAGAAATATCTAAGACGATAAAGATTACACAAACTAAGCTGAAGGTACTCAACAAACGTAAGAAACAACTTCAAACTGAGGTTGCTCCAAAGTTGAAGGAATACAACGTCCAGAAGTGTAACCTTGCATTTGGAACGTTGAAGGTCATTGAACGTAAACACAAGATAGCACCAACTAAGAAGACAATGAAGGAGAAGTACGAATACTTTTTTAATGAAAGAGCGTTAGAAGATGATTTTCAGAACGGAACACCAGAACAGCAAGCTGAAATACTTTATAATTTTATTTATGTAGATTCCATAGAGTACTCAAATAGTTGTTCTATATCGATGAATTACAACAAAGAATTTAAAGCTCAACTTAACAGTATTACGAAGAGTTAAACACAATAGAATATAAAGATTAAAAACTTTAATGAATATTTTTAAATTTGTTTATTCTTAGTAATTTTTAGTATTATCCATGGACACTTTAAATAATCGTTACCCTGTATTTGCACCAAACCCAGAATATGAGTTTTTATCGGAAGCAGATCAAGCAGAGAAGAGAGAATATGCTGAATTGGTGAGAACGAAGAAACGAAAGAAACGAATGACACTTGATGAATTTTGTTGTGCATATTCAGATGATCTTTGGTATTTATGGAACATTATATCGGAGTATACGTCGATAAACAATTCAAAATTACTTGGTAAAATTGATTATGCTCGTTTTTGTTTAATTTGCTATCATAATACACCGATGTAAATACTAAAAACAATGTAACAAAAAGCACACAGTTTTATTTATTTTTACCTAAATTTTTTACAAAAATCTAATTTACTTAAAAATAAATGTTTAGTATAATAATAAGAAGAAATGAATAACTTTGAAGAAGTAGTGGGAGTAAAAACATACTATGAGAACTCTACTAACACAGAACTTGAAACTTATTTATACTCAATGAAGAACAAATGGGTTCTTGAAAATAACAAGAATCCTCTGACCCTTATAAGCACAGCAATGGACAACTTTGGACTAACTGAAAATTATGATTTTGAAACTCTTGAACAGAACTACAACCGATGTTTATATAACGTTTATCGTCTTCAGGAAGTAATCTCCAAACAGATGTATGAAGAAGATGATTACCTCGATGAAGATCATGACGTTATTTTTAATAAAATCTTTGAATCCATACATTATCTCCATAAAATCCTCCAAATGAGTTGTATTTTGGTTAATTCACATTCCGATGAACACATTCAGACCAATATTGGTATGAATGGTCAGCTACTTTATATTAAACCTAACTATGAAATCAATAGCCCATTACAAAACTTAATACTTTATTTACTTGATGAAATTTACCTTGCCAAACTTCAACGATATGGAGAAAGTCTTTATCAGAAGATTTATTATAATGGTCACTTTACTCACGCATGGAAAGAAAAGATGACTATCAGACAATTCATTTATGAAAAAACTGAATATTGTGTTGATTACCAACAGTGGCACAATCTTACCAGCAATCCAAGTAACATCAAGAACGCAACTGATTTCTTAGAAAACTGTAAGGATCCAAGAATTAATAATCTTGTTAAGGATCGCCACGTGTTTGCATTTACCAATGGTATTTATTCTTGTAAGGAAGTTTGTCCAGAAACTGGTATGTATGTTGACCATTTTTATGAATACGGTTCCGATGTTACCAGAAGTATGGATATGTCACGTGTAGCGAGCAAGTTTTTTAAATGTGACTTTAACAACTTCGATGAGGTTGACGATTGGTATCATATCGAAACTCCTAACTTTCAGAGTATTCTGGATTATCAAGAATTTGAAGAAGACGTTGCTCGGTGGGTTTATGTTTTTGTTGGTCGTTTGTTCTTTGACCTTGGTGAACTTGACAATTGGCAGGTGGCTTTATTCTTAGAAGGTATAGCCGGTTCAGGTAAGTCAACAATTACCAAGCTTGTTAAAAAGTTTTATGAAACTGCCGATATTGGTGTGTTGTCTAATAACATAGAAAAGACGTTTGGTTTGGGTGCTCTGAAGGACAAACTTCTTATATTGGCACCAGAAATCAAAGGTGATTTTAAATTAGAACAATCGGAGTTTCAATTGTTGATAGAAGGTGGTGATATGCAGTTACCAATTAAACATAAGAATTCTCATTATCTTGAATGGAAGTCTCCAGCGTTGTTTGCAGGAAATGAACCACCAAACTATACAGATAACTCTGGTAGTATATCGAGACGTTTGGTTGTTGCTAAGTTTTCAAAAAAGGTAACGAATGTTGATTCTGATTTGGAGTCTAAGTTAACAATAGAACTTCCAACGTTGATTAAGAAGTGTGCAAGTGCCTACCTTAGCGCAGTGAACACTTATCGTGGACAAGATTTCTGGTCCAGTCTTCCTAAGTACTTTCGCGATACCAGGCAGGATATGGCACAAAATACTCATGCACTTGAACACTTTATTTGTTCAGGTAAGGTCAATATCGGTGAGAACTACTATGTCAGAGAAAAGACATTTATTGATGCATTCAATGACCATTGTAAACAATGTAATTTAGATAAACATAAGTTTACCAGTGACTATAGTGCAGGTGTATTTTCTAATCATGGACTTAAACGAGTGACTAACCAAAAGTTGAAATATCCTAACAACGATGGAGGAGTATATTACACTGGTGCATGGATTTTAGGAGTTGACGTTATTGATGAATTTTCTAACGATGGAGACAACGAAATATAAAATAATTAAAATAAAATAAAATAAATGATAATAATAATTAATAATAACTAATAATAACAATTAATAACTAATAACGATGAGTACAAAAAGAAGAAATGAAATAGAAGAATCACAAGTGGTTGATAAATACATAGATTCGCTCTGTGAAGATTCGTCATTTCTTTGTCAACATCGTGACCTTTGTGTAAAAAGTTCATTATATACTGGTATGGATAACATTAATACAATCTGTACCGACATTGTTAAATCAAATGAATGTGAAAACCAAATTGGTGAATGTTTGGTACAAGTTGTTAATACATTCGACGAAACACCTAAAACAATATCAACCCCATTTAGAAATATTATAATACCCATACCAAATGCACTTGATGAACATGGAAACAATAAATTTATTAGACTTCCTAAATTAGATTCATCTCACAAACTTAAAAGTATTGATACATGTAACGTATGTGCTTGTTTAAACCGGTTCGCCGGTACACCAGGTGCTGCTGATACTTTAGGGTATACGTCTCCAGGACAGGATACTTGTAAGTTTAGTGATAAATTTGAGAATATTTATTATCCAGTTTACATTGAAGACTTAAACAAACAATTAAAAAATTTTGTTGATGTTGGAAAGTATAAGATACATCCAGAAAATGTAATAAATATTCATGATGAAAAGAACCTTGAAGCATCTAAGTTATTTGAAATTATATCAGCAAATGGTGTATCAAAACCAATTACACGTGACTTTATTGCTAAAGTTCTTTATCCATATGACGATTCCGTTAAAGAACGATTAAATACTATCATTAATAACGCAAACAAAAATCAAAATCAAAATCAAACTCAAGACAAAATAAAAAGTACGTTTTCTAAAATTAAAAGTAGCGTTGGCAGTCAATGTAATGTTTGTGACATGAAGTATGTTTTACTTGCTATTATAATTGCAATATTAATTTATTATTTTTTGTTGAAATGAATCGATAAATTAAAGAATTGACGAATAGATGAACAAATAAAAACAAATTCATCATTTTTTGATAAAATCGTTTAAAAACATAAAGAATAATAAATTCATTTATTAAAAAATATGGAGAAAGCATTAAAGAGTAGTTCTTCATCTGGAAGACGTTCTCTTAGACACTCTTCAAGTAGTAGTATAGTTCCAGAACCATCATTAGCAGTAGAACCGTCAGTAGAAGGTAACGTTGGTACAAGTCCTACGATGGCAACTCTTACTAAGTGGACTCCTTTGCTTCTTGCAGGTGTAGCTGTTGGTGTTAGTTTTGTTGCAATCAAAGAGATGAAAAATGTTAGAAAGGAGATGACTGAACTCAAGAACAAGAGTACATCAACTACCGATTCCGACGCCAATAATAAGAAACTTGATTCACTTGAGCAAGAAATCAAGAAGATAACTGAGTATTTACGTAATCAGAATAAAACATCAAATAGGATTCGTCCAACAAACATTGTTAAGAATGCAAGAACTACACCATCAAGTAAAATCAACATTGTTAATGAATCTGAATCTGAATTCACTGAAGTTGAAGTTACCGATTCGGAGGCAGAGGAAGAAACAGAAGAGACGGAAGAAGTTGCTGAAGCAGAAGAAGAAACAGAAGAAGTTGAAATGGAAGAAAAGATACCAAGAAAAACTAAAAATGATTTTTAAACGTAATAAACCGTTTTATTAAAATATTTTGTAAAGAATTATAGGTAAATTCAATGAATAACATTAGTCCCTTACAAAATTATAACTACTTACCAACTACTATTGATGGAAGACAATTTACGAGTTATAAACAACCTGGGTTTTATATGACTGATTATCGTAATAGTTCTGACTCATATGCTTACCTTATTCGAGAGGCATCTGGTAAGGGAGTTTTAACAAATCATCAATTGAGACAGTATATTCAAGACAACGGTACTGCATTGATGGATAGATTTTCCAATACCAATGCTATGCAGTTTCTCAATTTGGAAAATGCAGGAGCTCCTAACACATGTTCTGGTGCAGAAGAAGGAATCCTTTATTCTGGAGGAAAACCATTGGTCGATACTATGGGACATCAACAAATGTTTCCAAATCCATGTGGAACTGGTGGAGTGTGTGTAATGCCATGGGACAATACTCCAATGGCCCAACAAGGACCACATTGTGCAGCACCTGGTGGATATTATCCAAGTTATTCTCTTTTGAATTAAATTTGTTGTATGTAAAACTAATTGCGTTGTAATCAAATAAAAATAATGAACAGTTAAGTTATTAGTTTTATTTGAATAAAATATTTCAAAATGATTTCTGCTTTTTTAACTAACCATAGAACTACCATCATTGTTGTATTGCTTATCATTTTACTTTCAATTTCTGGATACTTTGGTTATCTTCAGTATAAAAAATCAAAATCAAAATCTAAGTCAAAGGAAGAACAAAAACATGAATCTGAATCAGAATCTGAACCAAAACCTAAGACAGAAGAACCTGAAAATGTTATTTTAACTTCTCCTTCAACGGAAGAACACTCTACTACAATGGAAGCTAAGAAAACAGACTAAAACTGATTAAAAATATTAAATCATTTTTTCTTCTTTGTTCCAGATGAATCTGTTTTAACAACACTAATAGAAACAGCATTCTTCTTTGATTTTGGTTTAAGTGATTCATCTTCTTCTGGATTATCGTGGTCAGGATTGTAGTGTCTACGATGAAAGTCTCTAAGACCTTCACCACCCATATAAAACTTTCTTGGTTTTGCTTTGTACCAAAATACAACATCTTCAATGTTATTTGATGTACTTCTGTTATTGAGAACTAAACATTCATAGTTTTCAGTACATTGTGTCATTACTTGATTAAATGAATCAAACGTTGGAAATATACCAAATAACATTTTCCATAACTTCATTCTATTGTCTACGATATTGTCCTTTAGAATGAAAATGTAGTCTACCTGTGCTCTCATTGATGGAGGTATATCAACAACATACTGGACAGTAAAGAAGAATGCTATTCTAAAGTGTCTTCCATTCATAAAGATTTCTCTCATACAAGTATCTTTAGTCCATTTGTTGTTAAACATACAATCATCCATAACGATAAATGCACTATTATCGATTTTTTCTTTTTCTTCTTGTGTTTTGCATTTTTTAATTACTTTCTTTTGGTGATTAATTACTTTGTTTACCAGTTCAGGTTGGTATTCTCCATAAATAAAAGATTCTGGAACAAAGTCTTTGTAATGTTCATTCGATTCTTCAGTTGCACTAATAACAATACCCATTGGAATCTTTCTTAAATGATAAAGAATATCCTTCATCAAGAACGATTTACCTGAACCAGGTCTTGCGATAAATACACATTTTCTACAAGGTTCTATTATCTTTGGGTTAAACTTTTTTATCTTAACCTCCATGACAACTTGTTATTAATAATATCTTCGTTAGTTAATTAATTACATATAAACAATTTATTAAACATTAAACAACGAACTTTGTAAAAA
>JACCDO012100518.1_pt1 | contig 10618 bp, 1 predicted proteins | sample 7446101 | NCBI WGS metagenome assembly JACCDO01 (sample SAMN15323440, study PRJNA562643) | freshwater metagenome | isolation source: river surface water | place: USA:Blue River Watershed | collected 2017-08-16
AAATTTCGTACTACTTTGCTATAGTCACAGTTACTACGGAGCGCATGAGGCAACGTGATAACTGCGGATCGATGCTTGGGTCCGACCGCATCCAAGCATTGGTCGAACTGCCGGCCTTTCCCTGGTAGTTCTTTGAATGATATGTCGCGAACCCGATGACTTTTTTGCAAGTCTGACGTGCTGGTGGCGGCCAGTGTAATGTACGCGTCTAAAATGAGTTTTAATGGCTCTACCGCATCTAATTGAATGCTCCGAAGCCGCGTAATTAACGTCTCTGCAGCAGCCAGACGTCGGTGAGACATGTTAGATATAAATGCTTCAGCTCCAGTGTACTTGCCGAGTTGCGACTCATTTGCTAACGCAAACAACTGGGGCAATGTGTGATGCGGGTGGTCCTTACACAACCGCAGAATGAACCCAGACAATACCACTTCGAACTCAACAGTTGTATCCAGTCTAATAGCAGCGACAGCAGCGCTTTTGACACCTTTTTTAGTCGCTTTGGTATCGACTACTTGCGCCACTTGCTTCGCATCAAGGCTGTCGCTTCCCAATCGAGATAGTATCTGATACGTAAGTGGTACAAATTTGAAGGTAGGAACTTGTTTGATAACAATGTCCATCGCGCTGTTGACCAGGTTCTTGTTGGAGTTGGTCATCCACAGATTGATGACTTTGAAGACAATATCTTGATCCGAATTCGTCGAGATGGTCAGGACTTTGCGATACTCCTCCAGCGCGTCAAGAAGATACTTATCAACACTGGTTTCAACACTCAATCTCTCTTTATTATCCATTTCAGTCTCATTTCTCAGCGTTTGTAGGTGCTTTGCTAACGCCTTATACTTCTCCGAGTAATCCAACGTGCCCAATGCAGCGCGCTTCTTGTCCTCGTCTGCTCTCAACTCCATACATCGATCAAACTCCACTTTCCGTTCTTGGCTTATCGTTTTCCCTAATTTCCATTCGGATGAAGTGATTCTTGCTTTCGTGGATTGATACAAGCGAGTCAAGAAGTGACCGAGAGTACTGTGCGCTTTGATTTGTTGCGCAATCGTACTAGCGTGTGCCGCAGCAGGAGAAAAGTATGTCTGTAATATGTCGGTTGATGTCGCGGCGCGGCGACTACTCATCCATTCACCAGCAAGACAATAAGCCTCTGATAGTAAATTAGAATAATCTATTAAATTATCGGCCGATACAGTGAGCACACCCAAAGGGCGTATCACCATCGCTTCAATATTGCTGATTGCCACGTCATTCAAACCTTTTTTCCATATCAATTTACACTCTTGAAGTGCCCACGCCGACTTGTAGTACGTCATACTACCCCCCGTAGGGATCCAATTATGCAAATTTGTCTTTTCTAATTCATGAAATACGAGGCTTTTTAGTTTGTAAACGAGAGGACTGACGGCTAAAGCGCCGCTTTTACTCCGCACAACCTCGTGTATTTGATCCATGAACATCAAGACGTGCCCTAACGAGATAGCTTTCGTGCAGTACATTTGCTCAATCAAAGCAAGTCGAATCGATAGCATTGACTCAGCGAGTAACAGTGACGTGGTGCCGCCCTCCATGCGCCCTATCCATTTCGTCATTAATGATTTCGTTTTGGACGATAATTGTGTTTGGAGATGCAAGGAGTGCGACGACTTCGAGTACACATCGCGGTTGAACAGCATTACTTGCGCTACTTCCACCATTTCAGTCACGTGCTGCACCCGCACCAGATCCTTGACCAAATTAGTACCTGTCTCCTCATTCATTAGGACAATTATATGCGGGAAAAGCGAATCTTGACAATTCTTGAGCCGTTCCAATGCATTATTGATATCCAAACGCTGCAGATCTTTCAACACCCCGGCGATCTGACCGTTAAAATACGTTGTGAATAAATCGTCGCTATCGTATGTTTGGTGTTCATCAATGACTCCCCATTGCCGAAGCGAAGAATCTGCATTATTACTGTGTGAATACTTACCCAACCACCACGAAGACTCCGATGCTAATGACTGGACACTGGATTCATCCGTTGATTGCAATGCATAGTAACTCAACGTATGCTGCGCTCCCAACCCTTGCAATGATTGCGCTATACCTAGCTTGGGTGATACTACTCGCGTTGATTGCGCGGTCGATGGAACATTGATTAAGCTTTCATACGTCAAGAGTGCTTCCATCCAACTCCCAGTATGGGAGTACATTATCGCTTGCAACTGCAAATCGGTGCGAGGATTGACGCCGTATATAGCATCGGGATCGTGAATATCTTTGAAAATACACATCAGCAAATCGGCAGATACGGCGGTAGCCTCGTGCTCCGTGTACCCGTTCGTATTGTTGTATTTAATGAGGTGCTTCCGATTTTCATCCGCTAATTCAGCAAACAGTAAGGCCGCGCATGTGCAACCACAACTAACGGCAGCTGTAGCAGCCAATTCCAAGTCGATATCTAATACGTACGAATAAGGCGGTCGGTACTCCGCGCTATCAGCCTTCTTGTCAGCTTTGATATCTTTCGCGGACTTGCGAATGACTGGCTTCCCTATAAACTCACTAATTTTCTGTCGTAAAATGAACACCAAAGTGCGACAGATCAACTGCATTATTTTCTTGTCAACCGCAGCGCCCAGGGCACTTCTTGCTGCTGAAAGGATGTCCTTGAATCGACTCGAGATACTATCGGTGGCAATAGAAACACACGTGGGATTACTAAGAATATCGTAGATAAGTAAAGGGAATATAGACTCTGCAATGTCAGGGCGCAAATGCGACAAAACTTGTACCGATGAGATAAACTTATCAGTGCCTTGCACTAGATTCGAACTATGACTAGGCACGCTGCGCTTCCTACTAGTTGCGTTGTAAATAGCCGTGTCTGCGCTGTCACTGCCTTGATAGCATTGGCTGATTATCTCAGGGACCACGGTCGTTATCCAAGCATCAAACGTTCTATTGGTCGTATTCCAAGTGTCGGGACTAAACCCTTTCCCTGTCACCTTTGTGGCACTTACCATCTCCAGAGAGGGAAGCAAATTGACAACTTCATACTGGAACAGACCGTCATGAACCATTTCCAATTTACTAAAATTGCCATTTTTTTTATTGGAATCGATGATCTGACTCACTTGCCCCTTGACTTGGAGGGACCGCATGACCACTGCGGCTTGCTTGCACACGAGGGCGGAGGACGAGCTATCCCAAATCATTCCGTAAATCTTAAGAATCAAAGAATATTTCAACTGTTTTACGTTGGACGACTTGGAAACACTACCTGGTTGGTTGGTGAGTAGGTGATGATGAACACACAGCAAATCAGGCGGCCCGATCATACCTAGGATTGTCATGGCTTTACTTTGTAGTATTTTCCGCATGTGAATAGATGAAGAGCACAGTCCGACCAATGACGAGGTCAGCTTCGACATTAAATCAGTGTCATTCTTCCAAAAATAATTGCTTTGAATGGGATTAACGTTCTCGTGATCTCTGATTCCGTCATACTCCAACTGGTTGGAGATGCAGCAGATCATAATCCACAGAATGGACAGAGGAATAGGTTCGCCCATAATAAACCGCTCAGAATACGAGACGAAGTAGCTGACGACGCTCAGTAGTCCTTTGCCGGAGGTATACGAGCTCATGAATTCGTCGCATTTCTTTGGTAATAAACGACGAAATTGTTCAGGAAGTGGAAGAATGCACTCTATGGAGTCGAAGCCGATGTGCAGCACTATGTGGATGACAATGTCAAACAAAGAATCTAGTATGTTAATCGACTGCTTGATTCTGCGTTTATCATCCACATTCGTTGCAGCATAAGCATCACTAAACACGAAGTACGCTATTGCCGTTGATTCTTTCAGACTGTCGACATGCATAGAGCCAATATGGCGGTGTAATGCCTCGTGCAAACAAATTAACTCAGCCAGAAATTCTGGTAAAAATGTATATGTAATAGCGAAACCCGTTTTGGTGGCACATAACTGCTGGATGTACTTACCCAAATCCTTCATTGTGTCGCACAGGATGTCGCAAACCTTGCAGGTCTGCCTACTTATCGTGACAATAGTCGCTAGCAATGCCCGCAGGGTTGACAAATAGGTTTCCGTACCCAGATTGTGTATAATCATTCTGATTCCAGCCAGTATTGAGATAATGACGACGGGTTGCCGTGTCTCCACCACGCGATTGCGCAGTAAACTAAGAACCTCAATTAAGTTGCACTTACCCAGCAACTCTGTCACGCCCCTCATATCATAGTACACACTAGAAATTTTAAGTGCTTGATTTAATATACTTTTAACATGAGAGTGGTACACCACATACGAGTCCTTGCCTTCGACAGGTCTGAACTTGAAGCTGGAGGGGCATAGCAGGAATATATGCGACACGCAATTGAATATTTCCATCACGGAATCGGAAATGTAAATCTGCATTTTTTCGGATGTAATAGATTCGCTTGCATACTTCGCTGAACAGGCACCCATTACATCAATCGTTCGTCTCAAACGCAATACTTCGTCGTTACTCGGGACTGACGAGGCCTCAAGTTCGTCCCGCACCGCAATGAATACCCTGATCATCGCGCTGACAGAACAGACAGAATCTATTGTAATCTGCGCGATATGCTGATCGGATAGCGACCCATAGACACTCTCGGCAATCTTTTCAAGGATACTGAGTCTTCTGGACCGATCGTCGATCTGGATTATAACGGGTATGATGTACGCTGAATACTTCATTAGGAATGCTTTGTAGGCCTGCAATTCATCGACTTGATCATAATTTTCCCCACCCATTAGAATGCAGTACGGAAACAGCTCTAACGGTATTGGTATGTCATTCAAATTATTCAAATCATTTATGTTATCACTGCTATATACCGGGTTGATCCATTTGTACAGCAGGCGCGGCAAATAGTCAAGCAGCAAGCACTGGCTGCTTGTGTACCCTAAGCTGCAAGCCATGTAATCCAACAAATCAACCAGCAACATATGAAAATCAGGCGAATACTCATCCGAACTGGACCTATCTCGAGTAGCACAAAGCACCAAGGTACTGTACAACGCAGTCTCAACCAACGAGTCATGACAGAACTTGCTGACTCCCATTCTCACGATGGTAAATGCTAGAGTGACAGCGAAGTCGACTTTGCTCAATGAAACGAGAACGTCACCGTCATTGCTATTGGAGTTACTATGTGGTAGTGTCACATTGAAGTTAATAGGCACATTGATATTTGCAATCAAACCATTGAAGACATTCACCGGTTTGCTGAACACTTTGAACAGTAACGGAATGTAGTTACTAGCTAAAAGACGGATCCGCACATCCGGGTCGACTGACGCCACAGATAGTATACCGGATATATCTTTCTTCTTTTCCACAGCCACCTCGTGCACGTTGAACAAGTTGGCGATACACTTTAACTGGACGACCTTGATGCGCCAAAACATGCCCTCGTATTTCTTCGCAAAACTATCCACTGAAAACAACAAAAATAAAAAGGACTCCAACGCCTCAGGAACGCTTCCCGACATGAACGAGGTATCGCAGCTGTATGAATAGCAAACGTTAAAGAGTCTGTAGTAACCGATCAAACCCGTCTCGATATTGTCGTAGCAAGGCAGAGCTAACAAGGAATGAGCTACATTTAAATTATGATTGCTGTATGTAGACATTGTACTTGCGATGCACTCGCCGATATAGAGCAACGTGTCAGTCGTGACGTGCATCGCCACAAAGGGCTTGCTCCTTGTAACAGACAACTTATCTGTGGTAGTGCTAGATTTTTGACCTAATAACTCAAACACTTCATTCAAATATGCGTTGTCAGATGCTAACACTACAATACACTGTGCCACGGACGCAAATGACGATTCTTGATCGCGGGTAAACAGGATGCGCAGGACACCGCCTTTAGTGTACCTCACTTCATCACCCTTTTGAGTGATGTACAAGCCCCTATTACTAGTGCCCACATCTTGCATAAAGTCGTCGTTGTCTAACGTGGTCATATGCTTTTCCAATTTACTTCGTTTCGGTGAACTAAATGATAACATACTCGCTGAATTCTTTCCATTTCGTCTATCTTCACTCTGACTAGACAAATCACTCACGATACCGCTATCAACGCTTATACCGTCACCTTTATGCAGCGACTTATCTCGCAAATGGCGCAAAAGCTTGAGTAATTTTGCATTCATTTCGTTCCTGCGGACCGCATCGGGGCGGTTGAGCATGTCTTGGAAGTTACAGCGATTTTCTATTTCAACCATTTTTTTCATGATGCAACTGACACAATCAGTATATTCGCTGATATAAACCCATTTAAGAGTGTATAACCGAGCAAGCAAGACGTCAACACAGCTGTTACACAGGTACCAAAATGAATCCGTTGCGGATAAGATGACACTGCTCCAATCAGATATTGTTGCCGAGGTAGTGCTCGAAGGACGGTTATAGTCGTTGATTAAGCACTCTAAGTGTACTAAGTACGCCTCTAGTAGTATCAGCACGACGATTTGCCAGGGAGTAACATGATCAATATTTGCCGCCACTTTCTTTTCGTTGGCGCTCACACTCAACAGCTTCTCCTTCAGCTGATGGAATACATCCAGAGACTTCTCGACCGCATTCCCACACTTCGTGTGATTGCAACTCGCTTTAATGCGGGTTTCACTACGAGATTTAACGATTCTTAAATCACTCCATAGTGAGTCTGGTTGGTTCACAGCGTTGTCCGTGTAGGAAGTACGTACTAATTTATGATGCAATGAGTTCCACAGATACACCACAGCCGCATGCGGACTAATCGTGGGGGATTGCGTGGTACTGCCGATGATATCCTTTTCTACTCGACTTAGTTTGTGACATTCAAGACTTTTTTCATAAAAATTTGAATAAAGTGAATTATTTCTGGCGCTGTAGTCATTGGGGATCAGAATGGCTTGCAGCGTATTGGCGATTGAGCCGCAATTTTCAATTAAAAAGCTAGTTGATAGTGAGCTACTAGTCCCAGTAAGTAAGCTATCGAGCCAGTACACAATATATACAGAACCGACCACCGAGCCTTCACATGCCGGCATATTATACATGTAATCGTTGACAGCGACTTCTTCTATCGTGTTACTTGTGACTGCAATGCTTGGTTTGCAGTAGCCTTGAGCGATGGTGGCCGGAACATCATTCTGGGAAATGCTTATCATCGTTGCAAATAACGTAAAATATTGGGCGCTGTCGACTAACAGCGGGTTATAATGCATCGGGTAGGACCACAGGTGCTGCAGAATGTTCCATTTGCTCACCGGATCTAACAAATTAGCTGCCAAAATTGTGTTATACAACGAAAATACTCGCTCCATCAAGGTGTTACGCCGTAAGCCTTCTGATATATTTCTTAAATAGCGATTGCAACACATGCTGCGCATGATCTCAGTCCATTCGTACCGAAGGTTATTAGTGTCAATATGCGAGTGAGTCATGTCATTCTGCGTGACATCGTCATCATATTGCAGCTGATGTTGCTCCAATAATGATATTCGACGACCGGATATCTTAGCCATTTCCTCTAGCGCCAATAGCACATACCCAATTAGCTGGGAGTCGAGATTTGCCGCGCAACATTGTTCAAACTTGGCTTTTAATGACGCTGTAACCGACCGCAACTTGTATACTATAGTCACAATAGAGCCGGAAGCATCGGCCAAATACGTCCCATCAGGACTGTTTTTGCTGAGCGTGACTAGAATCAGCAGCAACGATTCCAAGATGTGCCTCGCAGTCGTGCTCGTGCTTGATACTAGAATGGCTTGGTTACTTCTGTCGTTGGAGCTTAACGACGTGAGACTAGGATTGCTACTAATACTCGACGGCACAATAGCTCCATGCTTGTGTTTGCTGTTCAGAATCACACTGGTTTTGATTCTCTCTATGATGTCATCTACAAAATTAATGGGAGTAGCGGCAGTTGCCGAGAGATTGTCCCTTATCATGTCTCCATTGTCGCCACGTCTACCTTTGCTACTGGTGGCACAGTCAGCATCTATTTTCACGTGATCCGATACATAATAATGTGACGTGCAAACGTGGTGAAACATACAAGCTTTACTGATAACTTCAAAATTTAATCGTATCCTCGAATCCTGCAATAAATTGAAAAATACAATATCGGATACGCGGGTCTGCTTAACTATGGTGCTATTAGCATAAGCCATGAGACTTGATAAGCATTCATCAGATATTAGACTAGTGCATAAATTGTTTAAAAACGATAAAAATGGACCAGCTATACCACTGGACACATCCTTCATTCTCCAATTACAGGTTACTAGCAGATTGAAAAATGCTAACAAAAACCTCAAGCAGGAGTCACGAGAGCTATCTCTGATGTTACTACTATTCGATGATAAATGCCGTACCATTATCTGAAAGGGAAAAAGCTTGGTTGGCGAGTTGATCATACTTGTTGGTGACAAATTAATGCCGTAGTGATCAATAATGCACGTATAGCACTCTGCAAAAACCCCAATGAATTCATCTTGGGCGTCTATATCGCCTCGTATGATTTCAATGGCATTATTTAATATAGTCAAGAGCGACGAAATCATATTAGTCAAGGTGGTACCTTCGCTAATATCCTTCAAGAGTGCCTTATAAAGTGCTTTCAGTAAACGATGATTTAACGTATCCAGAACATTCTTTTTATCCACTAATATACTATCGACGTAAAAAATAACTTTTCTCACGTAATCAGAAGGTATATGATGCGGTATTTTTACATCCAATACATCTGTGAGTATTTGCCGGTGTTCTTCTTTGTAAAATGTTGGATAGAATGAATCTTTTAACACGTTTAATGCGTGGGTAATCAACTCTTTCAACTTTGATGCAATCAATAAGTCACTCGTTATACAATGCTTAACTACTTTCTTTAGAAATATAACTACATTTCCATCAATAGGCTTATCTTTTCTTTGCGCAGCATCAGTTTCCTTCAACTCATATTCAATCGCCGCCGATATGAGCCCCGACCACACTTTCGACGTACCAACCACATACTTCTTATCACATTTAAGTAATTCTTCACACGCTAATTTCCCTTTTTTTCTTTCGGCAACTTTATCCGACTGCAGCGAGCGCCTGATGTCGTCCAGGTCGAAGTAATCCATAACCTAGTTGCACCCGGTGAGAGGACGCGGCTCGCAAGTCAAGTGTGCATACAGAAAGTGATCTATATTCGTATTTTTTGGTATTTTTAGCGATTCAAAAACCAAAAACCAAAAAGGAGCAAGGTTCCTGCATAGCAGGTACAGGTAAAGTGCTGTGTAATAGAATAAATGAATCAAGGAAAGCTACGAGGAGAAATAGAATAAACAATTAAAATAACACGGAAATAAATCTGTCGCACTCAACTTGACTACCATAACATACTCCAACTCTTTTATCTAAGTCAGATATTGGCACATCAAGCAAGGATACTGGTTCAATTGGCTCATTAGCTTCAGATGCACAAACTACAGATTTCCCTCCAGCAGATTCAATGATAAGTGCAATTGGCGCTGCCTCAAATAATAATCGTAATTTTGCTTTAGCAGTTGGTGATGATGCATTAGCTAATACTCCTTCACCTTTGATAAGTATATGATATATGTCTGGAACTAAGCCGCCACTATACCGCAATGTAAACTTGTTGTTAACCCAATAGTCCACTAATTGCCTATACTTTGGATTATCAGATGTAGCTCGTAAATTACCAGGTGCAAAGGTTTTGGCGATTGGGGAAATTTTAAATATATTTCTGGTTATAATCCACCCACTTTGAGCCATAGTTAACTCAATACTAATTGCAGTTTTACTAATGGTAGCATTTGTATTCAGAGCTAATGCTATTGTTACCCTTGGTCCATACATACATACAAGTGAAGCACTTTGTTCACGACCAAAACGATTGAGTAATCCTTTACCAGGCCATATACCTAATATAGTTCCCACCGCAAAATTAGCATCCACAATAGATGATCCATCTAAAGGATCAAATGCAACGGAATAGCCACCTCCAATAATATCAATATTCTCATTACTACAATCAATTTCAATAGGATTCTCCTCTGATGCTGCAACATGGACTAAATTACTAGCTTTTAAACAGCTAAACACGATTTCATCTGTTTTAATATCAACATCCAGTTGAGAATCACCGAAACTATTGGTTGTACCAACTTTATCACTACTCATACCTAAATTTCTCAACGAAGTGCCTATCAATCTACACGCGTGAAATACATGCTGCAACAACTCCGTCAATCCTGCATTATTCGCCGAATCGATTTGTGCAATTAAATCCACCGGAATCTCTTCAGAGACCGAGAACTCGCTCATATTTACTGATTAACTAATTGGTTTTGTCCCCTTTTTCTGAAATTCCTCGTCATCACGGAGTCAACATGGTTTGTCCACACCCATAAGTGTTGCCGTGACTTCCTTTTTTAACAATAAGACACATTTTAAACGTGAGATAACAAGTTATGTCGTCATTTTCACTGAGCAACAGCGAGGCGTATAAGCAGAGAACTGGCGGAACGATTTCGCCCGAGACGAGAATTGTCCAATATGT
>JACCDO012388055.1_pt1 | contig 10618 bp, 8 predicted proteins | sample 7446101 | NCBI WGS metagenome assembly JACCDO01 (sample SAMN15323440, study PRJNA562643) | freshwater metagenome | isolation source: river surface water | place: USA:Blue River Watershed | collected 2017-08-16
CAGAATGGGCTCCATGGGCAGAATGTCGCTTGCGATCAAGATGCCGTTCTTGCCGATTCGGCGCTTGGCGTACTGGCTCCAGGCACCGGGCGTCGAGCCGAGATCGAGCACGACCATGCCGGGCTTGAGCAACTTCTCTTTCCGATCGATCTCCTCGAGCTTGAAGATGGCACGCGAGCGCCAACCCTCAGCCCACGCTCGCTTCACGAACGGGTCGGTGAAATGTTCCTTCAGCCACTCGCGGCTGCTTTGCGTACGTTTGACCATGATCGAAGGGGGTAGAATGGCGGCCGTGAAACTAACAGAAAAACAGCGCCGCTACCTGCGCGGCCTTGCCCACCCGCTCAAACCCGTCATCCTGATTGGCAACGCGGGGGTCAGCCCCGGCGTCGTGGCCGAGACACAACGTGCTCTGCATGACCATGAGCTCATCAAAGTTCGAATGACCGGTGCGGATCGCGAAGCTCGTGACGCGGCGCTCGAGGATCTCGCCAAGCAATGCGACAGCGCGTTGGTGGGCCGAATCGGCCACGTCGCCACGCTATACAAACCGCGCGCCGATTTACGCAGGATCGTGCTGCCCGATTGATAAATGCGCGGCCGCAACGCCGCGCAGCACCGCGAGTTCCTCAGCCCTCGTAACGAACGGCAACGATCTCGTAGGAGCGCACGCCGCCGGGCGCGGCCACATCCACGACGTCGCCTTCGGACTTGCCGATCAGCGCGCGGGCGATGGGCGATGTGATGGCAATTCGTGAAGCACGAATGTCGGCCTCGTCATCACCCACGATGGTGTAGGTGACGCGCTTGCCGTCTTCCTCGGCTTCGAGATCCACCGTCGCGCCAAAGACGACCTTGTCACCTGGCGTGAGCTGAGCGACATCAATGATCTCGGCCGTCGAGAGCTTGGCTTCGAGCTCGGCAATGCGACCCTCGATGAACCCCTGCTGCTCACGCGCTGCGTGATACTCGGCGTTCTCCGACAGATCGCCATGGCTTCGCGCCTCGGCGATTGCCTTGATGACGTTCGGACGATCCTCACTTTTGAGGCGTTTCAGTTCGGCACGCAGCATCTCAGCGCCGCGCAGGGTCAAAGGATTACGCTTCATGCGGGCAGCTCCTGATGCAGATCCTGCAACCGGTTGACATCGACTTGGTCGAGCGAGTCGAGAGCCTCGCACGTTGCGAGCGCCGCCGCCAGCGTCGTGTAGTAGGTCACACGTCGCTGCACCGCCTCGCGCCGGATTGAGTGTGACTCCTGCACGGCCTGCTTACCCTCGGTCGTGTTGACGATCAACACGATCTCGCCGTTTTTGATCATGTCGACGCAATGCGGACGACCCTCCCGAACTTTGTTGACCTTGCGAACGGCAATCCCAGCTGCTGCGATGACGGCAGCCGTCCCTTCGGTCGCGACGAGATCGAACCCTCTTTCGGCGAGACGCCGAGCCAGCTGAACCACCCCAGGCTTGTCGCGCTCACGCACGCTCAAGAAGCAAGTGCCCGATCGCGGCAACACGACGCTCGAGGCGGCTTGAGCCTTGGCGTAGGCTTCACCGAAACTGCGACCGGTACCCATCACCTCGCCCGTCGATTTCATCTCGGGTCCGAGCATCGGGTCGGCTTCTGGAAATTTGACGAAGGGGAACACCGCCTCTTTCACTGAGTAGTACGGCGGCACACGCTCCTTCGTCGCGCCGAGCGCTGACAGCGTTCGCCCCGTCATGACGCGAGCGCCAATCTTAGCGAGCGCAAGGCCGGTCGCCTTCGAAACGAAGGGCGCCGTACGCGATGCACGCGGGTTCACTTCGAGCACGAAGATCACGCCGTTCTGAATGGCAAACTGAATGTTCATCAAACCGACCACGTTGAGTGCGAGCGCCAGCTGCTTGGTCTGCTCGCGCAAGGCATCTTGCAACTCAGCTGACAAAGAATTGGGCGGTAGCGAACACCCGGAGTCGCCAGAGTGCACGCCTGCCTGCTCGACGTGCTCCATGATGCCGCCGACGAGTACGTTGCGACCATCGCAAACCGCATCGACGTCGACTTCGATGGCGTCATCGAGAAATCGATCGAGCAGCACCGGACTCTCGTTCGAGACCTTCACCGCATCGGTCATGTAAGCGCGCAAATCATCTTCGTTGAAGACGATCTCCATCGCACGACCACCGAGCACGTACGAGGGGCGAACCACCAACGGAAAACCAACCTCACGAGCGAGCGCGAGCGCCTGCGATTCAGTGCGCGCCGTCGCGTTAGCTGGCTGGCGCAGTCCGAGCGCCTGAACCAACTTTTGAAAGCGCTCACGATCTTCGGCCACGTCGATCGACTCGGGCGATGTACCGATGATCGGCGCACCAGCCTTCTCGAGTGCGCGCGACAACTTGAGCGGCGTCTGACCGCCGTATTGCACGATCACGCCTTCAGGCTTTTCTTTGTCGATGATCTCGAGCACATCTTCGAGCGTCAGCGGCTCGAAATACAAACGATCGGAGGTGTCGTAATCGGTGGAGACGGTCTCGGGATTGCAATTGATCATGATGGTCTCGAAACCATCCTCGCGCAGAGCGAGCGCTGCGTGCACGCAGCAATAATCGAACTCGATGCCCTGACCGATTCGATTGGGGCCACCACCCAAGATCACGATCTTGCGTCGATTCGTCGGCGCCGCCTCACACTCTTCTTCGTAGGTCGAGTACAGATACGCGGTCGACGTCGAAAACTCGGCCGCACAGGTGTCGACACGCTTGTAGACCGGGCGAACCCCGAAAGACTGCCGACGGGCGCGGATCTCACCCTCGGTGACACCCAAAAGTTTGGCCAAACGCGAATCGGAGAAGCCATGCCGCTTGAGGTATCGCAGTCGCGAAGCATCGAGCGCCGTGATCTTGCCGTTGGCCACCTCACCCTCGAGTCTCACGATTTCTTCGATCTGCGCGAGGAACCAAGGATCGATGCGGGTGAGTTCGTGCACGCGATCAAAGGTCCATCCAGCGCGAAACGCGTCTGCCGTCTGCAGCAAACGATCGGGACCCGGCATCCGCAAGTTGTGCGCTAGCGTAGCGGCTGCTTCCTCGCCAAGCGGCAGTTGAGTGACAGGTGACAACCCGTCCAGGCCGGTCTCGAGACCTCGCAAGGCCTTCTGCAGCGATTCTTGGAAAGTGCGACCGATGGCCATCACTTCGCCCACCGACTTCATCTGCGTGGTGAGTCGATCGTTGGCGCCACGGAACTTCTCGAACGTGAAGCGCGGAATCTTGGTGACGACGTAATCGATGGTCGGTTCGAACGACGCCGGCGTCGCACCACCGGTGATGTCGTTACGCAACTCATCGAGCGTGTAGCCCACGGCGAGCTTCGCCGCGATTTTAGCGATCGGGAATCCCGTTGCTTTCGAGGCGAGCGCCGAAGAGCGCGAAACGCGCGGGTTCATCTCGATGACGATCAGGCGACCATCCTTCGGATTGACGGCGAACTGCACGTTCGAGCCACCGGTGTCGACGCCGATCTTGCGTAGCACGGCGATCGAAGCGTCGCGCATGCGTTGGTATTCTTTGTCCGTCAGCGTTTGTGCCGGGGCCACCGTGATCGAGTCGCCCGTGTGCACACCCATCGGATCGAGGTTCTCGATCGAGCAGACGATGATGCAGTTGTCGGCACGATCGCGCACGACCTCCATCTCGAATTCCTTCCAACCGAGGATCGACTCCTCGATCAGCACCTCGCTCGTCGGCGACGCATCGAGCCCGCGCAACACGATCGACTCGAATTCTTCGCGGTTGTAGGCGATACCGCCACCGGAGCCACCGAGCGTGAAGCTCGGTCGAATCACACAGGGATAGCCGAGCGTCGACTGGATGGCGAAAGCTTCTTCCAAACTTTTGGCGACCGCAGAACGCGCTGACTCGAGACCGATCTCGCGCATCGCATTGCGGAAGAGCTCGCGATCTTCAGCCATATCGATCGCATCACGCGAGGCGCCGATCAATTCGCAATCGAACTTTTCGAGCACGCCCTCGCGCACGAGATCGAGGGCCGTATTGAGCGCCGTCTGACCACCCATCGTGGGCAACACGGCATCCGGACGTTCCTTCTCGATGATGCGGGCGACCGTGCGCCAATTGATCGGCTCGATATAGGTCGCATCGGCCATGTTCGGGTCGGTCATGATCGTGGCGGGATTCGAGTTCACCAGGATGACCCGGTACCCCTCTTCCCTTAGCGCCTTGCAGGCTTGCGCGCCCGAGTAATCGAACTCGCAGGCTTGGCCAATGACGATCGGACCTGCGCCGATGATCAGGATGCTTTGGATGTCGGTTCTTTTCGGCATGGCGGACTCGGTTTCTCGATCAAGCCGAACGACGGCGTTGCATGGCGGCCGTGAAGCGATCGAACAGATGGCTGACGTCGTGTGGGCCGGGGCTCGCTTCCGGATGCCCCTGGAAACTGAACGCATCGCGATCGGTGCGCGCCACGCCCTGCAAAGTGCCGTCGAACAACGAGCGATGCGTGGCCACGAGATTCGCCGGCAAGCTGGCCTCGTCGATCGCGAATCCGTGATTTTGCGAGGTGATCAACACTCGGCGACTCGCGAGATCCTGCACCGGATGATTTGCGCCGTGATGACCGAACTTCATTTTCACCGTGCGCGCGCCGCTCGCGAGACCGAGCAACTGATGCCCTAGGCAAATACCAAATAGGGGCACGTTGGCCGCAAGAATCTCGCCGATTGCACGAATCGCGTAGTCGCAAGGCTCGGGATCACCCGGACCATTCGAGAGGAATACGCCCTCGGGCTGCAATGCGAGCACGTCAGATGCCGGCGTCTGCGCTGGCACCACCGTGACCGAGCAACCCGCATCAACGAGCAAGCGCAGAATGTTGTACTTCACGCCAAAGTCGTACGCGACAACGCGATAGGGTTTGTGTCCCGTGCGTGCGGGTGGCGCATCGAAGCTCGAACCCGAGGTCCAATCGTAGCGCTCGCGAACCGACACCACCTTCGCGAGATCCATCCCCTTCAATCCGGGGAAGGCACGCGCCGCTTCGAGCGCTGCAGCCTCCAGAGAGGCGACATCACCGGACTTGCTCGCTGCGCCCGTGACGATGGCGCCATTCTGCGCACCCTTCTCACGAAGAATGCGCGTCAGACGTCGCGTGTCGAGATCTGCAATGGCAACGACACCGTGGTGCACGAGAAACTCGGGAAGACTGCGCTTTGAGCGATAGTTGCTGAGCCGGGGCGGCAGATCGCGAATCACGAGTCCGGCTGCATAGGCTGCAATGGACTCCATGTCTTCGTCGTTGGTGCCGACGTTGCCGATGTGAGGATAAGTGAGAGTGACGATTTGCCGCGAGTAAGACGGGTCGGAAAGAATTTCCTGATAACCGGTCAAAGCGGTATTGAAAACGACTTCGCCGGAGGTATTCCCTGTTGCACCGATCGAAAGGCCGCGGAAGGTCGAACCATCCGCGAGCGCCAGCACTGCTTCGCTCACTCAGTCACCCGTTGCTCTGCAAAAACACTCTCCGACGCAGAGCGCGGGTATCGCATTGACAAAACGGGAGACACTCTCGCGAATGTCTCCCGCCTTGCTAGGACTAACCCGGCTATCGGATTAGAAGGAAATTCTATGTTTTCGGACCCCATCCTGTCCATGAGATTCGGGGTGAAATCGCACCGATACGAAACACCGGGAGAATCTTCTAAGTCTTTGTTTTCAAACTAATTACATCGCCCATTTCATACCGACCAGGCACCTGTTCGAACAAAAATTTCGCCGCCCGCAAGGCGCCTCGGGCAAAGATTGCCCGGTCTGTGGCCTGATGGGACAGCAGCACGCGCTCGCCGGCTCCCAAGAAGGCGACCGTGTGATCACCCACCACGTCCCCGCCCCGCACAACCGCATAACCGATCTCACCGACAGGGCGCGCGCCGCCCTCGGCATGGTGGCGTACCGCATCGCGTCGGAAGGCCGTTCCACGCCCCTCCGATGCGGCTTGACCGAGAGCGAGCGCAGTGCCGGAGGGGGCATCCTGCTTGTGCCTGTGATGCGCCTCGACGACTTCGATATCGAAGTCGGCCGGTAACGAGCGCGCTGCTTGGCGCACGAGTTCCAGTAGCAACGTGACGCCGAGACTGGTGTTCGCTGCGATCAGCACCGGGATGTGCTGTGCCGCGGCATCCGCAGCGCTGTACACGTCGGCATCGAGACCGGTCGTCCCGACGACGATGGGCATACCGGCATGCGCGCAAATGGTGAGATTGCCGCGCGTCGCGCTCGCGGACGAGAAATCGATGACCACTTGGGCGTCCGTTAACACGGCCGCAAGATCGGTAGTGACGCGGGTGCCGATCGTGGGCAAACCCGCGAGTTCGCCGAGATCACGACCCACGGCAGCAGCGCCCTCACGATCGATGGCACCGACGAACATCACATCACCCATCTCGAGCGCAGCGCGCGTGATGGCAAGCCCCATGCGGCCCGAGGCTCCGACGATCACCACTCGCATACGAATTCTCCTGACGGTTTAGTTGCCGCCGGAGAAGAAGCGTTTCACGCCCTCGAAGAAGCCCTCTTCTCGCGGCGTATGGCCCTCGCCATCACCGCGCAGCGACTCATCGAATCGGCGCAGCAAATCGCGCTGCTCGGACGACAGTTTCACCGGCGTTTCTACCACAACGCGGCAGAACAGGTCGCCTCGACTGCCGCCGCGCACGGGCTTCACGCCCTTGTCGCGCAAACGGAAGACACGACCCGATTGGGTCTCGGCCGGAATCTTGATCGAGACTTCCCCTTCGAGTGTCGGCACATTCACCGAACCACCGAGAACCGCCGTCGCAAAACTGATGGGCACTTCACAAGACAGATCGTCACCTTCGCGCTCGAAGATCGGGTGCGGCTTGACGTTCATCACGATGTACAGATCGCCCGGTGGCACCCCATTGCGGCCCGCCTCGCCTTCACCGGCCAAGCGAATACGATCTCCGGTCGCCACACCCGCCGGTACCTTGACCGACAGCTTGCGCGTTCGACGGACACGACCCTGCCCAAGACAGGTATCACACGGATTTTTGATGACCCGTCCGGTTCCGCGGCACTTGTTGCAAGGCTGCTGCAATTGGAAGAAGCCCTGCGAGATCCGCATCTGGCCGCTTCCCTGACATTGATCACACGTGATGGGGCTCGAGCCCTTGGCACAACCGCTGCCATGACAGGTCTCGCATTCCATGAGGCGCGGAATCTCGACCTCGGTGGTGTAACCAAACACGGCTTGCGACAGATCGAGCTCCAGCTCGTAACGCAGATCCGCGCCACGGAAAACTTGCGAGCGACCGCCGCGACGACCACCACCAAAGATATCGCCGAATACCTCACCAAAAATATCGCCAAAGTCAGCCCCGCCGAAACCGGCACCGCCGGGGCCACCACCTTGACGCATGGCCTCCATACCATCGTGACCGTGCTGGTCGTAGACGGCACGCTTCTGCGCGTCTGAGAGCACTTCGTAGGCCTCTTTGGCCTCTTTGAAGCGCTCTTCAGCCTCGGCATCACCCGGGTTGCGATCGGGGTGATACTTCATCGCGAGGCGTCGGTAGGCCTTCTTGATGTCGGCCTCCGACGCACCCTTGGCGACGTCGAGGATTTGGTAGTAGTCGCGTTTAGCCATGTGAGTTCGATCGGCCCAAGACCGATCAGGACGCCTTGCGATCCTGATCCTTGTCCTTCACTTCCTCGAACTCGGCATCGAGCACATCGCCACGATCCTTGCCCGAGCCTTCGGCACCACCCGCCGCACCCGCCTGGTCGCCACCCTCACCGGATTGCTGCGCGTAGGCCTGCTGGGCGATTGCGCTCGAAGCCTGCATCAGCGCTTCAAGTTTCTTCTCGATCTTGTCTTTGTCGTCGTCCTTCAGGACGGCCTTGAGGTCATTCAGGGCGTTCTCGACCTTGACGCGCTCTTCGGTGGCGACCTTCTCGCCCAAATCTTTGAGCGTCTGCTCGACCGAGTGAACCATGCCATCGGCTTTGTTGCGCGTCTCGACGAGCTCGCGGAACTTTTTATCCTCTTCGGCATGCGCCTCGGCATCGCGCACCATGCGCTTGATCTCATCCTCGGAGAGGCCTGAGGATGCTTTGATCACGATGCGCTGCTCCTTACCGGTCGCCTTGTCTTTGGCCGACACGTTCAGGATGCCGTTGGCGTCGATGTCGAACGTGACTTCGACTTGCGGCGTGCCGCGACGCGCTGCCGGGATGTCCGTGAGATCGAACTTTCCGAGTGACTTGTTATCGAGCGCGCGCTCACGCTCGCCTTGCAACACGTGAATCGTCACGGCGGTCTGGTTGTCCTCGGCGGTCGAGAACACTTGCGAGTGCTTGGTCGGGATCGTGGTGTTCTTCTCGATGAGCTTGGTCATCACGCCACCCAAGGTCTCGAGACCGAGCGACAGCGGTGTTACGTCGAGGAGCAACACGTCCTTCACGTCGCCCGCGAGCACACCACCCTGGATCGCCGCACCGACGGCCACCGCCTCGTCCGGGTTGACGTCCTTGCGCGGATCCTTACCGAAGAATTCTTTGACGTACTTCTGCACCAGCGGCATACGAGTCTGGCCGCCGACGAGAATGACCTCGGACACCTCGGCCGCCGACAGACCGGCATCCTTCAGCGCGATCTTGCAGGGCTCGATCGTGCGCTTGACGAGATCTTCGACCAGCGACTCGAGCTTGGCACGCGTGAGTTTCACCGCCAAGTGCTTGGGGCCCGTCGCATCCATCGTGATGTACGGCAGGTTGATGTCGGTCTGCTGACTCGAGGAGAGCTCGATCTTGGCTTTCTCGGCCGCTTCTTTGAGGCGCTGCATGGCGAGCGGGTCCTTGCGCACATCGACGCCGGACTCTTTCTGGAACTCGTCAGCGAGATGGTTGATGACTCGCAGATCGAAGTCCTCACCACCTAAGAACGTATCGCCGTTCGTTGAGAGCACTTCGAACTGACGCTCACCATCGACCTCAGCGATCTCGATGATCGACACGTCGAACGTGCCACCACCCAAGTCGTACACCGCGATCTTGCGATCGCCACCGTCTTTATCGAGACCGTAGGCGAGCGCAGCCGCGGTCGGCTCGTTGATGATGCGCTTGACGTTTAAACCCGCGATGCGGCCAGCATCCTTCGTGGCCTGACGCTGTGAGTCGTTGAAATAAGCCGGCACCGTGACGACGGCCTCGGTCACTTCCTCACCGAGGAATTCCTCGGCGGTCTTCTTCATCTTCATGAGCACACGCGCAGAGATCTCCGGCGGCGCCATCTTCTTGCCCTGCGCTTCAATCCAGGCATCGCCGTTGTCCGCCTTGACGATCTTGTAGGGGACCATGTCGATGTCCTTCTGAACGATCTTCTCGTCGAAGCGACGACCGATCAGACGCTTGACGGCATAAAGCGTGTTTGAGGGATTCGTGACGGCTTGGCGCTTGGCCGACTGACCCACCAGAACCTCATCGTCCTTGGTGAAGGCGATAACCGAGGGGGTCGTACGATCGCCTTCGCTGTTCTCGATCACGCGAGGCTTGCCGCCGTCCATGATGGCGACGCAGGAGTTCGTCGTGCCGAGATCGATGCCGATAACTTTTGCCATGTTGTGTGCTCCGTTGCGGATTTCGTGGGGCCACCGGCCCGTTATGCCGCTTTAAATGGGGGTGTTCGTGCGGGATTCAACCCGGGGCTCGCGCGACGATGACGCGCGCGGCGCGCAGCAATCGCCCGTTCAAGGTGTACCCGCGCTGGATGACCGCGAGCACCGAATTGGGCTCGGCTGTATCCGAGGGCTGGGCTGCCATCGCCTCGTGCACGTTGGCGTCGAAAGGCTCACCAACGGGGTTGAGCTCAATGATCCCGGCCTTCTCCATCGCCTTGGCGAGCAATCGGGCCGTGGCCGCCTGGCCCTCTGCCAACGCTGCCGCATCCGCCTTGCCGGCGTTCTCGACGCCCAAATCCAAGCTGTCCTTCACGGGCAACAACTCGCCCGCAAACTTCTCGAGCGCGTAGCGATGCGCCTGCTCGACGTCGCGCTGGGCGCGCTTGCGGATGTTGTCGAGCTCGGCAAGGACCCGCAGCTTTTCGTCCTTCAGCTGTTCCACCAACGCTCGAGTCACGTTGAGCTCTTCGCGCAAAGACTCGATGTCCGGGCTGGCTGCAGCCACCTGTTCTGGCGATTCACTCATGAGATATCACCTTGAAAAACAATAATTTACGATGGGAAATTAGAAAATAAGGCAGCTCTTGACTGCCCCTATTCGACCCACTCCCTGACGGGCTAGATGGGGTCTAGCGGCGGGAATTCAAGGCGGAGCCTAAGAGCCGCGCCGTCATGTCGACGATGGGAATGACGCGCTCGTAGGCCATACGGGTCGGGCCGATCACCCCGATCACACCCATCACGCCATCGTCACCGCTATAGGGTGCCGTGACGATGCTGCAGTCGTCGAGCACCTGATAGCCCGACTCCTGTCCGATGAAGATCTGCACACCCTCGGCATGCAAGCTCTGATCGAGCAAGTGCAGAAAGTCGCGCTTTTCGTTAAACGCCTCAAAGAGCCGCTTGAGCTTCTCA
>JACCDO010892087.1_pt1 | contig 10616 bp, 10 predicted proteins | sample 7446101 | NCBI WGS metagenome assembly JACCDO01 (sample SAMN15323440, study PRJNA562643) | freshwater metagenome | isolation source: river surface water | place: USA:Blue River Watershed | collected 2017-08-16
ATGGGTGCTCATCATCATCAGTGGATGCACGAATCTCCCATCAAATGACCCGACTCCCACTGTATGGTTTGGTGGTGCGCCACCCACAAACGTGGCGGCAGTCATCAGCGACAACCGTGCGCGTTGGCAGGCGGCGCAAATCACCGACTATCGCTACCAGCTCTCCATCAACTGCTTTTGCTTCCCACAGCGCGACATCCTGCCCCTCACGATTGAGGTGCGCGCTGGCCAGTTGGCAGGCATCACCACCAACGACGGCACACCGTACCTGGCCAGCGATCCCATGTATGCCTTTGTGCAGGACTATGCGACGATAGATGCTATCTTTGCCACGCTGATGCGTGATGACATGCAACAAGCCGATGTACTCGACATCAGCTACGACCAGACCTACGGCTTCCCGATGGATGTGGCCATCACGTATGAGCAGGGACGGCTTGATGATGGCATGACGGTGTCGGTACGGGCCTTTGCGGTGCTACCGTGATGATGCACACTTGGCATTATCATCCACCATACGCGATGCGTGCTTCGACCACATGCCGCGCCACCGCACCCGCTCGTGCGCCGAGACCACCCACACAGATGGCGGCGGTGGCGTTGGCAAAGCGTGCTGCGTCAGCCAGATTTTTCCCCATCGCACGCGCATAGACAAAACTGCCCCCGAACGTGTCACCCGCCCCCGTCACGTCGACCACATCCACGGCAAATCCGGGCACGTGCTGGGTCTGTGCCGGCGTATACACCATACACCCCTGAGCGGCTTGGGTGACCACCACCACTGCTATGCCGTATGCGAGCAGACGATTAGCCGCCGCCTGCATTGACAATTCGCCCCGGTAGCTGTCGAAACCGACTTCGTTGAAAAAGACCACATCGAGGTGCTGATAGCGCGTTTCATCGCCGTCTTTGAAGTAATCGACGTCGAGGTCAAACACCAGCTGGGCGCCGTGGCCGCGGCAGTAGGCGCGGATGGCCATATGATCCATCTCACCACAGCGCAACACGTCGAACTCCACTGGGGTGGAGTAAATCACATCGGCGTGAGCAAGCACATCGAGCTGCGCCGGCGTGATTTCAATGTGCGTAATGCCCATGGTGGGGATGATGACGGTATGCTCATCTTGTACCAAAAAAATCATACATTTGGCATCGGGCAGTGTATCGTCAAAAATGACCAACGACGTGTCGATACCGCGGTGTTGCAGGTCGTCCAACAGCACCTGTGTGATGGCACCACGATTGAGCATCGCCAAAAACTTGACCTGCATGCCCAGCGCCGCTGCCACACTGGCCGCATTGGCGATCATGCCGCCGGGGACGGCGGGCAAGGCGCGCACGATGGCTTTGTCCTTGATGGTCGGCCAATAATCGGCGGTGTAGTATTCGTCGAGGGCCACATCGCCCACAAAGACGGCATATCCCATGGCGTTGCTCCACATTGTTGTATGTGTGCCCATCATACCCTGTTTGGTGACATGGTATGCTGGACGCAACACATATACCACATCCTCAAAGGATACCGATCATGTTTCTCGACCTGTTCACCCAGCCCAAACCCATTTTGGCTATGCTGCATCTCAAAGGCACCACTCGCGACGACATCATGCAACGTGCGCTCCGCGAAACTGATATCTACGCCGCACGTGGTGTGGATGCGGTAATCGTGGAGGATTACTTTGGCGATGTGACCGATGTCGAACACGTGCTGGCCATGCTGCGCCGCGACCGGCCACAGATGGTGGTTGGGGTCAACGTGCTCGACGATTTTGCCAAAAGCTACGAACTCGCCGCCCTGTACGGCGCGCAATTCATGCAGGTCGACTCGATATGTGGGCATCTGACGCCATCCGACGAGCACGCATACTTCGCCATGGTCGATCGTCACCGCGCCGATGGGCGCGTGGCCGTGATTGGCGGGGTGCGCTTCAAATATCAGGCGTATTTGTCGGGGCGAAGCATCGCAGAAGATTTAGCGATTGGCATGCGCCATTGTGATGCCATCGCAGTGACCGGGTCGGGCACGGGTGTCGACACGGATACAGACAAAATTCGCGAATTCCGCCAGCACCTCGGCGATTTCCCGCTGGTGATTGGTGCAGGCATGACCGTGGCACAGGTGGACGAAAAATTAGCACTGGCGGATGCAGCCATCGTGGGCAGTACTTTCAAAGATACACGCAAAGACTCCGGCGAAGTCAGTGCCGACCACGTGATGGAGTTCATGGATGCGGTACGACGAGCGTTTCGCTGAGGCGTTGTGGAGTGCCTGGGTGTGACACATCATGTAGTCTTGGAATAGCCGGTAACCGTGCCTGTACCCATGGGCATTCTCCTGTACAAACCATGCAAGCATTTAACTATAGGTACATGCGTGCATGCATTGGCCACAAATAAAAGACACTACGCATGCAATGAAGCATGCGTAGTGGAGTGCCGATGCATATGGAATTACCATGCGCCCGCTGACATGTGCGCGTTTCGCACAACCTTATGCAGGTCGTACATTCTCGGCACGCGGGCCTTTCGGGCCACTGCCGACGTTGTAGGTGACTTTTTGCCCTTCACGCAAATCTTCAAAATGACAGCCTTCCACATTACTCATATGGAAAAACAAATCATTTCCATTTTCGTTCGCAATAAACCCAAACCCTTTGTCTGTTATTCTTTTGATGGTACCTTGTTCCATGGGACTACTCCTTTGAAGTAAATCAACGTCAGTTTTATATCTACACACATTGAAGATATAAGACATTAATCTTAACACATACTGACAACATATGCGAATAATGTAGCAATCTGGTGTTATTGGTAGAGAATTAGAGTGTATACCAAATCCCACTCCATCAGTCAATATCGCTGGTCTAAGGGGGTATTGACGATCACACGCATGCGTGCACCCATGCTACCAGCGGTGTTTGGCACATGAACTACGCTGCATCTGCTACGCCCCTAAGCCTTCTGCATCACCAAATGCCCATACATCGAGATCATCGAGGCTGAGTGCCGTCACACCATTGGCCACCAGCGCCCCAGCAATTTGGGCACGATGCTCCGTCGCATGGTGGATGGCCTGCGCCAGCACCGTGGTACGCGCCCGCGTCAGTGCTGGATTATCTTGGCGCACCACCACACCGTGTGGTGTGTGCGCTGCGCCATGCAGGCGTGCATCGGCGGCTGCACAGGCTGCAGCCAGCGCCACCAAGTCATGCATCGTGGCTGGTGGATCTGCTGCCACCACAGGGGCCGGCTGACCATCGAGGCGCTGTGCATAAAACGCAGCCGCCTCGACCAGATGATGCAACGTTGCCGCCAGCGACCAGCTGTTACCTGGCTCGCAATAGGTCAATACCGCATCGGGTAGCGTGCGCAACACGGCAAACAACTGCGCATTGGCCCACGCCATATGGCGGAACAGGCGGTCGCTGGTGGAATCAATGAATTGGGTCATGAGTAATTCTTCTGCGTAATCTTGGAGCGTAGGATTCATCAATATTCACGATGGTGATTTGGGCGCCATCAACCCCAACACACCACCGACTAATGGTACAACCGCACCTATTGGTGTGGGAATAGCAATGAGACAACCGATGAGTAGAGCTTTCCCGATGGCGAGACCCCATTCATCCTTGAATCCATGTTTTTGAATTAACGCACTAGCTATGCTAAATACGGCAGCAACAGGGATTGAAACTACCCAACCTATGCCAGCTAATTCTGAACCAAACAACATTAAATCAATTGCGGCCATACCAAATCCAACCAGCGGATGAAGCCCCATTGTCTGACAAAATTGCTGAAATTTGCTCATTGCAATATCCCTACACTATGCAAACCGGTACATCGCCAATGGTATACCACTAACCATATCATATAACAGTCACGTTCATTGAAGCTGGCGATTATTATTTACCAGCACTCAAATCCGGCAGCACCGTCATCGGCTAGGGATATAATAAAAGTAAACAATGTACAACCCAGTCAATTGGATAATGCCGTAGAAATAGGAAGCTTGAAGTATACGTACTCCTACCCATCCTCTCTACGCGCGTTCAATATCAATTCTCAACTCTCAATTCTGCATTGAAAAGGAGCGTCAATGCCACTCCACTTCCACCTAATGCACCCCGGCGGCCCGAGTCTGCCAGGTGATCCCAATGCGGCGTTTTACCTCGACGGTGTCTACCACCTACACTACATCCTGGCGCACCCATGGCAGGGGCAAGAGTCGTTTGCGTTTGTGCATGTGACTAGCCCCGACATGCTGCACTGGACGTGGCACCCCACCACATTGCAACCGAACTTTACCGGGCACGGCATGTTTAGTGGCACGGGCTTTGTGACACACGATGACCAGCCCGCCATCATCTACCATGGCCAGGGATCGGGGCGCAACCAGATTGTCGTGGCCAACGACCGACGCCTGACGGGCTGGCAAGCACCCTACCCCGTCGATGTGTACAATCGCGACGGCAGCATGACCGACATCAGCCACTGGGACCCCGACTGTTTTGTGATTGATGGCACATACTACGCGATTTCGGGTGGAGAAAACCCGCCCCTGCTCAGATCGCACGACCTACGCACCTGGACATATGTGGGGCCGTTTTTGGCACATGATCTGCCCGATGTGGCCTATGGCGAAGACATCTCGTGCCCCAACTTTTTCCCCATCGGCAACAAATGGATGCTGCTGTGCATCAGCCACCACATCGGCTGCCGCTATTACATCGGTGATTGGGATGCAACAGCCGAACAATTTGTGCCACAGCACCACGGCCGGCTTAATTGGCGCCGAGACGAGCAGAGTTTGTTTGGCATGCAACAATGGCGTGTCGACTTTTTTGCCCCTGAAAGCGTGCTGACTCCCGATGGACGGCGTGTGATGTGGGCGTGGTTGGCCACACTCGGACGCCAAGACGGCAGCATGGACACCCGCACCATCCAGTCACTCCCGCGCGAACTCTGGTTGGCCGCCGACCACACGTTGCGCATGGCACCATTGCGCGAGCTGGCCACATTGCGGCATAGCCGAATTGTGCACCACGATGTCGACATGGGGGCGCCACAAACCAATCTCGCGCTCACCCCGGTCGGCGCTCAGCACCTGGTCGACTATGCGGGTGAAGCGGTCGAAATCCGCATCTGCGTGGCGCGCCAGCAGGCGCAGCGCAAACTCTTTGGCTTTGTGGTGTGTGCCGATGCGCACGGGCACGGCCTACCACTTATATTCCGCCCTGAGACAGGCAGTATGCGCCTCGGCAGCGCCGAAGCACCCTTTTCGGTGGCACAGCTCCCGGCAGATGAGGATATCGAGATTCGGATCTTTATTGATGCGTTTTTGGTGGAAGTCTTTGTGAACGACCGGCAACATATGGTGGCCGAATACGCGGAGCATGCGGGGCACACGGCACTCTACGGCATCACGATCGGGGCACCGACCATCATCCAGAGCCTGGAAGTGTGGCATCTCCACGACACAACCGCTGGGTACCATGCGGCGCAACAGTCACCGGTGTGGCAGCCATCGTAACGGGGCGTTATTTCATGTGCATCATGGATACACGGCATACACCATAAGGGCAAATACTATCGTCCATATGGTTATCTTGTAAATTAATTGACGTTTGATTGATTATGTATACAATGGTGGTACAAATTAATGTTCAATTGTATACAAATTGAAAGATTGATTTCGTCCTTTTCTTTTTTACCTTATTCAAAGGAGTTCGCCATGAAAAAATCCTTTCTGCTGACATGCGCATCATGGTTGTGTATTGGTATGCTGATGGCCGCCTGTGGTACCGTCACCCACAGCATCAATATCACGGCACCAGATGCACTGGACATCTGTGGCTTGTACGTATCGCCAGCTGGTGCTGATACGTATGGCGAAAATCAGCTCAAAGATGGCGCAGTACTGGCAGCCAAAGGTGAGACCCAAGTGACCGTCGACGCTGCCGGCAACTATGACCTCAAAATGGTGGCGTGTGACGGCCAAGAAAACGTCATGCCGGTGAGCGTCCCCTAAAATTCCCCACCATCACTCGTATCTAACACACGGGGGTAGTGGTACTATGCCACTACCCCTTTTGTATATGTCGTGTCGATACAGTGGGGACAGTGTACGGCAACTGCCAGCAGCGACAATACATTCACCCATCGTTCTACACCTGGTACCCCAGATACTCCACGTCGGGTGTACCCATGACGGAGCAATGCGATGCTCAACCAGATTAGCACCCACTATCACTTTGATACCAGCACTCCTAGTCACGCCACACTCACGTCGCACACACAGGCACGGTTTGTGCCGCCAACAGATGCCACACAGGGCTTTACCATCCTCCTGACAATGCGTCTCGACCCACATGCCCCAGCCAGCGATATCCTGACCATCCCGGGTGTGGTACACGTCTCCACCCGCAGCCACGAACCACGCGATCGCTCCATACAAAACTACCCAGCTTTTGCCATGCCCGACGGGAGTGTACCGGTACTTGAGGCCAGTATCACGCTGTACGCACCACAGTTCCCCGCTGGCAAAGAGATGGTCATCGGCGTGCCGCTAGCCATGGTGCCACCGTCCACGGGAACCCATCAGATTGTCCTGCATTTTTCGGGAGTACATTGGGCGTTGTATGTGGACGGCATGCTGTACGACCGTGATTTTCCGCTGGGCTACCCACGCTGGCCCGACACGCCAACCTGGTATCGCGATGCGACCCACACCATACAAGCGACGCTGTGGGTACCCGCCCTGACACCACATACGGCGGACTCCATCATCACGCCAGTGCCACTGCACTACTGGACGCCGCCCGGACACAACACATGGGTGGGCGATGTGGTGACGTGTATGCATGCAGGGCACTACCATGTGTTTTATCTGTATGACCGACGCCATCACCACAGCAAATTCGGCATGGGGGCACACTTTTTTGCCCATCTCTCAACCCACGATTTCATCACCTGGACGATGCACGATGATGCAACCCCTCTCGAGGCCCAGTGGGAGTGTATCGGCACGGGCACACCATTTATCGATAATGACGGGCGCCTGTGCCTAGCCTATGCGCTGCATACTGAGCGGATGTACGCTGACAGCGATACCACGTTGCCAGCACAGCTGGCATGGCTGGAGACGCACGGCGCGACGGGCAGTTTCGATCACACGACTCCCGGCATCCCGATTGGTGCCACCTACGCCATCAGCGCGGACGGGATAGCACAATTCCACAAAACTGGCATCTTTTACCACCCCTGTCGTAATCCGAGTATTTACCGTGACCAGCATGGTGCATTGCGCATGCTCGCCAACTATGCGGGTGCCGCAGGAGCCACATGGGGCAAGGGGATGTGGTCATCTGATCACGTCGACGGTGGCTGGCACTGCGTGAACGCTGATTTTCCACCGGGCGGTGACTGCACGTTTTTCTTCCGCTGGGGACAGTTTGACTACATCATTGGCGGATTTGTGCATCTGTGGATGAAAGCGATCGATGCACCCGACAGTGCCTACCACGATCTGGTCAGCCAAGGCATGGACTGCTACGACGGCCTGAATGTCCCTGCCATCTGCGAAGTCGCTCCTGGACGCTGGCTGATGGCTGGTTGGAATGCCATCCAAGGCTGGGGCGGTACGCTGGTCATCCGCGAGCTCATCCAATTCGCCGATGGGCGGCTGGGCACGCGCTGGCTGCCCGAGCTTGTCTCTGCCAGCGAACCAGGCAGTGTGCGTGCCGTCACGCATGATGGCGATACCACAATCATCTCGATGGCAGTACATTCGTTTGTGTGGGAGTATGTGTTGCAGCCGCAGGCTGACGGCCGCGGTACGATACGAGTGTGCTTTTTGCCAGCACACGGCGATGACCATGCCTGTGAATGGCAGCTCGACATCGGCGCGGGGCGCGCCCAATTTGCACCGGGCACCCGCACCACCTACGCCCCGCGCCAGCGCTCGCTACGCGAGGGGGGCAATCCGGCGCAGGGTGGTGATTATGCCATCGAACACCCCTGGAGTAACAGCGAGCCCATCATGGTACGCATGATGGTCAAAGGCGATGCCAAACTAGGCGGATCACTCATCGACGTGGAAATCGCTGGCCAGCGTACTATGCTCACCTTCCGCCCCGACTTGTGGGTGGGAACGCTGTTGCTACGGGTCAAATAGAAGGTTTGCAGTTTCCATACACCTGCTCCTTCATACTTAACACTTCGTTATCGCATTTGCGATTTCTGCAATTTTAGTTGCGTAGGTCGTGCCTGGGTAGGCCCAGCGCCCATTGAGGCCCTCGAGCGTGGGCGCAATGCCGTGGAAGTTAGCCGGCAACGAGCGATACGCGAGTGCCGCATTCACGAGTAGGGTTTGCGCTGCGGTGCGCATGGCTGGTGTAGTCGCATAGGCGCACAAGCGCCCCACATGTGCCGTGGCGCTCAGATTCCAACTTGAAAACGAAACGCCTTTGTGCCATTTTTGCTCGGTAGCATGCCACGCCCACTGATGCGCTTCATCGGGAGCTGGAGCGCTGCTCTTTTTTTCGCCGGTCACACCAATCCCAGCCGGATTACGCCGCGGGCGATCGCTCCACCACGACGACATATTGGCCGTCTCGTGAATCATCTGCGCGATGGTCATACACGGGTCAACTCCCGTCTGCGTGCAGTACTGCCAATACCACGGCAAAATATTGACGGTGATGTCGTACGACGTGTAGAGCGGCTTGGGGGTGCGATTCAGAATATAATTGGCGGCTTGCTCAATGGTACAACGAGGTGGCGCAATGATGGCCGACTGCTTGGAAATCGGAGGATTCGGCGCCGGTGGCGTAAGATAGGCGGTCATCCACTGGCGCACATCGTTGAGGTTGATGGCAGTACCAGGGCATGTTTTGGGGGAATTGCAGTCACGATGTCCTTTGACGGTAGTCGGGCTGACCGTGATACTGCGCCACTTCACGAGCTCAGCTGCCGCACCTACAACCAACGCACGCGTCTGCGCATCCCACGGATTCACATTATAGTCGCCGACTACTTCGATGCCCCACGTATGCGCATTGCAGACCCCCGCATGCACGCCCGGCATGTTGAGTGGGGTCAACTGCCAGATGCCGTCGTTGTTTGGGTTGGGAGAGTTGGCCACGATGAAGAGATGTGGGCCAGCTGTCCACTGTTTACTGATGTAGAAATTTTTTAAGCCCTCCATCGACGTCCACCCGTTCCACGACGCAGCCGTCGGGATGTAGGTGTGATGGATGACGACCCCGTCAGCCCACGACGCAATAGCAGGATTGTAGGCGCTGAGATGACTGGCAAACTCCTGCACCGTCTTCCATTGACGAATGTCTACGGCGAAATTCGGCATATGCATCCCCTCCGTTTCCTTGGCGATGGACAACCTTAGTAGCTCATATTAGTTTCTCTAATGCGGTATTATGCTGTCAGCATACTACACTCACGCTAAATGTCAATAGCCGGCACCAACACACTCAGAGGGCCATGGCACATCGCCACAGCCCTCTGTTCTGCTGATCACGCGTGCGCACCGACTACCAGTGCCCACGGCCACATTACATCCCCTTTTTGTCGCCGCCCATCATTGGTCCACCCATCATCGGGTCTCCCATACCCATGCCACCCATGGCGCTCTGTGGTTTGGGTGTCGACAGGCTCCACTCTACGTTGGCGCCGGCCGACGCAGTGGGATCCACGCCACGCAGCATCATGCCTTGGCCGCGCGACAGGTGGGTCACCACTGACGGTGGATCCTCGGGGTCGCGCATCTGGATGAGCAGTGTGGTGCGCGCCTCGGTGCTGGTATTCACGCCCGAACCGTGGATGGTCAGGTAGCTGAAAAAGAGCACATCGCCGGCTTTGGCTGGGCAGGCCACCGACGACTCCAGCGGGTACTGGTCGAACGGCAGATGCCAGCCACCGTTGCCCACATGCGGGATGGGGCCGTTTTTGTGACTACCATCGACCACACGAATGCAGCCCTTTTCGATGGGCGCATTGTCGAAGTGCACCACGGCAGCGATCATGCTGTCTTTGTCATGTGGGAAAAAGGGCTGGTCTTGGTGCATTGGGAAGGGTGAACCCTTTTCGGGCGGCTTGATGAACAACTTGTTGTGGTGCAGTTGCACGTTAGGCGAGCCGATGATTTGCGCAGCGGCACTGGTCAAGCGGTCGTCGAGCATCAGGCCACACAGCTGCGCCGAATGGAACTGCACGTTGTGGCAGTGCAGCAGCGACGTTTTGGTCATGGTGACTTCGCGGGCACTAGCCCAGGTGGCATCGGTCTCGCCGCCGCGCTGCAGGCGCTCGATGACGGCATGCGCCTCGGCACGAAAGGCGGCTGCCTCGGCGGGCGTAAACATGCCCTCTACCAGCAGGTAGCCGTGCTCACGAAAGAAATCGACTTGGGCTTGGGTCAACATAGTTCCTCCATTGGATAGGTGTGCGACAGTGCACGGTGGGTGATGAGGCGATTGTAGCATGATAATTGAGAGTTGATAATTGAGAGTTGATAATTGAGAGTTGATAATTGAGAGTTGATAATTGAGAGTTGATAATTGAGAGTTGATAATTGAGAGTTGATAATTGAGAGTTGATAA
>JACCDO010923681.1_pt1 | contig 10614 bp, 5 predicted proteins | sample 7446101 | NCBI WGS metagenome assembly JACCDO01 (sample SAMN15323440, study PRJNA562643) | freshwater metagenome | isolation source: river surface water | place: USA:Blue River Watershed | collected 2017-08-16
ATACACTGACATATAAATACCTGGAAACCTGCTTAATGAGCCTATATCATAATGACAAGGAAAAGGTAAAATCGATAATCACATTTATCAAACAGCATAGACAAAAACAAAACAATCAAACCATTAAGTTCGGCAAGCTTGGCTAGAGGCTTCTAAGCGCAAGAACTCCACTTGTCTTCATTAAATGGCATAAGTTTCCAGTTCTTTAGCTGACGTTTGAACATATTAACCTTTTCGCGGATTTCACGTTCTTTGTCACTTACATATGCGGATTTCATCTGTTCGCTACCTTTGGGTACACGTTTAGTACCATAGCAATTGACACCGAATTGCATATTCTTGTTTTCGAAGTATCCACCATTAATTCCAGGCATTCCACAGCTTTCGGCCTCTTCTGGGTCGCTATCCTGATACTTCTGCCAGAAACTGGTTTGTATAGGATATAATGCAAGCTGCCCTTTAGTCCAGCCATAGTTGCACCAATTAGCGCCCTTCTTATATGCATCCACAACTTGTTCATATGTTGCTAGTTCGGAACCATATGCCCGACACACGGCCTCTGCATCATCATAAGTAAACAGGTTATCCGAAACATTAAATACCTGTTTGGTGCCTTCGTTCCCGGTAGCTACCATACCAGCCGGGGGTGTATTTGTAGGAATCTGGGATGGTGCTAGACCATCATATTTGCCCATACCTTGTTCTGCGGTGGAATTTGCTGCTACAGGTGTCTGCTGTCTAGTTTCGGGGGGACTAGGAGCGGGCATGGGTGTCACACGGCGACCATAGCCGATAATAACATAATAGATTATTATAAGGGCAAGTAAGGCAAATAAAGCACCTACACTAATTAAAATAAAATTAGTTTGGCTATCACTGCCACTTAACATGGACGAGTTATTCATCAATCCCGGCATTTGGCTATTATGTTATTTATTTACTTATATGTTTAATTATTTATTAGCCGGCAATATTTTATTAGTTAGAGCGTTCGTAGAACAGGATATAGGCACTTGGATTATTAAGTACATGTGATTCGTCAACCGGTGATACCCGGGTATCATTGGCTAGATGCCATTGCCCATCGGATTTAATATATGAATAGTAGTGACCGAAATCCAGCGTACCACTGTGATTCACAGTACCTGCCAGCTTATATGTTGCCGGACGTGTGTCGGATGGTGTAATCGGGTTATATTTAGAAATATCCAAAGTCATCGGGTAATCAACTTGGCTATTTACCTTACGCATCCTATGTGTTCGCTGGTCATATGCAAACCGTTTAAGTGAGATAATAATCACATTAGGCAGGGTAAGTATGCTTCTGGTGATAGTATTCCGCGATTTGTTCTTGCACTTGTCACATGCATAGTCGCCATCAAGTTCCTCAGTGTTGAAATAGTGGTCCATACAGTTATATACGCTACCGCCTGCGGCTAGATGGTCAATTGGTAGACATAAGACATTCATAGGGTTAAGGTTAATATTTTGATGCCGGCATCCGCTACAAGTAATAACATCCATTGTATAGAAATAGATGTCGGTATTGAGCACAGTATATTCTTTGGCATACCGCCGATGGATGTCCCTTAGTAGGGTATATTCGACCCGTTTCTGCATGTCTAGCCGTTCTAGTTCCTGTTCCGGCATATTCAGCACTGTATCCGGGATTTTGAGGTCCAATGGCCGGCTGTGTGAGTCATGAATGTAATCAATCATTACTATAAGGAATTCCTGTGCGTCGTTCTGACCACCGTTACAGAGATGGTCCATGCCATTGTCTGTAAAAACCGCATTACAAATCTTGACAAAATTCCGGGGGTCGATAGTTTGGTTTCCTGCCTGGAGTGTAACCAATAGGTCTCTCAGTGATACATACAGATAGAGTTTGGTATTTTCGCGTTTCAGCTTATTAAGATACCATGTGAATTCGTGCATATCGCTCTGTTGTCTCTCCATAATTTCACTGGATGCCTGCGCAAAGCGTTCATCATTGCATGTATGGACAGCCTGGATAATTGTATCCATATCCCGTTGGAGCGCATCCTTTTTCCGGAATTCATGTAGCCCGAATGTTTTAATTATGTCAAAGAAGTATGTATCCATTGCCTCCGAAGTATTAATGAACTTGGCTAGAGGCCGGAGATGCCGAAGACACTGGATTACTGAATTGATATAGCAAAAATTGCCATGATTAATAAGCCCGGATGGGATAGTTTGGTCTGGTGATGTCATTTTTGTTATTGGCAGGAATGTATGTAATGTTCTGATATAACTTTTATATTATATAAATTGTGATATACTATTGCACACCATTGATAATTCAATTTTTCCGGTTGATAATTCCTAATTTAAGGAAAATACGACACTTTAGCATTTAAACTGGATATATCCTATACCATATACGCCTATACAAATGACGACGTATACCAGTAATGTTGTAGTTCTTGTTGAGCGCCACTATATTCCGTTAGAATTATATCAGCAGGTATATACGCCACACAGATTCCCAGCGGCTATGAATACAGTCCCAGGACCCCACGTAACAGTTTCTAGTACAATAACAGGGGAACCGGTACATAGGGCTTCACGGTCTGCTAGACAAGCTACTACTACTGCATCTGCAGGTAGTGGGCAATCGGCGGGTAACCTGTTTCAGACTGTAATGGAAAACTTTTTTCCAAGGTCAAGCGGTCAATCTGCTAATACTAACGTAAACCAGACAACAAGTAATGCTGCAGCAGCAAGTAGCGGAACCGGAAATACCCGGCGGGTATTAGTAAGCGATGTATATATGGATACATTCGACCTTGGGTCATCTGGTCTTTCGAATAACGAGGAAGGCATGCTCCTGTTTAATACATTATTTAGGGCTGCATTGGGTGATAACAGGGGTAGAGGGTCTAGCCAAGGTCTTACTCGTACTGAGATAAGTAGACATAGCGAGACATATGAAATAACCGGAAATAGTGCTCCATATAGTACACAGAATGGTGCGCTAACGTGTAGCATATGTACTAGCGAATATGAATCAGGTGATGATATCCGCCGACTTAATAGGTGCCGTCACGAGTTCCATGAAACTTGTATTGACACATGGCTAACCGCACATAATAATTGTCCAGTGTGCCGGGCGGAAGTTATTGCACATGTTGATAATATCGATTAACCACACTCCTGAAAAAAATAAATAACTAATTAAATAACTTATTAACTAGTCTAGCCAAGCACATGGCTAGAAGGTCTAATTGGCAGGTTTACCGTGGGGTGTTCTAAGTAAGAACACCCCCTACGCTACTGCGTTTGTACCAAATGAACCCCCGTTACGGGGGTTCTTATTTAGTGTACAAGCCGGTACTAAAGAACTTATCCAAACTCTGTTGTTTACTCTTTTTGACTACGTTAGTTCCTGATTCGGATTTAGTACCTTTCTTAACTGCAATAGCAGCAATATCAATTTTAGGGCCAGTGGAAGCATCAGATGGTGTTTGGCTAACAAACCATTTATCCAGTGTAGTTACTTTATTCACTTTTCGGATAGCATAATCAATCAACGGCTGGAACACTAGTTTCTGTACTAAGTCCTGCTTCACCTGGCTGATTTTCTTAGCTGTTTTCTTCAAATCGCCACCATACTTGTTAAAGTACATGTTTTCCAGGTTGGTGAAATAGTCAGGGTCATTCCTGTAAGGATAGCCAGGCAAATGTTCGACTACCAGTTCCAAGATTTGGCTAATCGGCTTCATCAGCTGGTTCATGATATAAACTTGGTAGTCCACTTGGCTACTATGTTCACGTACATAGTTAATATGTTCAATCCGGTCACCCTGTAGGTATTCAATTCCGGGTTTCTCATCAATCTTAATATAAACATACGGGATACGCTCGTTGGACGCCGGTTTATTTCCCGGGTCCCGTTCACCCATACGCATGGCTAGAACCTTATGGGCTATCGATTCCGGGTCCTTATAGTATTCGCGCAATGTCTTACTAATTACGAACATATTGAGGTCGAATTTGTCATCCACCATATCGCGGCATACATCCTTCACATAGTTTACAGCCTTTTCTAGGTCACAATCCTGAGTCAGGGTATCAACCACACCGTTGAATGTGTGTTTCAGGATAGGGGCGTTATCACGGCGTTTAGTAACGACGCCCATTGAGGTTTTCTTACCCTTATTAGGGTCTTCTTCATATTTGATACCGATATACCGCTTTTTGGTAATAAGAATCAGCGGACAGAAGACCTTTTCATATTCGAGGTCATGCGGTTTCTTGAATACCTTTTCATCCTTCATCTTCTGCTGGAGCCACATGCCGATATCGATGGACCTCTGGATTTTCTCTGGGATGGTCTGGGGATAAGTACCGTCTTCCCTGACTAGATTGAGTTTGACGAATACCGAGTCGGTGTTATGTACGACTATATTACCAGTACCAGCTGCAAAATGGTGGTTTTCGGTTTCCAGGTCGTATACCCAATCAAGGGTTTCACCTAAACATTCAATTGAAGATACCATATTTCCGTCCTTCATATTGTGGTCCACAAATCCAAGGTCATGAGTTAATAGCTGGTCACCAATTTTGAGTTCGGTTGGTCGGATTTCCCTTCCATTGGCTAGAACCATTGAATGGTCGGCTGTAACAGTAACCATAGACCCATTATTAATAGTAATCTTGTATAACATCTTATTTGTATGATGTCTCATAAGATATACTATTGGCGTCCACCCAGTCTCTGTATATGCCTCAATAAGTTTCTCTCGTGGTGGAGTGTAATGTTCTTTGCCATTAACTGCATATTCGAGACAACTAAAGAACTCATAACTAATTGACTCAATCGAATCATCAATTATACTACAAGCACCATCTGTATGATTAGTAACGCGAATTAAAACACGTTCATAACCTGGAATACTATCACCATAAACCACTTCACATCCGGGGTTATTCTTCAGACAGAAATCGCGGCCCGTATAAATATTCGCACGACCACCGGCCGTAGTACTTGCCGCAATCTCCTTCTTATATATTTTACTGGTGCGGGCACCAATCTGACCATACAGGGAGTTAGCAGTCAACTTATAAGCCAGCTGCAGACCCTCATAAAGTGTCTTCTTAAATGGGTCGGTTTCTGCCTCCATCTTCTTCTTACTGGCTTTCCTGGCCCCGAGTAGTTTCTGCAAAATACGAGGAATCAGCCCCTTTTCACCGGTCTTCGGCTGTACAAACCGGACATGAGTCTGGCCTTCCGGCTTCTTCCCCTTGCCGTGATTCTTAGGGTCAACCCATACTAGGTTATCATAGCTGCGGTCAAGGACATCATATCCGAGAGCGTCTAGCCGTGCTTTGCCTTCATCGCCCAGCCAGCACTCGTCTTCCACGATGCGGTCATGGCTCAAATCGCTGGCAATCATTTCGCTGGGATATAGTGACGCAAAGTCCAAGACGGTAATGGGCTCAAAGTAAATATTCGGTTTCGGGGTCAGGACAATCGCGCCTTCATACCCATCCTCTGTCATCTTAATGACGTTAAAATCATTCTTAAGGGTGAATTCGCTACCCGCCTCTGCAACAGGGTCCGGGCCTTCATCATCTCCATCTCCGGCGCCGGCTCCAGCACCACTTGTAACACCCATAATTGGGACAGTATCATCATCGCCTAGGGTTAGTGCGGCACTGGCTGCAGCTGCACGATGCCGGACACTATCGCTCACTTCGGTTTCTTCATCATCTACTTCTACCTTTTCTAGGGTCGGAAGCAGATACCCATTTTGGGCACATTCATTGACAACCAGGCTGAAAATCTTAATACCCTGTCCACGGAGGAAGATGTAACTAAACGGGATTAGACAGACGTTACTCATACCGAAATTGTTAGTAATCACTTCCAGCTTCTTAAGTAGGCGGACCAGTAGCACACAATCCTGAATACAATACTTGGCGATGATACCTCTGTCGGCGTCTGTACCCTTCTGCAAACGGAAGATATCCTTGGCGCTGACATCATCCTTGGCTAGACCCCATTGTGGCAGGTTCTTAATGCAGTTAACAGGGACGGGTCTAGCCAAGGTCATTGTTCCAGACTCCCGGTCAATCGCTTGGACCATAATTTTGTCACCGTCATATAGCTGCTGACCAGTTGTAGCCATTGTAATGACTACGTAGTTTCCGGCCTCAATTTCGCCCAAGTTAGTAACCTTCATCTTATAGGCTTCGGTATCTGTTGGGTTTGTTGGATAGAATGACTTAATATCACCGGAAATATAGTAACTGGCGACATCATCCAGCTTATAGGACGGGAGTTTTGCCATACTACTCTGACATACTTTCAACAGGTCGATTTGTACACGACCAGGTGTATTAAAGTAGAACAGGAAGTTGTCACCCAGCGCACTGCTAGACAGTTTCTTATTTACCAGGCCACCACGGGCGCCATCACATTTGGCTACCATGTCAGGATGTAGGCGGCCCATGTTGAGGAACTTTTGGAACCGGGCATGTTTAGCCAGCTCGCGTTGTTCTTCTTTTCCGATATTGCCCTTTGCAAGTTTGGCAATGATGTCCACGGCACGGTCATACATGTAACTCATATCAAAACCGTGGATATTATAGCCGACGATGATATCAGGGTCATATTCATCTATTAACCTGGTCCATTCTAGTAGGACTTTGGCTTCTTCAACCTCTGCTCCCGATTCTGACCATTTGCTAGAGTCACTACCGAACGAAATGATTTCACATGGACGGTCGCCTACATTGAACGAATCAGCACCGCGGAGTGTAATGATGTTATTATGGAAACATTCACTATCACCATATTCCCAGAATACTGTGCCAATCTGTATACATTTGTCGCCGTATGCTCGGCCGAAATAGGCATTAAGCTTCTGGTTAACAAACCGGACCATGACTTCCTTGGTGATGATTTTATCGACCAGGTCTTCTGGGTTCTCGATATCCTTTCCGAACCTTCTAGCCACGGAGCGGGCAATGTCAATCAAAGTATCAAATTCGATATATCCATTAGAGTCAATATGTGCGGTTTCCTTATCCTTTACGATGTTAACCGCTATTTTCATCTTGGTATCGGCTTTCACCTTACGGATATTCCGGCTGCATATATGGTGAATTTCGCGGCATAGTGTTTTGAACCCGTCACCATAGCACTTGCGCTTCATGTTATTCTCATATGATTCGGTTGCAAAGCAGCCTTTCAGGAAGATAGTATCTACTTCGTCATCCACTGTTTGAAACTGGGGAAGTCCTACTGCCTTCCTGATACGTTTAGCGAAGAAGTCATCACCCTCTTCTAGCCGTGCATGGGCTGCTTGTGCCTTATCACTGTGTTTATCTTCTTTTTCGATTGTGTGCTTATCCCGAAGCCAAGTAATGACAAGCTGATTAGCGAGCTTCTGACAATCCTTACGTGCGACTGGGAAATCACCATGGCTACTATCTGCTTCAATATCAAATGCCGCGACACGGACGGGCGCAAGTGCATCGATATCGGCTGGTTGAAAACGGTTCCAACTGGTAGCTACGTTAATCTGACATTTGCTAAGGTTGGAGGCTTTGGAATATTCGCCAACGGCTAGACGGACCCATCCACTTGGTTTGAGCCCGCGGTCATGAAAGAACCGGAGAATCGGCTCCAGGTCTGCCTCAAACATGTTATATTTCACGGGCTGTTTGTACTTACCTGTGATTCGGAGGTCAATTGGCCGCTGGAGTTGCCGGTAGTAGAATGTCATTGCTGCTTTGCTACGGAATACCAGTTTGATAAACCGGAACTTGGCCCGGTTCATGAATTTCCAGAAGATTTCACGTTCCACCACTGTGATTTGGTCATTTACGATGGCGGATTTGTAATACATACTGTAGAACTTGGCACGGTCATCTATATATCCGCCTTCATCTCCACCGCTTGGGGCTTCGATTTCTTCAGTGTTATCCGGGCTGAATGCATATAGCATATCTTTGACCTGTTTCTCGTCATATTCATTGGGAATGAGGACATAGAAATAGGGGTAATAGTTTTTGACATGGCAACAGACGCTATGTCCGGCTAGAGTCACACCAAAGCTAAATATACTATACTCTTTGTTATGTTCACGATTATAGAATGGCACTTTCCGTTCATCTTCAGAGAAATCATTGGTATAGTCAGTATCGAACCAATCTACGCTATTGTATTCCAATGGCTGGCTGGTTTCAAATGCAATGGGCTTTCTTGGCCCTTTAGTCTTGGCTTGTGTCGGCTGAATAGGGGTTGTCATTGTTGTCAGGTGTTAAAGTTTAAAAATGAAGTGTGGTTTTACCCATTAATAAAAAACAATTTTTAAGCTGCGGAACGGCTTTAAACTCAATAATTTGAAGGTTGCGCGGCTAGACGTCCGTACATTTAAGTGGTGTGTCAGTAATCATGGTACCGCAATAGTCCTTGCTTTCAACGTTATAATCCTTGCAGTCGTAATTACCAGTACGGATAGAGATGCGCAAGATGATACGGAAGTTGTCCCAGAATTCCGGATTATGTCCGATACTCTTGGTCATAAGGTGTGTGAGTTCATGTAGGCCGACAAACATCATAGTGTTAAGGTCTACCAGTTGATTAGTCTTCTTGGACCGTAAACAAAAAACTATCTTCTGGCCCTTATTCTCACTATATGCTGTGTATGCACTATCGGGTGTGTTTTCACTAATGGCATCAGGGTTGTAGTTTTTAATAAGCCGGGCAATATCATCACGGAATTTGGTGAATTTCTTCCGATGTTCATCTGATAGTTTGGATTCATCATCACCGAGCGAAGAGTCCTTAACGACATAGTTCTTATACATGGCAAGTTCGTCTTGGCGTTTGATGAATGAAATGATTTTATTGAATCGTTGGTTCATGTTGGCTAGAAGGTCAGCGGCTTCCTGTTTATCTGCTAAATTCCGTACTAAGTATTGTTTGTTATTTACTGATGACCGCACGAATGTGACATCATATGCACCTTGTTCAAAGTATTTATAAAGTATGGCAATGCATACTAATATGACAAATACATATATGAATTCCATGATGGCGTATAGTTTGTTTTACAGTTAGAAAACAAAAAAAGATTTTTTGTTTTTTCTCAATTACTAGACTTTCATGGTTAGTAAAACCATTCCATGTCGTTCTATTGAGAGTTAATCAGAACCCTATATCATATTACTAGTCAAACTACGACACGCCCTCATGGGCATGGAATTTGCGTTCATATAATATATTTTACTGATTAAGATCTTTATACTGCGTCTGAATAGGAAATCACCACCCGGTAATACCCTACTCTACACAGTCATCCAACCATTTATGTTGGATTATGTTTAGTTTTTCGATGCAAAGCACTTACCGTTATTTGACGGCTTAGCAAAATCATCGTGAATATAATTGAACTCTTCCGGGGTACAAATCCCGGCGTCATCATTCAAATACATTCATTGGCAGAAGAGCCTAAAAGTCCACCGGCCGGTTGAACTTTCAGTACTCTATGCTACTCCTTGAAACTCCATGTTGATGCCTACATACTAGATATTCGGACGCGACCAGCGTGTCTAAATATAGCATATAGTTCGGTACTAGGTCCTTTCGACGCATCCTTTCGGATGGCTACTCGGCTTTATTCCCTACATCAAACATTTCGTTACAAGTTTCATATGCTATCGGATCATCATTGTTGCCTTTGCGTCAGCAAGCAATGATGATATACTCTGGATCTACCCAGAGCGTGTGCACATTGGCACACCACTACAACCGTCCACAAACAATCCATATCCCCAGTTAAGGGGGGATTGTATGTGGTTAAGAGGTCCCATATTTGGGCTACTCAAACTATATAATTGTAATGCCGAAGCATAAGTGTAACAGCTGAAGCCCATACGGGAACATCAGCCTGCCTTATAATAATACTACTCATTTACAGCTAAAATATAATTCATTTTTTGTTATTTTTACCGTTTTTGCTAATTTTACATCTTATAATTTCACAGTCTTATTAGTTTGCCAGAGCATCTAAAAATCTTGCCGGCTTATAAATAAACAGACTAGCGGCATCACCCACCAACGGCTAGAATGTCGTCAACACAAATACTGAAACTTATAATTAAACGGTCAGTATTCGACCCAGAAAAACAAGACCATAAATTCATATTTGTAGGTGCAGTGTCTCACTCTTTATATATAATACTTGAGAAACTAGCAAATGGCCGTCGTCTAACTGATTCCGAAGAAACTGACCTTAACAATTCCATACCTTACTACAAAACCAAATTTGGACGGCTAGACGGTTACAAAGTCCATTTTGTATATACCACTGCAGTCACACCCAATACCAACACTGCACAATTTGAATTACTTATATTGGATATCCTCAGGCACAGAGGTATACTTACTACTCTAGCCGACCTACGTGCAGGGGGCATTATGTATTCGTTCCCACGCCGGATAACATTCAAGCAGGCATTCGACCTGGTAGAATACTTATTCCAGGACAATAAAGAACTCACCGGTAAGGAAATCCTCGAAACCATCAAACGGAAACACATCGCCTCTGACCAAGAAGTCGCCATGTTAGACCTGAA
>JACCDO010631935.1_pt1 | contig 10613 bp, 9 predicted proteins | sample 7446101 | NCBI WGS metagenome assembly JACCDO01 (sample SAMN15323440, study PRJNA562643) | freshwater metagenome | isolation source: river surface water | place: USA:Blue River Watershed | collected 2017-08-16
CCCGCGCCGAAGACCGGGAGGACGGCGGCGTCGCGGAAGGCCGCGATCCGCGCCGCCCAGGCGGGGTTGACCCCGTCCGCGAGCGGCAGCGCGCGGCCGGCGGCGATCGCCGCGAGCGGGAAGCCCGCGACCTCGTCGGCGGTGATCTTCAGGTCCTTGGCCGCGACGGCGAGGTACTCGCTCTCCGAGCGGTTGAGCGCGCCCAGCGCCCGCGCGTCGAAGGCGGCGAGCCGGCAGCGGCCGAAGAAGTCCTCCACCTTGGCGCGGACCGCCTCGGTGGCGGCGTGCGCCCCGGCCGTCGCCCCGCCGAGCGCGAGCACGTCCGGGCTGCCGCCCTGCTCGCTCCACGCGACGAAGGCCGCGAGGTCGGCGAAGAACCGGTCCGCCTGCGCCGCCGTCACGCCCATCGTCCCGGTGCGGTCCGCCGTGCCGCCGACCGTGGCGACCATGTCCTTGATCAACTGGGCCACCGCCGCGTCGGTCGTGGCGTCGGGCGTGATGACCCCGTCGCCGTTCAACGGGCTGGCCGCGAGGATCCGGCCGGTGTCGGCGCTCTCCGCGACCGAGACCGCGGTGGCGTCCTTGCGCCCGAGCCGGGACAGCACCTGGCGGGCGGCGGCGAGCACGGCGCGGCCGTCGGCGGAGGCGTCGTTGATGGCGTCGAGGGCGAGCGAATCCTCCCCGCGCAGCAGCACGGCGGGGTCCTTCAGGCGCGCCGAGGCCCACTTCACCGTCGCGACCAGCTCGGGGACGCGGATGCGGCCGTCGCCGTCCGTGTCGATGAGCGCGAGCGTCCGCTCGTCGAGTTCGAGGCCCTTCACCGGGCAGCTGAGCGCGACCCAGAGCTTGGGGTCGAGGTGCTCGAGGTGGGCGAGGTCCGCGGCGGTCTCGAGGGCGACTTGGTCGAGGCCGCCGGTGCGGAAGAACTTCCAGGAGTGGGCGGGCGTCATGGCGGGGGAATGGCCGGCGAGTCTTCCCGCCGCCCGGGGCTTGGCAAACCCGAAGCGGGCGGCCGGGGGACGCCCCCAAGGACCGCAAGATTCGCGCAGTCAAATCCCGCGAACGGGGGCATAATGCCGGCATGAAGACATTCCTCGTGCCGGTGGATTTCTCCGCGGTGACCGACGAGGTGATCGACACCGCCGTGACCTTCGCCCGGGCGTTCTCCGGTCGGGTCACCCTCGTCCATGTCGTCCAACCCCCCGTGGTGACGAGCGAGTTCGCCCTCCCGGTGGAGGTGCTGCAGGAGGCGCTGACCGTCGGCGAGCGCGCCGCCAAGGCCAAGCTCGACACCCAGGTCGAGCTCTTCCAGCGGGCGGGCATCCCCTGCGAGTCCCGCGTCGTGCACGGCCCGCCCGTCGCGATGATCCGCGAGGAGGCGCAGCGGGTGAAGGCCGACTACGTCATCATGGGCTCGCACGGCCACGGGAAGCTCTACGACTTCCTCGTCGGCAGCACCGCCAGCGGCATCATCAAGAAGGCCACCTGCGGCGTCATCATCGTCCCGCCGACGGACAAGAGCGAGTAGGCGACGACGGCCGGCACAGTGCCCGGGTCCGCCCCCCGACCAAAGCCTCGCGGCTTCGGCCGAGGAGAGGGTTGCGGCGATCTCACTGAACGACGCCTGACGGCTTCGGCTCCAAGCCTTTCGCCCCGGGCGACGGCGCGACGGTGTCCGCCGCCAGTTCGCGGTTGGCATTCAACGGCCATCCACTAGCCGAGTGTGAGCCTGAACCCTGCCCCCTTTCCCATGCACCGCGAAATCCACCACTGGCACAGTCCTCGTCTCGACAAGAACATGGAGGTCGCCGTCTACGGCCACTACGGCTTCGCGCTGCTGATGTTCCCGACGGCGGCGGCGGATTATCTCGAGTACGAGCGCTTCCACGTCATCGACGCGATCGCGCCGTTCATCGACGCGGGGAAGATCAAGGTCTTCTCGATCAACTCCATCAACAACGAGAGCTGGCTGAACTCGTGGATGCACCCGCGCCACAAGTCCATCCGCCACCAGCAGTTCAACGGCTACGTGGCGGAGGAGGTCGTCCCCTTCATCCACACGCACTGCCAGGGACGCGTGCCGATCATCACCACCGGCGCGTCGTTCGGCGCCCTCCACGCCGCCAACACGCTCTTCCGCCGGCCCGATTTGATCGACGGCGTCATCGCGATGAGCGGGAGCTACGACCTCAAGGACTACACCGACGGGTACTGGGACGAGGACGTCTACTTCAACTCGCCCATCGACTACCTGCCGAACCTCGAGGACGAGCAGCAGCTGGCCCAGCTCCGCGCGAAGCGGCACATCTATTTCGTCAGCGGCCAGGGCGCCTTCGAGAAGCCGTCATCCTCCGTGGACATCGGCCACATCATGCACCGCAAGGGCATCCCCCACCAGATCGACCTCTGGGGCCACGACGTGAACCACGACTGGCCGTGGTGGCGGAAGATGCTGCCGCACTACCTCGGGACGAAGTTCTGAGGAGGAAGCGGCCGGAGCCCGGGCGACCCCGGCGACAGAGCGGCGGTCGTCCGCCCGTCGGGGCCCCTACCCCATCCGTTCGCGGATGGCCGAACCCATCTGGACCGTGCTCAGCGGCGACGGGGCGCCGAGGTCGGCGGTGAACTTGCCGTCGTCGAGGGCACGAGACACCGCGGCCTCGATCGCCTTCGCCTCGGCCCCGAGGCCGAGCGAATGACGGAGGAGCAGCGCCGCGGAAAGAATGGTGCCCGTCGGGTTGGCGATGCCTTTGCCCGCGATGTCGGGCGCGGAACCGTGGATCGGCTCGTAGAGCCCGCGCCGGCCGTTGCCGAGCGACGCGCTCGGCAGGACGCCGAGCGAGCCGGCGAGGACGGCCGCCTCGTCGGTCAGGATGTCGCCGAACATGTTCTCCGTCACGATGACGTCGAACTGCGGCGCATGCGTGATGAGCCGCATCGCGCAGGAATCGACCAGCTGGTGCTCCAGCCTCACGTCCGGGAACTCCTTCGCGACCTCCATCGCCACCTGGCGCCAGAGGCGCGAGGACTCGAGGACGTTCGCCTTGTCCACCGACGTCACGAGCTTCCGGCGCCCGCGCGCGACCTCGAACGCGAGCCGCACGATGCGGCGGATCTCGCCGTCGGTGTAGACGAGGGTGTCCACCGCCCGCTCCCCCTCCGGCGTCCGCTCGCGGCCCTTGGGCGTGCCGAAATAGAGGCCGCCGGTGAGTTCGCGGATGACGACGAAATCCACGCCCGCGACGCGCTCCGGCTTGAGCGGCGAGAGGCGGGCCAACGCCGGATGCGGCGCCACCGGGCGGACGTTGGCGTAGAGGCCGAGCTCCTTGCGGATAGCGAGGAGGCCCTGCTCCGGCCGCACCTTGGCCTGGGGGTCGTCCCATTTCGGCCCGCCGACGGCGCCGAGCAGGACCGCGTCCGCCGCGCGCGCCGCCGCCAGTGTGTCGGGGGGCAGCGCGGTGCCGTGCCGGTCGATGGCGCAGCCGCCGAGCAGGTGCTCGGAGAACGTGAAGGCATGGCCGAACTTCGCGGCCACCGCCTCGAGCGTGCGGCGCGCCTCGTCGACGACCTCCGGTCCGATCCCGTCGCCGGGGGTGAGAACGATGTGGGCTTTCATGGGTGCGAGGAAATCAGGGGAATCTTGGCTGGAGCGCATCGACCCCGACGCGTTCGGAGCAGCGGGTGGGACGCGTTGACCTCAACGCGTTCGGAGCGGATTGGGGTCAATCCGCTCCACCCGATTGGCGGACGAAACGCCTTCATCCGGCCAGATACGGCAGCCGCGCGGCCGTCGCCTTCACCGCGGGCACGCCGTCGAGCAGCTCGCCGATCGCGTCCCAGCGGCCGTTGACCAGCGCGTCACGGGCGCTCTCGCGCAGCGTCACGGGGATGCGTTGCCCACCGAAGCGAACCTCGAGCTTTTCGACGTCGATCGTCACGTCCGCCCCCGGGTTCGCCGCGACGAAGGCCGTCAGGCGGGCGAGGTCGGCGCGCGCGGCCGAGACGCAGGGCATGCCGAGCGTCGTGCTGTTGCCGAAGAAGATCTCGGCGAAGCCCTCGGCGATCACCGCCTTGAAGCCGTGCTTCTGGATCGCCTGCGGCGCGTGCTCGCGCGAGGAGCCGCAGCCGAAATTGGCGCCCGAGATCAGGATCGTCGCCCCGGCGTGGCGCGGGTCGTTCAGCGGATGCGCGACCTTGGCGCCGTCGGGGGCGTGGCGGACGTCGTGGAAGAGGAACTCCCCCAGCCCGTCGAACGTCACGCACTTCATGAAGCGCGCCGGGATGATCCGGTCCGTGTCGATGTCGTTGCCGGGCACGGCGACGGCGCGGCCGGTAAGGGAGGTGATTCTGGCGAGGGACATGGAAGAAAAGGAGTCGGGAGGCAGGATGGGAGGAGGATCGGGCGCAGGACCGTTTCGGTCATCTTGCTGGGGCCCGGATGCTGGCTCCTGGCTCCTGAATCCTCCTCTCCTCGTCAGTTCACCGCGAAGACCTCCCTCGCGTCCGCCACGGTGCCGGTGACGGCGGCGGCGGCGACCATGACGGGGCTCATCAGGACGGTGCGGCCGGTGACGGAGCCCTGCCGGCCCTTGAAGTTGCGGTTCGAGGAGCTGGCGCAGAGCTGGTCGCCGACGAGCTTGTCGGGATTCATCGCCAGGCACATCGAGCAGCCCGCGCCGCGCCATTCGAAGCCGGCGGCGGTGAAGACCCGGTCGAGGCCCTCCTTCTCGCACTGGGCCGCGACGATCTGCGAGCCGGGGACGGCGATGGCCTTGACGCCGGGCGCCACGCGGCGGCCTTGGAGGTATTTCGCGACCTCGCGGAAATCGGAGAGGCGGCCGTTGGTGCACGAGCCGAGGAAGGCGACGTCGATCCTCGTCCCCTTGATCGGCGCGCCCGGCCGGAGCTTCATGTAGGCGAGGGCCTCCTCGATGCCGGCCTTCTCGTCGGCGGAGACCGCCTTCGCCGGGTCCGGGATCGTCTCGGAGATGGCGATGCCCTGCCCCGGATTGATGCCCCAGGTCACGGTCGGCGCGATCGTCGCCGCGTCGATGCGCACCACGTCGTCGTAGCGGCAGCCCGGGTCGGAGGCGACGGCGCGCCAGCGGGCGACGGCCTCGTCCCACGCCGCGCCCGACGGCGAATAGGGCCGGCCCTTGAGGTAGGCGAAGGTGGTCTCGTCCGGGTTGACGTAACCCGCGCGCGCCCCGCCCTCGATGGACATGTTGCAGACCGTCATCCGCTCCTCCATCGAGAAGCGGTCGAAGACCTCGCCGGCGTACTCGTAGGCGTAGCCGGTGCCGCCGTTGACGCCGAGGGTGCGGATGATGTGGAGGATGACGTCCTTGGCGTAGACGCCGGGGCCGAGGCGGCCGTGGACCTCGATGCGCCGGACCTTGAGCCGGCCAAGCGCCATCGTCTGGGTCGCGAGCACGTCGCGCACCTGCGAGGTGCCGATGCCGAACGCGATCGCGCCGAAGGCCCCGTGCGTGCTGGTGTGCGAATCGCCGCAGGCGATGGTCGTGCCCGGCTGGGTGATGCCCTGCTCGGGGCCGACGATGTGGACGATGCCCTGCTTGCCGCTCGGACGGTCGAAGAACGTGATGCCGGACTGCGCGCAGTTGCGCCGCAGCTCCTCCATCATCGCCTGCGCCAGCGGGTCGGCGTAGGGCTCGACCAGCTGGTCGGTCGGCACGATGTGGTCCACCGTCGCGAACGTCCGGTGCGGCATGAGCACGGGGAGGCCGAGGTCGCGGAGCATGCCGAAGGCCTGCGGCGAGGTGACCTCGTGGATGAGGTGGGTGCCGATGAGCAGCTGCGTCTGGCCGTTGGCCAGCGTGCGGACCGCGTGGGCGTCCCAGACTTTCTCGAAGAGTGATCGCGGGGCGGGCATGAGGGGAATCAGCGGGAGGCGACGGGCACGCCGAGACCGTACTCGTAGCCGTCGGCGAGCGCGAGCCAGGTCGCCTCGAGGATGTTGGCGCCGGCGCCGACCGTGCTCCAGCGCGACTCGGCGGCGTGCCAGTCGATGAGCACGCGGGTGACGGCGGCCGTGCCGGCGCCGCCGTTGAGGATGCGGACCTTGTAGTCGGCGAGGAGGATGTCCTTCACCGCGGGAAAATGGGGCTCGAGCGCCTTGCGCAGGGCGCGGTCGAAGGCGTGGACCGGGCCGTCGCCGCTGGCGGCGGTGTGGGTCTCCTGCCCCTCGACCAGCAGCTTGATTGTCGCCTCCGCGAACCGCTTCTCGTCATGCCGCCCGACCATCACCCGGTAATCCACCAGCCGGAACGGCGCCGCATAATCCGCGGCGCGCCGGCGGGCGAGCAGCGCGACGCTGGCCTCGGCGGCCTCGAAGGAGAAGCCCTCGGCCTCGCGCGCCTTGATCTCCTCGACGAGCCGCGCGCCGGCGGCGGGATCGAGGCCCTCGAGACCGAGCCGGCCCGCCGAGGACACGAGGTTGGCGCGACCGGAGAGCTCGCTGACCACGACCCGCATCTCGTTCCCGACCAGTGCCGGGTCGATGTGCTGGTAGGCCTCCGGATGCCGGAGCATGGCGGAGACGTGGACGCCGGCCTTGTGGGCGAAGGCGCTGCGGCCGACGTAGGCCATGTGCTCGTTCGGCGCGAGGTTGGCGACCTCCGCGACGAAGTGGGCGACCTCGTTGAGCCGCGCCAGCGCGCCGGGCGGGAGGGCGCGCACGCCGAGCTTGAGCTCGAGGCTCGGGACCACGACGCAGAGGTTCGCGTTGCCGCAGCGCTCGCCGTAGCCGTTGACCGTGCCCTGCACGTGGCTGGCGCCGGCGGCGACGGCGGCGAGGGTGTTGGCCACGGCGCAACCGGTGTCGTCGTGGGTGTGCACGCCGATCCGCTGCCCCGGACCGAAGCGCGCGCGCACGGCGCGCACCGCCGCCTCGACCTGCCACGGGAGATGGCCGCCGTTCGTGTCGCAGAGCGTCAGCGTCTCCGCCCCGCCCTCTTGCGCCGCCGCGAGCGTGGCGAGGGCGTAGTCGGGATTCGCGTCGAAGGCGTCGAAGAAATGCTCGGCGTCGTAGATCACCCGCTTCCCCTGCCCGCGCAGGTAGGCGACCGTCTCGCGGATCATCCGCAGGTTCTCCTCGAGGGTGGTGCGGAGCACCTCCTCGACCTGCATGACCGACGACTTGCCGAAGATGCAGCAGACCTCGGTCCCGGCGGCGACCAGCGCCTGCACGCTCGGGTCCTCGGCCGGGGTCGAGCCGGCGCGGCGGGTGGCGCCGAAGGCGACGATCCGCGCCTGCCGCCAGGGATGGCGGCGCGCGGCCTCGAAGAAGGCGGCGTCCTTCGGGTTCGAGCCCGGCCAGCCGCCCTCGATGAACGCGACGCCCAGCTCGTCGAGCTTCGCCGCGATGCGCAGCTTGTCCTCGAGCGAGTACGAGATGCCCTCCGTCTGCGCGCCGTCGCGCAACGTGGTGTCGAAGACCTCGACGCTCTCCGGCAGCTCGGGCGGTCGGCTCATGAGGCGGCGGCGCCGGCCGGGACCGCGGAGCGCTGGGCGTGGACCGGGGCGGAGGTCTGGCGGGAAAGCACCAGATTGACGGCGGCGAGGTAGGCCTTGGCGCTGGCGACGATGATGTCGGTGTCGGTCCCGTGCCCGTGGCAGGAACGCTGGTCGTCGTGGCGGACGCGGACCGAGACCTCGCCGAGGGCGTCGATGCCCTCGGTCACGGCGCTGATGGCGAACTCAAGCAGCTGGACCGGCGTGCCGACGAGGGCGTCGATCGCCTTGTAGGTCGCGTCCACCGGGCCGGTGCCGACCGCGGCGTGGACCCGGCTGCGCCCGTCGGGGCCCTTGAGCCGCACCGTGGCGGTGGGCAGGCCGGTGGTGCCGCAGGCGACCTGCAGGTCTTCGAGCTGCCAGAGTTCCGGCGGCGCGGTGCGCTCCTCGCTGGCGAGGGCGATGAGGTCGGCGTCGTGGACCGACTTCTTGCGGTCGGCCAGCTTCTTGAACTCGGCGAAGGCCCGGGCGAGGGCCTCGCCCTCGAGCGGGTAGCCCAGCTCGGCGAGGCGCTTGGAGACGGCGTTGCGGCCCGAATGCTTGCCGAGCACGAGGGTCGTCTGCGTCGCGCCCACGTCCTCCGGCCGCATGATCTCGTAGGTCTGCGCGTTCTTTATCATCCCGTCCTGGTGGATGCCGGACTCGTGGGCGAAGGCGTTGGCGCCGACGACGGCCTTGTTCGGCGGGACCGGGTAGCTGGTGACGCGCGAGACGAGCTTCGAGGCGCGGCAGAGCTGGGTGGCGTCGACGCCGGTGTGGAGACCGACCTTGGGTCCGCGAGTGCGCAGGACCATGACGAGCTCCTCGAGCGACGCGTTGCCCGCGCGCTCTCCGATGCCGTTGAGCGTGACCTCGGCCTGGCGCGCGCCGGCGCGGATGCCAGCGAGCGTGTTGGCGACGGCGAGGCCGAGGTCGTCGTGGCAATGGGTCGAGATGACGACGTCCTTCGCCCCGGGCGTGTGGGCGATGATGCCGGCGATGAGGGCGCCGTACTCGTCGGGCAGGGTGTAGCCGACGGTGTCCGGGATGTTGAGGGTCGTCGCGCCCGCGCGGATGACGGCGGCGAGCACCTCGTAAAGGAACTCCGGGTCGCTCCGGCCCGCGTCCTCGGGGGAGAACTCGACGTCGGCGCAGAGCGAACGGGCGAAGGCGACCATCTCGGTCGCGCGGGCGACGACCTCGGGGCGCGTCATCCGCAGCTTGTGCTTCAGGTGGATGTCGCTCGTGGCGAGAAAGGTGTGGATGCGCGGGCGCTTCGCGCCCTTCACCCCGAGCCACGCGGTCTCGATGTCGTTCCGCGTGCAGCGGGCGAGGCCGCAGATGATGGGCGGCTCGGCCTGCGGGCGGCCCTCGACGGAGGACTGCCCGACCTCGGCGGCGATGGCCTGGACGGCGGCGAGGTCGTCCGGCGACGCCGCCGGGAACCCGGCCTCGATCACGTCCACCCCGAGCCGCGCCAGCGTCCGCGCCAGCTCGAGCTTCTCGGCCGAGGTCATGGAGGCGCCGGGCGCCTGCTCGCCGTCGCGGAGCGAGGTGTCGAAGATGCGGACGTAGTTCGGGTCCATGGCCGGGGCGGGTCGGTGGGGGATCAGCGGCGGGCGTCGCGCGCGTCGCGGACGGCCGCGAAGAGCGGGTTGACGAAGACGAGCGAGTCGGGCGAGCCGCCGACGGCGGGCGCGGTGGCGGACGGCGCGGCCGGCGCCTGGTGGCGCGAATCGGCGTGGGCGTCGTTGGGGGAGAACAGGTCGAGCACGCGGAAGTGCTCGTCGGGCGAGGCGGGGGAGGCGGCGTTCATGGCGGAGAAGGTGGCGGGGAAAACGGGCGGGCGCGGCCGGCGGCACGCGCCCGCCCGGGGGTACACAACACGAAGGGTTACTTGGCGATGACGACGGGATTGAGGAACGGCATCATGGCGCGGAGCTTGACGCCGACCTTCTCGATCGGCTGCTCGCGCTCGCGCTTCCGGTAGGCGTTCATCGTCTTCCGGCCGTACTGGTTGTTCTCGGCGATGAAGCGCCGGGCGAACTTGCCGCTCTGCACGTCGGCGAGGATGCGCTTCATCTCCTTCTGCGTCTCCTTGGTCACGACGCGCGGGCCGCTGACGTAGTCGCCCCACTCCGCCGTGTCGGAGACGGAGTAGCGCATGTAGTTGAGGCCGCCGCGGTACATCAGGTCGACGATGAGCTTCAGCTCGTGGAGGCACTCGAAGTAGGCGATCTCCGGCTGGAAGCCGGCGTCGACGAGCGTCTTGAAGCCCGCCTTGACCAGCTCGGCGCAGCCGCCGCAGAGGACGGCCTGCTCGCCGAAGAGGTCCGTCTCGGTCTCCTCGGTGAACGTCGTCTCGAGCACGCCGGCGCGGGTGCAGCCGATGCCGCGGGCGTAGGAGAGCGCCAGCTTCTTGGCCTTGCGGGTCGCGTCTTGGTGGACGGCGACGAGGCCGGGGACGCCGCCGCCCTCCTGGAAGACCTCGCGGACGCGGTGGCCGGGGCTCTTGGGCGCGACCATGCAGACGTCCACGTCGGCCGGCGGCTTGATCCCGCCGAAGCGGATGTTGAACCCGTGGGCGAAGAAGAGCGCCTGGCCCTTGCGCAGGTGCGGGGCGATGGACTCGCGGTAGAGGCGGGCCGCGACGTGGTCGGGCACGAGCAGCATGAGGACGTCGGCCCAGCGGGCGACGCGCTCGACCGTGTCGACGCGGAGCCCGGCCTTGCGGGCCTTCGGGCGCGACTTCGAGTCGGCGGCGAGGCCGACGCGGACGTCGACCCCGGAATCGCGCAGGTTGAGCGCGTGGGCGTGGCCCTGGGAGCCGTAGCCGATGATGCCGACCTTCTTTCCGCGGATGACGGAAAGGTCGGCGTGCTTGTCGTAGTAGATCTTGGCCATGGAAGGAGGGGGTGAGGGGTAAGGGGTGATGGGTGAGCGGTCAGCGGTCAGCGGTCAGGCGTCAGCGAGCGGCTGAAGCGACCAGGAGTTGGGAATTGCCGAAGAAGTCGTAGGCGAAGGCCGCGGGCGGCGGCGCCGGCTGAGTCGGGGCAACGAAGGGTGTCTTCGCCGGCTGCGCTGAAGGCTGGGCGCTGAGC
>JACCDO010768063.1_pt1 | contig 10612 bp, 3 predicted proteins | sample 7446101 | NCBI WGS metagenome assembly JACCDO01 (sample SAMN15323440, study PRJNA562643) | freshwater metagenome | isolation source: river surface water | place: USA:Blue River Watershed | collected 2017-08-16
GGTTAATAAAAATTCCAATTTTAGTGCTTTTGGCAGCTACGCAAATTTTTTAAAAAATAAAAATAAAAATATTTGTTCAAATAAAGACATTCTGAAAATTTTACAAAACAAAAAATTGAAATTGACAAAATTAAATTCAATTTTAAATTCATATTTAAAATCAATTCAAACTTTTTCTAATACAGCTAACACGTTTAACGTACCTAACACAGCGAGCAAAGGAAGTTTAAACACTTTAGAGAAAAAGATTTTTTCTAAACCAACTATTATAAATAACGGTTATCAAGTAGAAAATAAAAAAAAATCTTTTCTTCAAGTTAAATTTGGCTGGATTTATTTTTCAAAAAATTTATCAAATAATATTTTCCTTAATAAAACTTTTGTTTCACCAGGCTCTCGTGTAATTGATGATTTAATTTTTGATAACCATTCTTATTTTATAGAATATATTGAATTAAGAAAATTTTACTGCAATTCTGATCAAAAATTGAATACGGTAAATAAAAAGTCAACTACGGCACAGCCGCAGAAAAATGTCAAATTAGCTGGTGTTAATAAATGGAAATGGATTTCAAACAATAACTGTAGATTTCTTCCATCATTTTTTGATGTTCCTAATGAACGTCCCGACAAGAAAAAAGGAAAAAACATAAGTAACTCGAAGTTAAATTCTAATGTAGCAATTTTAATAAGAAAAGTAACTGAATATCAACAAGTCAGTAAAAAAGAATGTAAAAATGATATGTACAATTTTTCTTCAAATAAAGTTGCAATAATAAAAGATAAACTTTTTGAATGTTTTCTTCCTAATCAAATTAGTTACTACGCTAACATGTTTTGCACTACAAAACTAAAAAAATATATTTCTATTAATAAGTATAACGATCAATTTATAAATAATTTAAATAAAAATTTTGGACAAAGCAACAGCAACATATTTAGCACAAATGTCGTAGCCAAAACAACGAATTTTCCTTCTTCTCCAAGATATGAAGATCCGTTTTTTGCGGGAAATTCAATGAAAGCTTTAGCTTTGAATAGTGTGAATACTTATAAATTTTTAACTCCAAATTTTTTAAGAACAAAATCAAAATCTTATTTTTGGGCAGCCACTAATAAAATAGTTCTTTATAAAGCTTTTTTAAAATTGAAGTTAAAGAAAAATTTTATAATCGGCTACGCAAACGCAGTTAAAATCAATCATTTAATTTACACAGTATCTAGTCTAGCAAATCAAAATTTGAAAACTGAATTCATTAAAAAAGCTTGTAACTTAGCAGTATCCTTAAACCTTGAAATTCAATTTAAAAAATCTTTACTAGCGAAACTTGACTCTTTAAATCGAGCTTATTTAATTTATTATTTCCAAGAAGAAGCGATATTTGATTTTTTAAAAAGCCCAACTGTAGAACAAGTTTATTCAGATAATTCAATAGATGGAATTAAAAATATGGTACCTCGCTATACAAAAACTTTAAAGAAACTAAAAACACTTATAAATAATTCAAAATGTGTTTTTAATGAGTCTTTTTCTTCAGTCTCATTATTAAATTTTGAATTTAAAAATGGGTTAATAAATAAACAAAAAATAACTTTACAATCCATTTCTAGCTTTCCAAACAGTGATTTCCTTATTTTTTCAAATTTTAATATTTATTATGGTCAAAAATCCATTTCTTATCCTTTTTCTAAACAACTTGCGGAGCAATTTCAATTTTCAACTTTTCAACCACCTAGTACAGTTATGCAAAAAGCTGCTGTTCAAGATCTTAAAGATAAATCTAAAAATGACGGTTTAGGTTTAACACATCAAGCCCCATTTAAAGCTCCTTTAAATAAAAAGTTTAAAAAAATTAAAAAATCTAGTACATTGGGGCATCAAAAATTCAAACAAAATCAAAATAGTTTTGCTCCCCAATCGAGAGAAGTGGATCTATATCCAATTTTTTGTCGAAAACCAATCAATTTTTCACCCTTTTTAATTTCATATCTTCCTGCTTATGGTTTAAAAGGAACATTTAGTAATATTTATTGGATTTTTAATTATAAAAATAATTTAACATTCACTGTCCAAAAGTTAAATAATTCTATTTATTTAAGAAAATTTTTAGAAAGATATATTTTTAAATCTTTGTCATATCAGAATCAAAATTTCAAAAGTGAAATCTTAATAAATCAACTAGCACCAATAGATTCTAAAACCTCTAAAGTACGTGAATTAAAGCTAATTCAATCGTTTTATAGTTCAATTCCGATTATTTTTAATACTTCATATTTTTCATTTAGTTTAATTCAACAATTAGATACAACATTTTTTGTGAATAACCATTTTAATAATTTTGTTCAAAATGCTAGTAGAAAAAATAGTAATCTCATTCAAACAGAGCTTAAGTTTTTATCAAAAAAAATGCGTACTGCTATACAACAAATTCAAACTCAATTTTTTACTGGATTTAAAAATAAATTTCGTTCTTCTGAACCTTTAGCTCGAATTTCTTATTATAGTTCTTTTGAAGGAGAATTTATCTATAAAAAAGATTTAAATTCTTTTGATCGTTCTAAAACCCATTCACACAGTTCCACAAAAGCTATTTCTATAACAAATAGTTTCGCCCCCGCCCCAACTGATCAACTACCCTTAAAGACATTTGGTCAAAACTTAGACCATTGGTCATCATCAGACCAAAGAAAATTAAAAATTGAAGACTTATTCCCGATTTCTAATGAAAATAGTGCTTTAATTTTAACAAAAGACGATATTATTTCTTTTTCTTTTTCTTTAAAGGGTAATAATAATCATAATAATAAGAGATTTTTTGAAAGTCGAGAAAATCTTTTTGCTCAAGAGCAAAATAGCGTTTCCCCCACTGCATCAAGCTCTTCGCAAATTAGTAACAAAAATGATAAAATCTCTGAATTCAATCCTCTACAAAAAGATACAATAAAGAAATACTATATTAATAATATTTTAATCAAACTGTATAATTTTGATTTACTTTCTTATTCTTTCAAAACTGGTTCATATATTAAGAAAAAATTTTCAGCAACTAAGCCAATTATAAATATGGATTCAAAAGATAAATCATTAAATTCAATGGCCAAAGGCGAAGGTAATGAAGATGAATTACAGAATTCTAAAACTCCTAAACAAATTACTATTAGAATAAGTGAACTTCCAGCAGGTATACCTTCAAGAAAGAATAAATTATTGATTGGAGGTTTTTTTATGTATGGAGATATATTAAAAGATAACGCAACCATTTTAAATACAGGTCAAATTATTCATATTAGTCAAAGAAAAATCACTTTAAGAAAAGGTCAGCCTCTTTTTATTTCTCCTAGAGCAATTTTACATAAAAATCATGGTGAACTTATTGAGGCTAAAGCACCTGCTATTACTTTATCATATTCTCAATTACAAACCGGAGATATTATTCAAGGGATTCCTAAAGTTGAACAATTTTTTGAAGCAAAAACTACAAAACGTGGACGTTTATTCAGAGATAGTTTATCAAATTTATTAAAAGCTTTATTTAAACGCTATTTATCAAAATTATCTTTTAAAAAAGCAGTTCGTCAAAGTTTTTATAAAATTCAACAAATTATCGTTGATGGTGTTCAAAGAGTTTATCGATCTCAAGGAGTTAGCATTGCAGATAAACATTTAGAAATTATTGTTAAACAAATGACATCTAAAGTTAGAATAAGTTTTGCAGGAATTACTGGATTTTTCCCAGGAGAAATTGTTGATTTACATATTGTTGAGTTTGTTAATAATTATGTTACAAAAAAAGTACAATATGAACCCTTAGTTTTAGGAATTACTAAAGCTTCTTTAGAAGTAAGTAGTTTTTTCTCAGCAGCCAGTTTCCAACAAACAACTCGAGTATTAAGTAAAGCAGCTGTTTCTAGAAAAAGTGATTTTTTAAGAGGATTAAAAGAAAATGTTATTTTAGGAAATTTAATTCCAGCTGGAACGGGATTATTAGTTTACTTAGAAAAACAAAAAAACAATTAGCACAGCCGCTCAAACTTTGTTTATTCCTTCAAAAGCAAAAAAATGAATGATACTTTCAAAGAAAAAAATAGATGACAAAAACAACATCCAACAATAGAAGAAAAAATAATTGAAAATAGCAAGTCTGGTAAAATCATTAAAAATTCTGCGTGGCTGCGCTAAAAATTACTCCTATTTTGATTCATCTCAAAAAGGAAAAACTAAAAATTTAAAACTGATCTACTATATTTATAGTAGATTAGTTTTATTCTAAATTCATTCTTTTTAAATTTAAATCGATCAAATAAAATTTACAAAAGTTATAGATGAAAAAAAGATTTTTTCATCTTCACTTTATCAAATCCAAATCAAAAAGAATAAGGTAAGAACAGCTTATTGATTACTTTTGTGTGTAATCTAAGTGTTAATATTAATATTTATGCAGCGCTTAAACTGCGCTAGGAAAAACCTTTTCTAAAAATTAATTTTTTTTATTAATTCAGCTCCTTCGTTGCTGACTTTAGCTCCGAAGGAGCTGCGAAGGAGTTCATTTTGGACCTTTCAAATTATATAGACTGATTATTAATTGAATTTAATACAATGAATATTAAATACATTAAAGTTGTTATTTTTATTTAAAAAGAAAATAACAAAAAAATCTATATCATCTTTTTTAATTGGCTGCATTAAAAAGAAATAAAAGACTTTTATAAAATCTTAGTAAGCGTATAACTACTAAATACAAAACTCTATTTAGAAAAAACACGTTATACGATCTTTCCAGTTATTGTTTTTCTTAAAAAAAGAAAAAAATTTAGTTTACTATAACATTTTGTTTTGGGGAAAGAGGGACTTGAACCCTCACGACTTTCGCAAGTCAACGGATTTTAAGTCCGTAGCGTCTACCATTCCGCCATATCCCCTTTAATAAAAAAATTTATTATATTTCTATTATAACAAATTTTTTTTTTTTTAATTGGTTGATACGTTAACATGTTTTATTAAATTAGTTCTTGACTAATTCAATCAACCCCCTAATAAACAGTTTACCTTCTTGTCACCCACTGATTTTAAAGTCAGCTAAGAACTAAAGACTTAGATGGTTCATTTTCTATTTATGATTTTAAAAACATTTTATTTTTTCTATTATTAAGGAATTTCCTAAAGTCCTTTACAGATAAGCAAAAAATAAAAAAAAATATTTTTATTAAGGAATGGTTCTCAGCCTATTCACTCCATAAAGGTGTAAGTTGGTTTCACACAATTTTTTGCTAATTAAAAGTCAACTCTATTTTTTTATTTAATATCATTTTTCTATTTGAAAATAAAATTATAAAAAAAAGTTGTTTAACCGACCACTCCTTATTCAACCGACAAGGTGTGAATTAAAAGGGTCGGAAAGGTTTTAACGCAACCAATTAATTTTTATTTATTTTTTAGTCTTTTTTATTCACTATAAGTCCATCGTCCAGTCATTTTTAACCAGTTTTGTGCTTCAATATAATTAGTTGGAGCTAATCGAATAGCTTCTTTCCAATAATCAGAAGCTTTTTCAAAAAGAATTTGTGAAATTTCAGATTGTCCATTTTCAATTGCTTGTTCTCCACGATAATGATAAATTACGGCAATATTATTTAAAGCACTTGGAAGGGAAGGATTTCTTTCTAATGCTTGATAATAATACTCTAAAGCTCGACCATGTTCGCCATTACTAGTGTGAATTAAGCCAATATTATACAAAATATAACTTCGGTCATAAGCGTCAATTTCAAGACGCATTGCTTCATAATAATTTTGTAATGCTTCCGCATATTCACCTTCTGCTTGTGCTGACATTCCATTTCTATAGTATGAAAATGCTTGTTTTTCACGTTGTGAAGTAGGTAAAACTTTTAATAAAATATCGGCCACAACTGTAAATGTTTTATCAATAAAATTATCATTTTTTTGAGTTCTAGGCATTAATAAAAAAATAATAGCTTTTTTTCCATAAAAATTTTTTTAAATCTGTACAACTCGGCTTGCCTATCTTTTGGGGATGGAAAAGCCTAGGTTAATATTAAAAAGAAAATTTTGACCTTCGCTAAATGATTGGCTTCACTTTAAATAATCAATTTATAAGCCAAATTTATTTTAACAGCTTTAGCTGTTAGCGTAGTAGACAAATAAATTTATTTTTGCTTAATAAAAAAATTTGGTTGATTGTATAGCATAACTGCTATAACTGTTTAATCCTCTTGTAAACAAAAAGAAAATTTGTTTAAAGGAGTTAATCAAGCTAAATATTGAGGTTAATAATTTGACATTTTAAACATAAAGGCATTTATAAAATAAAAAATATTAAACTAATTTTTTATGGATAAAAAATCTTAAAATTGTATTTTTTATTTTATAAAAAAGTTTCATTTGCGTAAAATGTTATTTATAAATAACATTTTAATTAAAAATAAGCCGCTTAGCAATTTCTTTATAATTGTTTTTTAATTGTTTTTACTTCCTTTACAATTCAAGAGCCAACCGCCTTATTTTTGCCCTTTCCAAGACCTAACAAAGCTACCTTTAAAAATTAGCAGGCTTGTTGAACCATATCATATGGCAAGTTAAACAAGGTTTTTGTTTTGTTAAGCAATTTAATATTAACTGATATAAATTTAAAAGAAATTTATTTATAGATATCTTATCCCACCCTTATCCAATTAAGAGTTCATTACTAAGTAGTGAGCCAGTTGAATTTTGAAATGCAGCTTTTTTAAGGGGGAGTGGGGTAAAAAGCTTAAAATAAAATAGAAAAAAAAATATAAGCTAAATTTATTTTATTTTTAATAGCGTAGCAGCCAAATATTTTTATGCTGAATAGAAATTAACTATATTAAGCAAATTTATTTTAACAGCTTTAGCTGTTAAAAAATATTTTAACAATATAATTTTTATTGTTTTTTTAATTAAAAAAAATCTTTTTTAAACTGTTTCTTTTTCTTAAAAGTGATTCAACGCAGTTAAAAATATAAGTTTTATTTTTTTACAACCTATTGAAATCTAAATAAGCACAGTATAATTTTTTATATAAAGAGAAAAATTTTTTATTTAGTTTAAAAAATTTTATTGCCCAACTGGGCAGTAAATATTTATTGCCCAGTTGGGCAATAAAAACTTTTTAAATGGACCTTTCTGATAGTTTAATAACAGCTTTTATTTGGGGGATCAAAATTAAATTAAATTAATTTTGGTATACAAATATACAGACTTTTAAAATTGAAAATTTCTATTTTTAGGTGTCTGCTGTTTTAGGAGTTGTTTAAGCTACTTCTGCCTGGTTAATTTCTTAACCAAAGTTAGCAGTAACTCACTCTTTACCTTATTTTTATGGCGTTTCTAATTGAGGGTAAGCAGCGATTCATGGCTCCGCCCTTTTTTTAAAGGGAATTTGATTGAAAGTTAAAAAAATCCTATTTTTAAAATTTTAAGAAAACTATTCTAAATCCTTGAAAATCTTACAAAAAATGTTAGCTTAGCTAAAAAACTTTTGTTTGCAAGCATATTTATATTTTGTGATTATAATCCTTCTAATGAAACTTGTAAAAAACTAGCTAATTCTGAAGCTTGTTTTTCAATATCTTTTAATGTTAAAGGTTGACCTATTCCAGTTAAAGGAATCTCTCGTTTTCCTTTTAATCTCATATAAATAGTTCTTTGAGGATCTAATCCTTGTTTTAATTCAACTTTTATAGCTTCAACATCTTTTAATGAATAAGATAAATCTATACGTCGATTTTTCCCAGGATAACCCCAGCGAAAAATTCTAATAAAACCATCTTTTTTATTAAATTCGTTGAACCCACTTCCAACATTCCAAAATATTAAAAACCACCAATAAATACTTAATAATAATCCTAAAGTTCCATAAAAAGACATTAATAAACCTTGTGGAAAAAAACTAACGACTTGAGGATTTCCAAAAGAAATGAAATTTATAGATCCGCCTAAATAAGAAGAAATTCCAGTTAATAAAAAACCACAAGCACCAAAAGAAACAATAAAGGCCCACCAATAATTACTAAATCGACGTTCTCCTACAATCATATAACGTCGAACTGTTTTTTGTTGTAAAAAATTAGAATTCGAATTTTGTTCTAGACTACTGTCTATTTTTTTTTCTTTATTTTCCATAATTAACTAAGAAATTAAACAAAGTTAAAGTTTATAATAAGCCAACCTCCTCAAAGGAGGGGTTGGCTTAGCCATGTTATAAAAAAAAGTTATTTTATTTAAAATTTAGTAAGCAGAAGTGACTAGATTCTTTTTTATCTAGTAAGCTCTGCTTACTAAGCTATCAAGATTAATTTGAAGATTTTTTAATCAAAATAAAATAACATTTAAATATGCATATCTAGCTACTACTTTTTAAGAAGAGAGTAGCATTCAGAGATATTCTTCTCACCCCAATAAGGAATTCTTTGGAAAGAAGAATTTTTTTTTTTTTTCCTGTGTAAACTATATAAATTCCATTTAAAGATACGACTAGCCCACTAAAAAGTAGTAGGCTAGTTATCGGGGTAAAGGTTAGCTTTTATGCAATTGCTTCATTCTAGAACAAGAGCCAAAATAATGGAGAGTTAATCAGCCACATAGTTTAAAAATAATTAGAAAAAAGAAATTTAGCTGCTTAAACACTAGCTATAATTTCAAACCAATAAGTTAAAATTTTTAACGTTTATGATATTGTGAAGCTTTTCTAGCTTTTTTAAGACCATATTTTCTACGTTCTTTCACACGAGAATCTTGAGTTAAATAACCTTTTGTTTTAAGTTGTTTTCTTAATTGACAATCGGCTTGAACAACTGCGTTAGTATTATTTAATTCAAGCTCCATTTGGTGACTTGATGTTTCCATTTCACAAATAGCTCTAGCAATTGCTAATTTAATGGCTTCTGCTTGACCTATTAAACCTCCACCTTTAACCTTTACAATCGTATCAATTGTATCAAAATTGATTTTTGATAAAGGTGTGGGTGTTTCATTTTCAGATTGTGCAACATTTAAAATATCAAAAGGTGCTTTTACAGCCATTAATGAACATGTATTATTATGTAAATATTGTTCAGCTGTTTTATTATTAATTAGAAATTTACCTTTTTCTTTTGATTCAAGAAGCATAACTTGAGCTACTGCTTCTTTACGTCGACCTACTGCTTGAGCTAAAATTTTCATTTGAATTTTTTTAAAAAAATTTTTTAATATTCAGCTTCCTTAATCTTTGCCCAAGTACCAAAAGCAAGGCTTTGATTTTTAGACTTTAGCAAGTATTTGAAAGCTTTTTGTAATAAATCTTTCTTTTTTTAGAATTGATTTTTATTCTATTAACTGATTGAACCGCTGCGCAAATAAAAATCAAAGAATAAGCGGATGGCTCTTTTTTAAATTCAAATTAAAAAGGGCGCAACCAAATGAAATAAATTCTTTTATTTTTTAGAAGATTTATTAATTGTTTGAGTCACTAAGTAATGCGCAAAGATTAAGCTTCTTCGCAGCGCCTTTGCAGCTCCGAAGGAGCTAAAGGCAGCTAAAGACAGCTAAGCGCAGCTGTAAAAATTAAACTTTCTTAAAGTTTGTTAAAATTCTTTGCAAATGTGATTGTTTCGATCTTTGCTAAAACTTAAAAAAAATTTATTATTCTTAGGTTAAAACTACGTTTTTGTCTAAAATAACTATCTTTTTGCAATAGGCAAGCTCTAGACAATATTGTTAAACAGAAATTTAACTAGCAATTTTTCAATTGATATTAAGCTATTAATAATTAGCTTCACTAAAATAAAATATTTTATTTAAATAAAAAATATTTTATTTAAATAAAATTGTCAAAATAATCAAAATCCTTTCATTAAATTTAAAAAATTTTTTACCAATTTTAAATTTTATCAATATAATATATTGACAAGCAATTCTAAAAAAATTTTTTAAATTTTTATTCTTTAGATTTGTCTAAAAAAAATACAGTACCTACAAAGGTTGTTTTTGTTTCTGTTCTGTTTTTCAACTTCCCCTATTTGTCTTATTAATTTATTGACATGCACAAACTATATATTTTAGATTTTATATATAATCTATAATCTAATTTTAAAATTTTAAATTTAAAATTTTAAAAATGAAGTCTATTTTAACCCCCCTCAGTTGGTTAAAGTTCAAATCGAATTTTTAAAGTCAAAATTGAATTTTATTTAATTAGACTACTTATTAAGAGAAGTTAACTAAAACAAATTTTTTAATTAATATTGAATAGTGCAAAGCTTCTCTAGCTTTAACACTAACTTAGAAAGGTAGCCTTAATTCAAACAAGTTCTGAAAACAAGGGTTAAGGAAAGCGAAGCTTTGCACTTTTTAAGTCATTTGCTTTTGTCTAAACCCAATAACTGTATCGGGTTTAGATAATTATGCATTAAATATTATTGTTGAGATAATGCTTTAACTTGAGCTAAAGCGTTAAAACGATCTGTAATTAATGGAGCATCTTGACGATCTTCAGTAAAATATTCATTAGGTCTTGGAGTACCAAATACGTCATATGCTAAACCTGTGCTAACAAAAAGCCAACCTGCAATAAATAAAGCAGGAATTGTA